>Ga0194119_10009304_pt1 | contig 13243 bp, 8 predicted proteins | sample TA2MahC100mmetaG_FD_148620 | JGI IMG/M metagenome (GOLD analysis project Ga0194119, IMG submission 148620) | Freshwater microbial communities from Lake Tanganyika, Tanzania - TA2015018 Mahale Deep Cast 100m | ecosystem: Environmental > Aquatic > Freshwater > Lake | place: Tanzania: Lake... | reverse complement strand
GCGGTTGGCTACGGCGAGTGAGGATAGTACTGCCCGGCTGTGGGGCGTAGCCACGGGGCAGCCCATCGCTACTCTCAGTGGCCACACCGGTCGTGTCTATGCCGTGGCCTTCAGCCCGGACGGCAAGCGTCTGGCTACGGCGAGTTGGGACAACACCGCCCGGCTGTGGGACGCAACCACGGGGCAGCCGGTGGCTACCCTGAGTGGTCACACCGACGGTGTGTCTGATGTGGCCTTCAGCCCGGACGGGAAGCGCCTGGCCACAGTAAGCTACGACAAGACCGCCCGGCTGTGGGACGTGGCCACCGGGCAGCCGCTGGCTACCCTCATTGGTCACACCAACTGGGTCTTGGCCGTGGCCTTCAGCCCGGACGGGAAGCGGCTGGCCACGGCTGGTGGGGATAACACTGCCCGGCTGTGGGACGTGGCCACCGGGCAGCCGCTGGCCACCCTCCGCAGCCACACCGACTATGTCGTAGCCGTGGCCTTCAGCCCGGATGGCAAGCGGCTGGCCACGGCCAGTTACGACCACACCGCCCGGCTGTGGGACGTGGCCACGGGGCAACTGATGACCACCTTTAGTGGCCACACCGGCTCTGTCAATGCCGTGGCCTTCAGCCCGGATGGCCGGTGGCTGGCCACGGCGAGCGCTGATGGCACTGTGCGGCTGTGGCCGGGGAACCTGGAGGCCCTCCTTCCGCTTGCTCAGGCTCGCATCGCCCGGCAATTGACGCCGCTAGAACGGCTGCAATACCTCGGCGAACCGTTAAAGTAATGTTCCAAGTTTCATGTTCCACGTTCAACATGAAACAACGTGAAACTTGGAACATGGAACGTGGAACTAAAACCATTGTAAGAGATGATTTACTTACGTCGTCTGGCCACCCAAAACTTCAAACAACTCAAAGACGTGGAGCTGGTGCTGCCGCCGCGGGGCCGCTTCCTGGTGCAGGGCAAGAACGAGGCCGGCAAATCCACCCTCTTTGAAGCCGTCTTCTTCGCCCTCTTCGGCCAGGCGCTGGTCACGGAGACGGGCTCTGGTCGTCTGGCCGACCTCATCGGCTATGGCCTGGAGAAGGCCCGCGTGGAGCTGGACCTCGCCGTGCACGACCGCCTGTTCCGCCTCGCCCGCACCATTGTGCGCGGCAAGCCCAACCTCTGGGAGTTGGACATCGTCCAGGGCGGGCAGACGGAGCTGGTGCGCGGCAACGAGGCCGTCAACAGCCGCATCGTCCAGGAGCTGGGCTTTGACGGCGAGGCCCTGCTCAACACCTGCTTCGTAGAGCAGAAGAAGCTGGAGAAGCTGGAGGGCATGGGCCGCCAGGAGCGGGAGCGTTCCCTGATGAAGCTCCTCAATTTAGAGACGATGCAGCGCCTGGAGGACGATTTCAAGGTGCGCGGCGAGGATCGGCTGGCCCTGCGCCGCGACGAGCAGCGCGGCGAGCTGGCCGAGATCCAGGACGAGCTGCCGGGACGATTACGCCGCCAGCAGGACGTGGCGGCCCAGCTCTTCGTGCTCAACCTGCGCCGGACCCTGGCGAGCCTGGCCGAGGAGCAGCGGGCCATCCAGTCCCTGGACGATGCGGTGGCCGCGCGCCGGCCCGACTTGGAGCGATTGACCGTCCAGGCGCAGCAGGCCAACGCCCTGCGCGAGGGCATGCTGGCCCTGCGCGAGGTAATCGAGAAGCTGGAGCGCCAGGGTGAGCAGCAGGCAGAGGTCGAGCGCCTGGCCGCTGAGCTGGCCCAGCGGGAGCAACTGGCCGCGGAGACGTTACCGGCGCTGACGGCGCGCCTGGCCGACTTAGGGCTCCTGCGCAGCCGCCTGGCTCGCCTGGGGCAGGTGGCGGCGGCACAGCAGGAGCGCCAGCGGGCGCAGGTCGAGCTGGCGCGGGCCGTGGAGGAGCTGCAAGCCAAAGCCGATCGTCTGGCCAGTGAGGAGCAGGAAGCAAGAGGCAGGAGACAAGAAGCGGCCGCGCAGGAGGCTCGCCTGAGCGAGCTGAGTGGGCAGTTGCGCCGCCTGGAGACCACCCAGGCCCTGAACGATTGGCTCGTGGCGCAGGAGGCCGTGGCCGCGCCGGAGCAGCTCGCCGCCCAGGTGGCGCAGGCGCAGGGCGAGCGTGAGCGCCTGTGGCAGGAGCTGAGCGCCGTAGTGGCCGAGTTCCTGCAGCAGGTAGCGGCGGCTCGCTCCCTGGCCGCCCTGCGCGCCAGCGTGCAGGAGTTCCTGACCGCCCTGCTGGAGCGCCTCCGCCAGGCCCTGGACACGGCGCAGAGGCTGGGGCGACTGGAGGGGCAGGCGCAAATCCTGGTCGAGAGGCGGGAGGTGGCGCAGGCGCAACTGGCCGCCGCCGCCCGCTCGCTGGCCGGCCTGGGGGAGCCCGTCCCCGGCGACCTGGCCGCGGCTCGCCAGCGCCTGGCCGAGCTATCGCCCGGCGTCGCTGGCCTGGACGCCCAAGCGTTGCGCGCCGACGTCGAGCCGGTACGCAACGCCGCCGCTAATGCCCGCGCTGCCCTGGGCGAGATCGAGCGCGGTATCGCCCGCCTGCGGGCAGAAATCGCCGGCCGTGACGTCGCCCTGCTGGCCGCCCAGCAGACGGCCGCCGCCCGCGCCGTGGCCAAAGCGCAGGGCCTGATCGCCCGCTGGCAGCCCAAGGCGCTGGCTCTGGCCGCCTCCCTGGACGTGCCCGCCGACCTGGGGGCCGTGCAGGGGCTCAGCGGCAGCGTGGGGGCGGAGGCGCGGGAGGTGCGGCGGCGCATCGGCGAGCGGGAGGCGCTGGCCCGGCAGCGGGCGGAGCGGCAGCAGGCCATCACCGACCTGCGGCGGGGCATGGCGGAAAGCTACGCCGCCGTGCCCGTGGCCCTGCCGGAGGCCCCACCCTGGCAGCCAACGCTGCGGCGGGAGGATTACCAGGCGTTGGGGCGGCGCCTGGCGGAAGAGTACGCCCGGCTGGGCGGCGAGGAAGTGCGCCGTCGCCTGGACGAGCTCCAGGCGGCCATCGCCCGCGCCCAGGGGGAGCGAGAGGCGCGGCAGCGCACGGCGCAGGGGCTCATCGCCCAGGCGCAGGGCGACCTGCGGGGGCTGCGGGCGGGCCTCTCGCTGAGCGATGCCGCCCCCCTCGGCGAGGTGGAGGCGCTGCTCACTCGCTTGCAGAGCATAGAAGTCGGCGAGGAGGCGGCGCTGCAGGCGGAGCGGGAAGAATTGTTGCGGCGGGTGGGCTCTCTGCAGGATCGCCGGCGGGCGCTGGAGGCCGAGCTGGGGCTGACGGACGAGGTGCTGGACGTGGCGCAGTGCCGCCAGGAGCTGGCGGCTAAGCGGCGAGAGCTGGCCGTGCGCGAGCGGGCCTGGCGCATCACGGAGACGGCCCGGCGGCGGGTGGTGGAGAAGGTGCTGCCCAGCACCCTGGATCACCTGCGCCGTTTGCTGCCCCAGTTGACTCAGGATCGTTACCACGACGCCGAGCTCACCGAGGACTACAAGCTCCGCCTCTGGGACGAGCGGGCGGGCGAGCACGGGGCCTGGAAGGAGAAGAACATCTTCAGCGGCGGCACCAAGGATCAGTTCTCCCTGGCCCTGCGCCTGGCCTTCGCCCTGGCCACCCTGCCCGAGGAGCGTGGCGCCGCCCCCGGCTTCATCTTCCTGGACGAGCCGCTGGGCTCTTTCGATGAAGAGCGGGCCGGCTCGCTGCTGGCGCTGCTCACCACGGGCGAGGTCGCCCAATCGTTCGAGCAGATTTTCCTCATCAGCCACGTACGCGTCAGCCCTCACCTGTTCAACTACCACCTGACGTTGGATGGGGGGCGGGTGGTGGAGAGTGACTTGGGGGCGTGAGGCGTGAGTCCGTGTTGCGTGGTGCGTGTTCCGTTTTACCTCACACGCAGCACGGAACACGCAACACGCACTACCGTCATTGCGAGGAGCATCCCTGCGCTGGCCCTGAACGCAGTGAAGAGCCTGCCCTGAGCAAAGCGAAGGGGACGGCGCAGGGAGGCGGTTGCGAGGAACGAAGCAAAGCAATCTCTCTCATGGCGCAACAAGGAGATTGCTTCCCCTTCGCTGCGGCTCAGGGCTGCGGCTTCTGCGCTACTCAGAAACTGGCAGCACTAGACTGTCACTCTGAGCGCAGCGAAGAGTCTCGCCCCCGCATGGGCTGAGATGCTTCGCTGCGCTCAGCATGACGATACATACCAGTTTCTGCTCTCGGGAATGACGCCACCGCGTCATTGGAGACTCGCAATGACAGATTGCTGGAGTGGAACCGATGACAATGAAGACTACGGACCGCTTGCCAGCAGTGCCTTGGGGCGTAAGCGGCGTGGTCAAGGGCGTGGCCGTGGCGGTGGTGGTAATCGTGGCCCTGGCGGTGGGCTTGCGACTGGGCGGCCAGTGGGCCGGCGGGTCTCTGCGCGCCAGCCCCCTGACGACCACCCTGCTCGTTCTGGTGCAGGACCTGGTGCTGGTGGCGGCGCTGTGGGCCTTTGGCGTGCGCCGGGGCGGCTGGCGCAGCCTGGGGCTGCGCGGCTTCAAGGCGCAGCGCGGCTGCGGGCTGGCGATGGGCGTGCTGCCCGCCTCGTTCACTTTCAATATCCTCTACGCCGTCATCGTCATCGTCATCCTGCGCCTGCCCTACAAGCCGCAGGCCATCCTGCCGCTCTTCGGCGGCGGGCTGCCGGGGTTCGTGGCTGCTTTGTTTACCGTGGTGGTCATCGCCCCCCTGGCCGAGGAGGCGTTCTTCCGCGGCTTCGTCTTCGCCGGGCTGCGCCCGCGTCTGGGCGTGGTGGGGGCAGCGTTGGTCAGCGCCGCCGTCTTCGGGGCGGTGCACCTCAGCCTGGGCACCTTCCTGCCGGTGGCCTTCCTGGGTCTGCTCCTCACCCTGCTCTACGAGGCCACCGGCTCCCTGTATCCAAGCATCATCGCCCACGCCTGCAACAACGGCTTTGGCCTGCTGTTGGCCTACCTGCTGGAGGTAAGCGGCATGGCGGCGGTGTAGGTTGAACCCTTGCGAAGGTTCGGAACCTTCGCAAGGATTTTCTTCTCACCACGGAGCATGAGGATGACGATGAAGAAGGCAATCCTCCTGATCCTGATCCCCACCCTGCTTCTCCTGGTTTTCTTGGGCGCCCGTCCCGGCGCGCAAGCCGCGCTGACCGCCGGGCCAATGCCGGCCCCCACCGCGGCGCCGCCCCTCGCCGTCTACTACCTGGGCGAGGAGGGCGCGGTGCAGCAGGCCCTCACCCTCACCCCGGCCATTCGCCTGGTGCCAACTCTTGACGAGGCCCAGGTAATCTTTGCCAACGGGCCGGCGTTCACGCGCACTGATTTGCGTCTGATCCCGCAGGCACTGTCTGCTGGCAAGGGGCTGGTGCTTATCCTGGGCGAGCCGGTGGAGGCAGCGGCACTCACGGGCCTGCTGGGCGTGCCGGTGACCATTCAGCACAAGAGCGACGCCGTCAGCCTGGTGGCCGTGCCCAACGGCGACCCGCTCGTCCGGCAGATTACGTGGAACTCAGCGCCGCAGGTGCGGGAGCGCACGGCGCTCGGCGGCCTGCGCCTGGAGCCGCTGGTGCAGGTCTACCAAACTGATGAGGTGGTTCTGGGCCGCCTGAGCGTGGGCCAGGCGCCGGTCTACGTCTTCACGCCGTGGCTTTCCACCTACCAGAAGGAAGGTCAGGCGACCCTGGCCAACCCGCAGATGCGCGACTGGCCGTACTTTAACTACCTGATCTACAGCCTGGCGCTGCGCGCCGCCGGCGTCACGCCGCTGTCTTACGCCGATTATCCCGCCTCCCCCGTGCCTCACGCCAGCGACCGCCTGGCCATCGCCGGCCTGGTGACGCTCCTCCTGCTGGGCACCACCGTCCTCTTCCTGTGGGTTCGTCGCTACAGCCAACGCCACCCCGAGGCGCTGGCACACCTGGTGGCTTCACCGGCGACCTATCGCCGGGCACAAAAGGTGCAGTGGGAAGAAGTAGGCTTCCAGCGCCCGCTGGTGGGCTTCCTGGTGCTCCTGACCACCGGCCTGCTCATGTTCGTCCCGCTGATGATCTACCAGACGGCGATTTTCTCCGGCGTCATCCTGCCCTCCTCGCAGGCGCGGGGGGCGTGGAGCATCGTCACCAACATCTTCCAGTTCGTCTGGGTGCTCTTCGATATGGGCACCAGCACGGCCTTCGTCAAGTTCTTCTCCCAGTATCGCATTGACGATCCGCAGAAGGGCATCAAGTACGTCCAGTTCTACGTCTGGTGGCAGGCCATCACCGGGACGATCCAGGTGGCAGTGGTGGCGCTGGCGGCGACCATCATCGTGCCGCAGATGCCGGTGGCCTACATGGCTTTCTACATCGCCACGCACGCCCTGATTCAGTTCCCCGGCTTCTTGCGCGTCTTCCAGTACCTGCTGCGCGCCCTGCAGCGCACAGACTACGATCAGGTGCTGAACATCATGGCCACGCCGCTGCCCAACACCATGGGCATCCTGGTGATTCTCATCCAGCCGCTGGCGGTGTTGGCCATGCGCGCCTGGGGCACGGCGCACCCGGCTTTTGGGGAGATGATGGGCGGCGTGTTCGGCCTGTCTGCGGGCTTCATCCTGGTGGAGCTTAGCTTCTTCCTGCTGAGCTTCTGGCTCTATCGCCGTCTGGGCTACCAGGCTAAGGTGGTGTTCATGGCCAACTTTGACCTGGCCACAGCCAAGGAGGCGCTGCTCTTCGGCCTGCCGCTGACCCTGGCCGCGCTGGCCGGGGCGTTTGGCTACACCGTCCAGGTGAGCCTGACGGCCGCTTTCCTGATCAACTACGCCGAGATTCAGGGCAACTGGGACGTGGCCTTTGGCCTGATCGTGGCCTACGGGGCTTTGGGCGGGTTCTACCAGAACCTCATGCCCGCCGTGTCCGAGGCCTTCAGCCACGGCAAGCTGGCGCTGACGCGCTACTACATCGCCCAGGCCTGGAAGTACGGCGGCTGGTTCAGCGCCTTCATCGGCTCGGCGCTGCTGGGCGTCACCGATCGCTTCATCATCGGCAGCCTGGGGCAGGAGTGGGTGCGGGCAGCGGAGATTTCCACCGTGCTCATCCTCTGGGGGGCCGTGCAGTTCCCCGCCTGGTTCGCCGATCGCCTGCAAGAAGGCACTAACCACCCCTGGATGCAGTTTGCCATGCTGGCCATCGAGCAGTCTATCCGCATTGTCCTCATGTTTGTCCTGCTGCAGCGCTTCCAGCTTCTGGGCCTCATCCTGGCCTACTGCGTGGCCCTGCCCACCAAGGACGTGCTGGTGTGGCTGTGGAACTACTTCGCCATCCTGCGCTTCCGCATCCATTGGTGGCAGACGGTCTTTGCCCCGCTGCTGGCCGGGATCGTCAACGTGCTGGCCCTGCGCCTGGTGGGCAACCTCATCTGGCAGCCGAACATGGTCGCCAGCATCGTGCTCTTCCTGGTGGGCATCCTCTGCTCGCTGCCCTTCTTCAGCTTCTGGAGCGGCTTCTTTGGCGGCTGGGACGCGCCGAACCTGCTGGAGGTGAAGCGCGCCGCCGAGATGAGCCCCGTGGGCAAGCCCGTGGGCTATTTGATCTACTATCCGGCGTCCTGGGGGGCGCGATTCAGCCCGCTGCACAACCGCTTCCCCATCCCGGCGGAGCCGGCGCTGGCCGAGGCGCAGGCGCTGACGGGGGAGAAGGTGTCGCTGGCGTGATACGTGAAGCGTGAAACGTGAACATCAAAATCACGTCTCACGCTTCACGCATCACGGTTTTGCATCTCTACCCTGTCTGTGCTATAATACGGCTCAGTACGTTTTCTAGCAGTGGTTCTGCCTATCATGAGGCAAGACGCTGCAGGGGAGGTCAATCATGATCACCTGGCGGGTGGTTATCATCTCTGGCGTGTTGGCGCTACTCATTGGCCTGCTGAGCAACGTGGTGGCGAACCTGATACACGTGCCGGCCGGGTGGGAGTGGGCGCTGGTCGTGCTGCTATTGGTGACCTTCATCATCTCATTGTACGTGCAGATACGCTATGCAGGAACACGCCCTGAACAGGGTCAAGCGCAGACGGAGGGAAGCGGCGCAGAGAAGGCAGATGCAGGGATGAAGGTCGAAGTAGCGCGGAAGGCGCGAATGAAGAACGTGAAGTGGTTCGGCGATGTAGGGAATGTGATTATCAAAGGCACAAAAACTTCACCGGAGGATAATGGTGCAGACAAACATTGAACGCTGGTGGACAAATCGCGAGGAAGAATTGGCTACTCTGGCACAGATGGTGCGTGGAGAGATACCACAGCGCGTCTTTGCTATTCGCGCCAACGCCGGTTACGGCAAGTCATGGCTGATTGACCGGATGGAGGATTGGTGCCACCAGCAGGGTATCCCGTGCATGCGGATGGATTTTGACCGGAGCCGGGAAGGCGTCACTGTGAGTGCAGAAGTGGCCTTGGAGAAGGCGGTGGAGAGCCTGCATGGGACGGTCGCCATAGAACGAGAGACGGTAGTGCGGTTGATCGTGGATTGGCGCGCGGGAACGGCACCGGGCACAGTTGAAGTTGGAGGAAGAGCGGAATTCAAGGAGACTATGTGGTACGGGGACATAGCTGGCTTTATCGTGAAGGATTTGCACGTCTATGCCACCGGGGAGGGTGAATCACCAGCGTTGCGTCGCCGTCGCGCCACCAAGCGGTTCTGTGATAGTCTGCCAGCCTTTACGACGCAACCAGCCGTCTGGCTGGTAGATACTTGCGAGCGGGCTGACCCCGACACGAGAGACTGGCTATGCGGTGAAGTTGTGGGACGCATTGCCCGCAGAGAGTTACCGTTGGTGCTGGTACTGGCGGGGCGACCTGAGTTCATTATGAAATCCGCGCCAGAGGGGATGGGGTTTGACCTCAAGCCAGAGTGGCGGCACGCAGTTTATCAGCACACTTTGACACCTTTTGATGCGTTTAAGACACAGCAATTGGTAAAGCATGTGGGCTTGAACCTGACTGAGGACGCGCTAGGTTTACTACTCGTGACCACAGGTGGGGTGCCGCAGGATTTGGTATACACGATTGAAAGGTACGCGCAGGAACGGGGGATAAAACTATGGGCGAACTGACGTTTGAAGACTTCCTGCGGAGGCTGGGGCCGGGGCTGTCACCAGAGAATGTTCTTCCACGGTTGCTAGAGCAATTGCTGGAACAGTCAGAGCTGGCGTTGGCAGAGGCATTTCTGATGTGTGCCGTGCCGCACCGCTTTGATGCCGCGCTGCTTGCCGCGCTGCGTGACGGCTCGGAAGATGAAGCGACGAAGCTGATCAACCGAATGGCTACGCTTTCGTTTGTGTATCAAAGCCAAGATGGCAGGTATTATTATCACGAGAATGTGCGAGCATATTTCTTGCCAAAGACACAGCAGGACCAGGCCCGCTTCCGCGAGTGGAGCGCGCGGGCAGCGGAATTTTACGAAGGAAAGCTGGGGGAGAAGGCCTGGCTGGCGAAGTGGACAGGGCCGCGCCAGGCTGGATTAACACCAGCGGAAGATGAATTGTACGGCGAGGCTATCTACCACCTGCTGGCAGTAGATGATGAGACTGCCTTTCCACTATTTGAACAGGCTTTTCAGGATGCCGAATTTGCCTGGCGGCTGGCGGTCTGCCAGGCTTTGGTGGCCGGGGGGCGGGAGCAGGCCGCAGCCTTGACCGGCGACCGGCCCCTGTGGCTGCGCTATTACGAGGGACGACTGCTACAAGCCGCACAGCGTTGGGCGGAGGCGGTAGCGGTCTACCGTGAAATGCTGGCGGATAGCGTGGGAAAGAAACTGCGCGCCTGTACGCTTCACGAGCTAGGAATGGCGTTGCACTCTCTTGGGCAGTGGGAGGCAGCTATCGTCGCCTATCAGGAAGCGCTACCTCTGCGCCGCGAGTTAGGCGACCGTCGGAACGAAGCAGCAACACTGAACAACATCGGCAGCGTGTATGACTCACAAGGGCGTTGGGGGGAGGCTCTGGTGCAGTACGAGGCCAGCCTGAAGATCATGCGCGACTTGGGCGACCGGACCGGGGAGGCAAACACGCTGGGGAATATCGGCAACGTGTATAGCTCCCAAGGACGCTGGGAGGAGGCCCTGACCCAGTATGAGGCCAGCCTGAAGATTGCCCGCGAATTGGGCGACCGAGCCGTGGAGACGAACACGCTGGGCAACATCGGGAACGTGTATCATGCGCAAGGGCGATTGGACGATGCAATTGAATACTATCAGCAAGACCTTGCCATTGAACGTGAATTGGGTGATGCGGATGGCGAGACGAGTTCTTTGGTCAATATCGCGGAAAGTTTGAAGAAGAAAGGTCAATGGCCAGATGCTCTTCGTCATTACGAAGAGAGCCTGAAGATTGCTCGCGCCATGGGCAACCGGGTTAAGGAGGCACGCCGTCTGGGGGGAATGGCCGATGTGTGCAAAGCGACCGGAGAATGGGAAAAGGCACAGCAGTATTACCAGCAGGCCATCGACATCCTCCGAGGAACGGAGGACAAAGAGCAGTTGGCGGATTGGTTGGCGGAGCTGAGCGAGTTGTACCGGGATCAGCACCGTTGGCAGGAGGCGCTGTCGTGTGAGGAGGAGGCCCTGGACATCTGGCGGGAGCTGGCGGAGAGGGGAAGTTGAGATATCATATCAAAGTCCCTTGCAACGGCTAAGCGTTCGTGTTATAATCTTCACAAGCCAGGTGGTATTCCATGTTCCATGTTCCATGTTCCATGTTCCATGTTCCATGTTCCATGTTCCATGTTCCATGTTCTATGTTCTCTGCTCTAATCTCTGAGGAGGTTCATCCGTGTACAAAATCCTCGCCAGGGAAGACCTGGCGCCGGTAACCAAGCTGTTCCGTGTAGAAGCACCGGAGGTCGCCCGCAAGGCCCTGCCTGGGCAGTTCGTGGTCGTGCGCATTGATGAGCGCGGCGAGCGTATCCCCCTCACCATCGCCGACTGGGACTTGGCCGAGGGCAGCCTCACCCTCATCTTCCAGGAGGTGGGCGCCACTACCATGCGCCTGGGCACACTGCGCGCTGGGGATGTCCTGGCCGACCTCATCGGCCCGCTGGGGCTGCCCAGCGAGATCCACAATTTCGGCACCGTGGTGTGCGTGGGCGGCGGCGTGGGCATCGCCCCGGTGTATCCCATCGCCCGGGCGCTGCGTGAGGCCGGCAATCACGTGATCTCCATCATCGGCGCTCGCAACAAAGACCTGCTCTTCTGGGAAGACAAGATGCGGTCGGTGAGCGACGAGCTCATTGTCTGCACGGATGATGGCTCGTACGCCCGCAAGGCCCTGGTCACCGAGCCGCTGAAGGAACTGCTGGAGAACCGGAACTCCGTTGACCGCGTCCTAGCCATTGGTCCGGCCATCATGATGAAATTCTGCTGCCGCACCACGCAGCCCTTTGGCGTCAAGACCATCGTCAGCATCAATAGCATCATGGTAGACGCTACGGGGATGTGCGGGGCCTGCCGCATTTCCGTGGGCGGGCAGACCAAGTTCGTTTGCGTGGATGGGCCGGATTTCGATGGTCACCAGGTGGACTGGGACCTGCTCATGGCCCGCCAGCGCATCTACCTGGACGAGGAGAAGCTGGCCCTGGAGCGCTACAAGCAGCGTTGCCAGACCTGCGCCAAGGCGGAAACGACGGCAATTCCGTCGATAGCTGCCGCCCGCGTGCCTGCCCCGACTGCAGGGGCGTTATGACCTTTCACTGATCAGCAAAGCAGAGGTAGGTTCGCTACATCAAGCCTTTTTAAGCTCTGCCTAAACTCGGACTACGACTCGGGATGAAGGAGGACAATTATGGACAAGATTTTTGAACGGTTGTCGTCTACTCTCACCCCCAGCAGGTACTTTTTCCGTGTTGTGACCGCTGGATTATTGATTGTGATTCTTTTGTCGCAATTTCCTTGGACAGAGAAACTATTTGTACGAATTCTTGACTTCCCAGATCTTCGGCACCAAGTCGGTCCAGACGTATCTAAAAAGACTGGTTTAGATTCAACCAAGCTTAAAGTAGTTAACTTGGGCTTTGGAAGAGCAGAGAATGTCTTGGTTCATGTGAGTGTTCGACAGGGCAATATTGGCAGCTACCAAATTGACTCTCAAGAGTTGTACAAAATGAAAACTACTGATCTTAAAGGTGGAGTGCTTGATATTTGGCTAGATAGACTTGCTTCTGGCGCAAGTGTGGATATCGAGTTAACTGGAAAGCTAACTGGACTAACCGGAAAGGATTTCGTGACTAACACCGTAATGATGTCTGTAGTTAGTGATCAAGGAAGCAGTATTCCCGGCATTGACCCGTCAAAAAGCTTCTCCGGGCAAGTTGGTACCTATAAAGCAAAAGTGACTGGAGTATTCAGTGAGACTAGAAAAATAATTTGGGAAGCACCTTCTGTACAAGGAATCAGGAATTGGATTTCTACTAGACCAATGTTTGCTGAAATGCTTAAAATGGGCAGTAAACATGAATTTCAAACAGTCAGTTTGGCAGCATTGATTATAATTTTTTTGATAGTGATATTCTTGCCAGATGGTTTTATGCTACTTATACCCCTTATAACTGGTTCAATTGTCTGGCTATTTTTTGATTTTCAGATTTCAGCTCGGGAGGCAATAGTTATAGCTATAATTGTATTTATCTTGTACTATGTTTGGGGGGCTATTGTAGCAGGTGGAATGGAAGAGCCCGCGGGATGTTTCGGTGGATTCGGAATATGGCTAGTGTTGAATTTAGTTGTTGGGGGTATCGCTGCTTTGTGGTACGGAGACGCTATGGTATCTGCCAAGTGGGTTCTGGGTTTAACAACAGTTTTCATAACTTTCATTGTCATTTGGATCATTTCAGGGTTGAGTGGAGAACCGAAGGCTAGTAAGGGCAATTCGAGATCACAGACTACTCCACAATAGGGTTTGGCTTGATGCTGGGATGATGGCCCAATACAAACAGCGTATTGCCGAATTAAAACAAGCATTGGGAAACTGATAACATACTGCGGATAGATTCAGTGGTTTGCTAATTCGCGCAGACCTACGCACCGACTATCAGCAGCAGGCCAACTATCTGTCGAGAAGGAGGCTAGTCCAACTATGCCGCTCGATCTAAATCGCCAACCAATGCCCATGCAGGACCCTAAGCTCCGGGCGCACAATTTTACCCAGGTAGCTTTGGGCTATCCGGCCGAGTTTGCCCTGGCCGAGGCTGCTCGCTGCATCCAGTGCAAGAAGCCCACCTGCATC
>Ga0194119_10009299_pt1 | contig 13244 bp, 14 predicted proteins | sample TA2MahC100mmetaG_FD_148620 | JGI IMG/M metagenome (GOLD analysis project Ga0194119, IMG submission 148620) | Freshwater microbial communities from Lake Tanganyika, Tanzania - TA2015018 Mahale Deep Cast 100m | ecosystem: Environmental > Aquatic > Freshwater > Lake | place: Tanzania: Lake... | reverse complement strand
ACGGCTGCAGCCTGCACGCGGCTGCGCTGCAGCGCAGCCGCGCTGGCAGCGCCCATCTGGGCCGCACCGCTGCTGGCACTGAGCAGCAAGGTGGCCGCCACGATCACTTCGGCAAGGTTCATGCCCCAGCCCCACGCAGGCCCTGCTCTTGAACCGCCGTGATCTGCAAGGCGGCCTGCCCATCGCTGCTGGGCACCAGTGCCAGGCGATAGGCCGCCCGCCAGGGACGCTCTGCAAGCAGCTGCAGCTCAAGCTGGGCACTGCTGGCTTCGATGCCATGGCCATCGGGCTGGTAGGCGGTCAGCCGGTAGCGGCTGCTGCCCACCTGGCCCTGCTGCAGGTCCTTGAGCACTTGGGGTTCGATCGCGCACTCGGCAGCGGCGTGCGCCCATGCGTCATGGGCTTTTGCGAGCAGGCAACCGCCGCCGGTTTGCTGCAATGCCGCGGCGGTCTGCTGGGCGGCCGAGGCCAATAGATCTTCGATCTGTTGGCGTTGCACAACCCGGTGCAACTGCGCCCGGTTTTGCAGACTCAGCAGCTGCAGCGAGCTGCTGCCAAGCAGCAGCACCAAAGCGCCAGCAACGGCGATCGGCAGTGCAAAACCACGCTCAGCAGCTCTGACGTGGCCGGGCCGGGGTGCTGAACAGCGGCGAAACCAGCTTGAAGCGCGGCAAACCATGGCGGGCATCTCCTGGAGTGAGGCTCCAGGAGTGTTCCCACAGGTCTGCGGCCAGCCCTATTGATTCAGCTTGAGCACCGCCATGAAGGCCTCCTGCGGCACCTCCACCTTGCCCATGGCCTTCATGCGCTTTTTGCCCTTGGCCTGCTTCTGCAGCAGTTTTTTCTTGCGCGAGATGTCGCCGCCGTAGCACTTGGCCAGCACGTCCTTGCGCATGGCGCTGATGCTCTCCGAGGCAATGACGCGGCTGCCGATCGAGGCCTGGATCGGAATCTTGAATTGCTGGCGGGGGATCAGCTCCTTGAGCTTCTCCACCAGGCCCTTGCCGACGTTGTAGGCCTTGTCGCGGTGCACGATCGTGGTGAGGGGATCGGCCTTTTCGCCATTGATCAGCACATCGAGGCGCACCAGCTCGTTCTTGCGGTAGCCGATCAGGCTGTATTCCATCGAGGCGTAGCCCTTGGTGCGCGACTTCATCTGATCGAAGAAGTCGGTGACCACCTCGGCGAGCGGCACCTCGTAGTGCAGCGTCACCCGGTCGGTGGTGATGTACTTCATGTCGATGAACTCACCGCGCCGCTCCTGGCACAGCTCCATCAGGGTGCCGTTGTAGGTGTTGGGGGTGTAGATCTCGAGCTTGACGTAGGGCTCTTCGATCGATTCGCGCTTCTGCGGGTCGGGCAGGGTGGCCGGGTTGTCGACCATCACCGTGCTGCCATCGAGCATGTTGACCCGGTAGATCACTGACGGGGCCGTGACGATCAGGTCCAGGTTGTACTCACGCTCGAGCCGCTCCTGCACGATCTCCATGTGCAGCAACCCCAGAAAGCCGCAGCGGAAGCCAAAGCCCATGGCGCTGCTGGTTTCGGGCTCGTACTTCAGGGCCGCATCGCTGAGGGTGAGCTTGTCGAGGGCCTCGCGCAGATCCGGGTACTGGTCGGCATCGGTGGGAAACAACCCGCAAAACACCATCGGCTTGGCCTCGGTGTAGCCGGGCAGGGGCTCGCTAGCGGGCTCGTTCACCAGGGTGATCGTGTCGCCGACGCGGGCATCGGCCACCGCCTTGATCGAGGCGGCCAGATAGCCCACCTCGCCGGCATGCAACGAGTCGACCTGGCGCTGATCGGGCGCCATCACCCCGACTTCGTCGAGCTCGTAGGTCTTCTTCGACGCCATCAGCAGCACTTTGTCCTTACGCGCGACCGTGCCGCTGATCACCCTGAAGTAGACGATCACGCCGCGGTAGGCGTCGTAATAGCTATCAAAGATCAGGGCCCGCAGGGGCTCTTTGACCAGGTCCTTCGGTGGCGGCACCCGCTCGACCACCGCCTGCAGGATCTCGGGCACCCCCAGGCCGGTCTTGGCCGAGCAGGCGATCGCGTTGGAGCAGTCGAGGCCGATGATCGCCTCGATCTCTTCTTTGATGCGATCCGGGTCGGCGCCGGGCAGATCGATCTTGTTGAGCACCGGAATGATCTCGAGATCGTTCTCCAGTGCCAGATACACGTTGGCCAGGGTTTGAGCCTCGACCCCCTGGCTGGCATCGACCACCAGCAGAGCCCCTTCGCAGGCCTGCAGCGAACGGCTTACCTCGTAGCTGAAATCGACGTGGCCGGGGGTGTCGATCAGGTTGAGGATGTAGTGCTCACCATCGGGCGCGGTGTACTCCATGCGCGCCGCCTGGAGCTTGATCGTGATGCCCCGCTCACGCTCGAGCTCCATGTTGTCGAGAAACTGCTCCTGCATGTCGCGGGCGGCGACGGTGCCGGTGTCCTGCAGCAGCCTGTCGGCCAGGGTCGATTTGCCGTGGTCGATGTGGGCAATGATGCAAAAGTTGCGGATCCTTGAAGCGGGAACGTCGGTCATGGGCTGTGGGAGTTCCGCTCGCGGCAGGGGCATTCGCTGGCCTTGATCCTAGAGAGAAGGATCTGGACCCCCGCCCAGACCAACAAGCCACCTGCCACCGCCATCGAGGCGATCCACAGATGCTCAACCCCTGGCTGCTGCTGCTGCTTGCGATCGCCGCCGGGGTGGTGATCATCAACCTCGGCGGGGCGACCCACGCCTGAGCCATTCTGTGGGCACAAGCCCCTGCTTGGCCCGCGATGGTTGATGCCTCACCCCTCGGCCTGCTGGCGATGCTCGTCATGGCTCATTTCGTGGGGGATTTCCTGCTTCAGCACGACCGCATGGCCGTGGAGAAATGCCCCGGTCGGGATGCCACCCTGCCCTGGTGGTGGTGGCTGGCCGGCCATGCCAGCAGCCATGGGCTGCTGGTCGGTTTGCTCACCGGGATCCCGCTATTGGGTCTGGCTGAATGCCTGATCCATGGGTTGATCGACTGGGGGAAATGCCGGCTGGGCTTCAGCCTGGTGTTCGACCAGCTGCTGCATCTGTTCTGCAAGCTGCTGTGGGTGGGACTGCTGCTGCGCTGAATCAGTCGCCCTCAGCAACCTCGTTCCTAAGCTGGAACAACGTTCAGGCTGCTTGATCAATGACCACGGCAGATCCCACCGAATCCAGCACCAGCGCGGATCCCCGTGCGCTCACCCTGGAGAACGTGGAGCGCACCCTCGATGAACTGCGTCCCTACCTGATGGCCGACGGCGGCAACGTCGAGGTGGTCGAAATCGACGGGCCGATCGTCAAGGTGCGCCTGCAGGGTGCCTGCGGCAGCTGCCCCAGCAGCACCATGACCCTGAAGATGGGTATCGAGCGCAAGCTGCGCGAGGCCATCCCTGAAGTCGCCGAAGTGGTGCAGGTGCTTTGAGCCGCAGGCCGTAGGCTGCCGCTACATCCCTTGCCACAGTTGGGCCCGTGCTGGATCAGCGGCTGCTGCGCGACAACCCCCAACAGATCGCCGATCAGCTGGCCCGCCGCGGTCTCGATGTCGATCTCACCGCCGTACAGCTGATCGCACGCCAGGAGCGCGACCTTGAGCAGCAGCGCAGCACCCTGCAGGCCCAGGGCAACCAGATCGGCAAGCAGGTGGGGCAGCTGATCCAGGCTGGCGCCGCCGCCAACGGACCCGAGGTGCAGGCCCTGCGGGATCAGGGCAACCGCATCAAGCAGCAGGTGGCTGTGCTCGAAGAGGAGGAGAAGGCCCTTGAGCACAAGTTGCGCGAGCAGCTGCTCACCTTCCCCAACCTGCCCTCGGCGGAAACCCCCGATGGCCGCAGCGAAGCTGACAACGTGGAGGTGAGCCGCTGGGGCAGCCCCCGCCAGGAGGCCGGGCTCGAAGAGCACTGGCAGATCGCCGAGCGCCTGGGCCTGTTTGAAAGCGAACGCTCGGTGCGGATTGCCCAGAGCCGCTTTGTGACCCTGCTCGGCCAGGGCGCCCGGCTGGAGCGGGCGCTGATCAATTTCATGCTGGATCTCCACAGCAGCCGCGGCTACCGGGAGGTCATGCCACCGATCCTGGTGAACAGCGCCAGCCTCACCGGGTCGGGCCAACTGCCCAAATTTGCCGAGGAGAGCTTCCGCTGCGCCGACGACGACCTCTGGCTCACCCCCACCGCGGAGGTACCGATCACCTCCCTGCATCGCGGCGAAGTGATCCCCGCTGAGCAGTTGCCGTTGAAATACGCGGCCTACACCCCCTGCTTCCGCCGTGAAGCCGGCAGCTACGGCCGCGACACCCGTGGGCTGATCAGGCTGCACCAGTTCAACAAGGTGGAGCTCTACTGGTTCACCCGGCCTCAGGATTCAACGGCAGCCCACGAGCAGATCACCGCTGACGCCGAGGCCGTGCTGCAGGCCCTCGAGCTGCCCTACCGCAAGATCGAGCTGTGCAGCGGCGATCTGGGCTTCTCAGCCGCCCGCACCTACGACCTGGAGGTGTGGCTACCGGGAGCCGGCGCCTACCGGGAGATCTCCAGCTGCAGCGTCTGCGGCGATTTCCAGGCGCGGCGCAGCAGCATCCGCTTCAAGGAGGGCAAGAGCACCCAGCTGCTCCATACCCTCAACGGCAGCGGACTGGCCGTGGGCCGCACCATGGCCGCACTGCTGGAAACCGGCCAGCAGGCCGATGGGGCGGTGACCCTGCCCAAGGCACTGGTCACCTATTTCGGCGACACGGCGCTGCGCCCAAAGGAGCCAGGCTGAGTCGCTAGGGTCGCTGCCACGAGCTGAGCCAGCATGGGTGTTCTGAGCGCACTGGCGATCCTGGCTGGTTTGGTGGTGGTGCATGAGGCCGGCCACTTTCTGGCCGCCACCGTGCAGGGCATTCGCGTCAGCGGCTTTTCGATCGGCTTTGGCCCGGTGCTGCTCGAGCGCCGCATCCGGGGGGTGCAGTTCGCCCTGCGGGCCATTCCTCTGGGCGGGTTTGTCAGCTTCCCCGATGACGAGGAAGACAGCACGATCGCTGCCGACGACCCCGATCTGCTGCGCAACCGCCCCCTGCCGCAGCGGGCCCTGGTCATCGCTGCCGGCGTGCTGGCCAATCTGCTGCTGGCCTGGCTGGTGCTGGTGGGCCAGGGGTTCAGCCTGGGCATTCCCGATGGCTTTGCCTCGAGCGCAGGCGTTGTGGTCAGCGGGGTGCAAGCGGGTCAGCCCGCCGCTGCCGCCGGGCTCAAAAGCGGTGATCGCATCGTGCGATTGCAGGGCTCCAGCATCGGTGGCGGTCAGAGCGCTGTTCAGGCTCTGGTCGCAGAGATCCAGGGGGCACCCGGCCGTCCTCTGGATCTCGAGATCGCCCGCGGCAACCAGACCTTGCAGCTGAGCCTGACCCCTGACGATCTGGCGGGCCGGGGGCGCATCGGCGCGCAGCTGCAACCCAACGGCCAGGAGCTGTATCGGCCAGCCAGCAGCCCCGGCGAGGTGCTGACTCAAGCCACAGCCAGCTGGGCGCTGTTGCTGCAGCGCACCGCCAGCGGCTTCGCCACCTTGATCACCCATTTCGGCAGCACAGCCTCACAGGTCTCGGGCCCGGTGAAGATCGTCGAGATGGGCGCCAACCTGGCTCAACAAGGCGGCGGCAGCCTGGTGGCCTTTGCGGCGCTGATTTCGATCAATCTGGCCGTCTTGAATGCCCTGCCCTTGCCCCTGCTCGATGGCGGCCAGTTTGTGCTGCTGCTGCTTGAAGGGCTGCGCGGCCGTCCCCTGCCCCAGCGCTTTGAACTGGCCTTCATGCAATCGGGCTTTGTCTTTCTGGTCGGGCTGAGCCTGGTGCTAATCGTCAAGGACACCAGCCAGCTCGCCGTGGTCCAGCAGCTGCTGGGGCGCTGAAGGAGCTGGTCTCGACAGCTCAGGAGTTAAGCTGTTGAGCTCCGATCAAGAGCAAGCAGCCGGATGGCGAAGAAGTCAATGATTGCGCGCGATGTCAAGCGCAAGAAGATGGTGGAGCGCTTCGCCGCCAAGCGCGCTGCCCTGAAGGCCGCTTTTGACGCTGCTGCCGATCCGATGGAGCGGCTCGAGATTCACCGCAAAATCCAGGACCTGCCCCGCAACAGCGCACCCACCCGTCTGCGCAACCGCTGCTGGGCCACCGGCAAACCCCGTGGCGTGTACCGCGATTTCGGTCTCTGCCGTAACCAGCTGCGCGAGCGCGCCCACAAAGGCGAGCTGCCTGGTGTGGTCAAGTCGAGCTGGTGATCTGAGCTCACGTTCTGCTCAACGCGGCGCCCCTTGATGGGGCGCTTTTTTGTTGGCGGCTGGTGCGATTGCGGCCCAACCTCTGCGCTGGCAACGGCCTAATCCGAGCCGCTGGGCTGCAGCGAAAGCATGAAAAAAGACGGAAGTCCGCCACAGCCAGGACTCCGGATGCGAGAATGGGTTTTGACAAAAAGGACATAAAGCCCAGTGCAAGGACAAACTCAGTCGATCTCCTTCGATGGTCGGGAGATCCGGCTGACCACCGGACGTTTTGCCCCCCAGGCCGGGGGCTCTGTGATGGTCGAATGCGGTGACACCGCTGTGTTGGTGACCGCGACCCGCTCAGGCGGTCGCGAGGGCATCGATTTTCTGCCCCTGATCTGCGACTACGAAGAGCGGCTGTATGCCGCCGGTCGCATCCCTGGCAGCTTCATGCGCCGCGAAAGCCGCCCGCCCGAGCGCGCCACCCTGATCGCCCGGCTGATCGACCGGCCGATGCGGCCCCTGTTCCCCGGCTGGATGCGCGACGACCTGCAGATCGTCGCCACCTGCCTCTCGCTCGATGAGCGGGTACCACCCGATGTGCTGGCCGTGACCGGCGCCTCGATGGCGACCCTGCTGGCCAAGATCCCTTTCCACGGCCCCATGGCGGCGGTGCGCGTGGGCCTTCTGGGCGATGACTTCGTGCTCAACCCCAGCTACCGCGAGATCGAGCGCAGCGATCTGGATCTGGTGGTCGCCGGCACGCCCCAGGGCGTGATCATGGTGGAAGCGGGTGCCAACCAGCTGCCCGAACAGGATGTGATTGAAGCGATCGACTTCGGCTACGAAGCGGTCAGCGAGCTGATCAAGGCCCAACAGGATCTGCTCAAGACCCTGGGTATCGAGCAGGTGATCCCTGAGGCCAAGGTTGACGACGACACCCTGCCCAAGTTCCTCGAGAAGGAATGCGCCAAGGGCATCGGCGAGGTGCTCAAGCAGTTCTCCCAGACCAAGGGCGAGCGCGACGAGAAGCTCGACGCCATCAAGGCCGAGGTGGCCGAGAAGATCAGCGGGCTCAAGGACGACGACGCCATCAAGGTGGCGGTCAGCAGCAACGGCAAAGCCCTTGGCAACAGCTACAAGTCGCTCACCAAGAAGCTGATGCGCGCCCAGATCCTCAAGGAGGGTGTGCGCGTCGATGGCCGCAAGCTCGACGAGGTGCGCCCGATCCAGGCCGCAGCAGGCGTGCTGCCCAAGCGCGTGCATGGTTCAGGCCTGTTCCAGCGCGGGCTGACCCAGGTGCTCTCCTGCGCCACCCTGGGCACCCCCAGCGACGCCCAGGAGATGGATGACCTCAATCCATCCACCGAGAAAACCTACCTGCACCACTACAACTTCCCCCCCTATTCGACCGGTGAGACCCGGCCGATGCGCAGCCCCGGCCGCCGCGAGATCGGTCACGGCGCCCTGGCCGAGCGGGCTCTGGTGCCCGTGCTCCCTGCCAAGGAATCCTTCCCCTATGTGCTGCGGGTGGTGTCGGAGTGCCTGAGCTCCAACGGCTCGACCTCGATGGGCTCGGTGTGCGGCAGCACCCTGGCGCTCATGGACGCCGGTGTGCCCCTGAAGGCGCCGGTGAGCGGCGCCGCCATGGGCCTCATCAAGGAAGGCAGCGAGGTGCGCATCCTCACCGACATCCAGGGCATCGAGGACTTCCTCGGTGACATGGACTTCAAGGTGGCCGGCACCGACAAGGGCATCACCGCCCTGCAGATGGACATGAAGATCACGGGCCTTGAGGTCAAGACCGTGGCCGAAGCCATCAACCAGGCCCGCCCCGCCCGGCTGCACATCCTCGAGAAGATGCTCGAGGCGATCGACAAGCCCCGCGACACCCTCAGCCCCCACGCCCCGCGCCTGCTCAGCTTCCGCATTGACCCGGAACTGATCGGCACGGTGATCGGCCCTGGCGGCCGCACGATCAAGGGCATCACCGAGCGCACCAACACCAAGATCGACATCGAGGATGGCGGCATCGTCACGATCGCCAGCCACGACGGTGCTGCAGCCGAAGAGGCCCAGCGCATCATCGAGGGCCTGACCCGCCGCGTCAGCGAGGGCGAGGTGTTCAGCGGCTCGGTCACCAGGGTGATTCCGATCGGCGCCTTTGTCGAGATCCTGCCCGGCAAGGAGGGCATGATCCACATCTCCCAGCTCTCGGAAGCCCGCGTCGAGAAGGTGGAAGACGTGGTCAACGTGGGCGATCAGGTCACCGTGCGCGTGCGTGAGATCGACAACCGCGGCCGCATCAACCTCACCCTGCGCGGCGTGCCCCAGAGCGATAGCTCTGAAGCCCCGGCCTAAGGGCACTCCAGACGATCCAGCCCCCGCAAGGGGGCTTTTTTGCTGAAGGGCCTATCAAGGGCGCACTCCGGCATGAACGTGCCTGATGTGCCAGTACGAAACACCTGCAGAACAACTAAACTGGTTGAAGACTGGTTGAATCAAGCCTTGAAAACCGTCGGCGCCTTTGAGGCCAAAACGCACCTCTCCAAGCTGCTGGAAGAGGTGCAGCAGGGCGAGGAAGTCCTGATTACCCGTCACGGGAGGGCCGTGGCTCGCATGCTGCCGATGCAGGCAAACCATACGGAGCAACGCCTCAGGGCGATTGAACAGCTGCGAAACTTTCGCTCCGGCAAGCGCTTGCAGGGCCTGACCATCCAGCAACTGCGCGATGAAGGACGCCAACGTTGATGCCGCGTTTCGTCTTGGATGCCTCCGCCGCCTGCAGCCTCTGCTTTGAAGACGAGGATCCTGAGCTGAGCGTGCAGGTGATTGAGGCACTCCAGCACGGTGACGCCCTTGTTCCGGCACTGTTTCTCTGGGAAGTAGCCAACGTGCTGCTCGGAGCCGAAAAACGCGGGCGCATGAACCGCGCCGATCGGGTCAGCTTTTTAAAGCTTCTGGAAGAGCTTGGGCTTCAAATCGATCCCGTCGATCCAGGCGTCATCTGGCACGACGTGATCAACCTTGCCGCCGAGAGCAAGCTCACGAGTTATGACGCGGCCTATCTCGAACTGGCTCTGCGGGAAGGGCTGCCGTTGGCCAGTGCCGATCGCGCCCTGAACAGCGCGGCCACAGCCTGCGGAGTGCCGCTTCTGAGCAACTGATCTAAAGGGCAAACCCCGGATCGATCTGCGCCATCGCCGCTGCTGCCCGCTCGCACAGCTCGGCGTGGGCCGGCCCGTGACTGGCAATCAGGCAGCCCGCCTGACGCACATCGCCATCGTTGTAGGTGAGCGGACGGCCATCGGCATGGGTGAAGGCGCCGCCTGCGGCCCGCAGCACAGCCTCAGGGGCAGCCATGTCCCAGTCCTTGGGAGCGCTCTTGCCCGAGAGCGAGATGTACAGATCGGTCTCGCCCCGCAGGATGGTGGCCACCTTGCCGCCCACGCTGCCGATGGCCTTGGTGTCGCCCAGCTCAAGCGCCGCAAGCAACTGCTCGAGGCGCTGATCGCGGTGGTTGCGGCTGGCCACCAGCACCAGCTCGCCCAGATCACGCCGGCTGCTGAGGCGTGCCGGCCGCTGCTCGCCGGCGCGGTTTTCGCACCAGGCACGCCCCTGCGGGACCAGGCCAAACCAGAGCTGCTCAAGAGCCGGCAACAGCACCACACCCAGCACCGGCACGCCGCGGTGGGCCAGGGCCAGGTGCACCGCGTACTCGCCGGTGCCCTGCAGAAAGTCCTTGGTGCCATCCAGCGGATCGAGGATCCACAGCCACTCGGCGGCCAGGGGCACCCCGGGAGTGAGCTGCTCTTTGGCCGTCTCTTCGCTCAAGAGGGTCCAGGGTGCATCAGCAAAGGCGCCGGCCAGCCCATCGAGCAGCCATTGGTTGACCGCCAGATCGGCGGCGCTGACAGGCCCTTCGCCGCCCTCATCAACGCTGAGCGCCCGCGGGAAGCCATGGGGAGGCTGCTCGCCGCGGCCATAGGCCAGCAGAATGTCGGCCGCACCCCAGCACAGCCGCCTGAGCTCAGCGAGCAGGGCCTCGGTGCTGATGCCGGTGGGCACCACGGCGGTCGCGGGCATCATGGAAGCTGCGCAGGGGGCCAACGCCCCTGTTGAGGTGCATTGTGCTGCAGGCCGAACCCGCCGCCGGCGTGCTCTATCTGGTCGGCACCCCGATCGGCAATCTGGGCGATCTCTCGCCGCGGGCCCGGCAGGTGCTGAGCGGCGTCCAGCTGATCGCCTGCGAGGACACCCGCCGCAGCGGCCTGCTGCTGCACCAGCTGGGCCTGCGAGACCGCGACCAGGGCATCGGCGCCCGGCTGATCAGCTTTCACCAGCACAATCAGGCGACGCGCATCCCCGAACTGATCGCGGCTCTGCAAGCCGGTGAGGCGGTCGCCGTGGTCAGTGATGCCGGACTGCCTGGCATTTCAGATCCCGGCGAAGAGCTGGTGGCGGCGGCGCGCGCAGCCGGCAGGCCGGTCATTTGCATTCCAGGGCCCAGCGCCGTCACCACCGCCCTGGTCAGCAGCGGGCTGCCGGCAGGTCGTTTCTGCTTTGAAGGGTTTCTGCCGGCCAAGGCCAGCCAACGCCGGGCCCAGCTGGCTGCGCTGGCGAGCGAACCTCGGACGCTGGTGCTGTTTGAAGCACCGCACCGGCTGCTGGATCTGCTCGAAGACCTGCTGGCGGTGCTGGGCGACCGGCCGCTGCGGGTGGCGCGCGAACTGACCAAACGCCACGAAGAACAGGTGGGCCCCAGCGTGAGCGCAGCTCTGGCCCACTTTCGTGCGGTGCCCCCGCAGGGCGAATGCACCTTGGTGCTGGGGGGAGCTCCAGCAGCGGCAGCACCAGCCTGGGATGCTGCTGCCCTGCGCAGCGAGCTTGAGGCTCTGGTTGCAAGCGGCCTGAGCCGGCGCGAAGCGGCCCGGAGCCTGGCCGATCGCAGCGGTCACAGCAAACGCGAGCTTTACGCCCTGCTGCATCAGTCCAATCCGAGCGAGCGCTTGGCCGATGACGCTTGAGCACCCACAATGAACACCACTGCCCCGTGCCCAATGCTGCTGCGGCTTCGCCTGATCGTCGGCAGCTTGGTGGGTGGGGCAGCCTTGCTGCTGCTGCTCTGCCTTGGGGCCCAGAATCTCGACAAGCGCGCCCAGCTCAATGTGCTGGTGGGCCGCAGCGCACCCTTGCCCGTGGGCTTTGTGGTGGGTCTGGCACTGGTGGTCGGGGTGATCAGCGGCGGCTGCACGGCCGCGCTCGTCAGTCCTCAGGCTGACCGCAGCAACGGCTGATCAGTTACCTGGCAAGGCGTAGAGCGTGCCCTCGACCACCAGCCGGCTGATGCCCTTGACCTGCAGATAGGAAGCGCGCCGCAACAACACCTCAGCGTCGGGCATCTTGATCACCCGCTGGGTGCGGCCGCACTGGCGCTTGGCCTGACGCGGATTGACAAACAGCTGCAGCGCCTGGCGCTCTTCCTCATCGGGGGGCAGCAGGCCGAGCTCGCTGAAATCGCGCAGAGGCCTGGCCTGCAGTTCGACCGTTTTGTCGACGAGCATGTACAGGCTCTCGGGCAGTACGGCCGGCATCAGCGGTTGCACCTGCACCGGCTCTTGATTGACGCCCAGAGGCAGCACCGGGATCGCCGCAAAGCTGTCGTCGTCAGCGCCGTCAAGGTCGTCGCTGGTCTCGTCGTCGCCCGAGAAATCGTCGGCGTCATCGATGGCCAGCACTGCCGCGTCGTCTGCATCAGGCAGATCAACGACAGCTGCAGGCGTGAGCCCTGCAGAAGGCGCCTCAACAGGCCGCGTGCGCTGCTGCTTGAGCTGCTCGTATTCGGCCGGTTCCAGGGCAGATTTGACCGTGCGGCTCACGGTGTTGGGGCTGCAACCAAAGGCGGCAGCCAAGGCCGCCGCGCTCTCGCCTTGGCGAAAGCGCGCCACGAGCTCCTGCTTCTGGCTGTCGTTGAGCCGGCTAGGCGCCATGGAAGCAACACAAAGCAGCTCACCACTGTAACGGCGGCAAACGCTGGCGATTAGCCCTGCGTTCTGGGGCTGCAACAATGCGGCCCATGCTCCCTTAGCTCAGCTGGATAGAGCAGCTGCCTTCTAAGCAGCCGGTCGATGGTTCGAATCCATCAGGGGGCGTTGCCGCATGCAGCGCAGGGCCAAAGCGGCCACCACCAGCACCAGCAGCGGCCTAGAGCCAAAACGGTCATAGGGCGTCAGCGCCTGCAGCAAGGGCACGCTGTAGGTCGCCGTACCGGCAACGCCGGGTTGCAGCGCCGAGTCCAGATCGCCTCTGGGGCTCACCAGCAGGCTGGGGCCGGTGTTGGCAGCGCTGACCAGCCAACGTCCGGTTTCGATCGCACGCAGCTGAGCCAGGGCTGCAAATTGCTTCTGCAGCAACAGCGGATAGGGATCCAAATTGGCGCTGGCCAAGAGCCACTGGGCGCCGCCATGGACGGCCGCCGCCAAGGCGTCGCCGTCGGAGAGCTCGTAGCAGATCGCCGCTGCCAGCGAACCGCCTGGCCGCAGCATCAGTCTTGAAGCGGGCCCGGCCTGCAGACCGCCCACAGCCGAGAGCCCGCTCCAACGCACCAGTGAGGCCAGCGGCACCCATTCACCCAACGGCACCAGGCGATGCTTGTCGAGCCAGCTGCCTGGGCTCTGGGCTCCAGCTGCAAAGCGCAGCAGGCTGCTGCGCTGCTCGAAGCGATCACCGCCTTCGTGCCAACGAAAGCCGCCACTGATCAACTCCACAGGGGCTGGCCTGGCCAGCTGTGGTTCCAATCCCAGGGCACCTTCGGGCAACACCAGCAGATCGGCCCCCTGGTCCGCGCCCAGCGCCAGGGCCTGATGCAGCTGGCGCAGAAGCAAGCGGCGCTGATCAGGATCAAATTTTTGTCGCGTCGGGATCGCCGGTTGAAGCACCAGAACCCGCTCAAGAGAATGCTTTTCGGCTGAGCCTGCTGGCGCTTGCAGCG
>Ga0194119_10009293_pt1 | contig 13247 bp, 8 predicted proteins | sample TA2MahC100mmetaG_FD_148620 | JGI IMG/M metagenome (GOLD analysis project Ga0194119, IMG submission 148620) | Freshwater microbial communities from Lake Tanganyika, Tanzania - TA2015018 Mahale Deep Cast 100m | ecosystem: Environmental > Aquatic > Freshwater > Lake | place: Tanzania: Lake... | reverse complement strand
CGGGATGTCGTGCACACGGACGATGTGCGCGCCGTTCATCACGGCGATTGCGACGGCCGCTCCGGTCGCACGATCGGCATCCAACCGCTCCTGTTGCGCAAGAAAGGACTTGCGCGAGGGACCCACCATCACGGCGCAATCAAGAACCGCCATTTCGCCGAGCCGCGCGAGAAGCTCGTAGTTCTGCTCGCCGCGCTTGCCAAATCCCAGGCCCGGGTCGATGATGATCCTGCCGCGCTCCACGCCGCCGTTGCGGGCGCGATTGACGGCCGCCGTCAGATCTTCCAGCACGGCTTTCATCGGATGCGCCAGCGTACCGAGCTTCGCCCACGTCTCGGGTGTGCCGCGCATGTGGTTGAGAATCAGCCCGGCGTTGGCGTCGCCCACGACCTTCGGCATGGCAAGGTCCAGCGTTAGCCCGCTCGGATCGTTGACTAGCTCGGCGCCGTTTTCCAGTGCCTTTGCAGCAACTTCCGACTTATAGGTATCTACCGAAATTGGAATACTCAACTTATTCTTGAGTTTCTTAAGAACGGGGATCAGCCGGCGCAACTCCTCGGCGGCCTCCACCTTCTGGGCTCCAGGCCGGGTGGACTCGGCGCCGATGTCGAGGATGTCGGCGCCTTGCGTCTCCAACTCCAGTGCGCGTGCCACGGCACGGTCGGGGTCCATGTACTTCGCCCCGTCGCTGAAAGAGTCGGGAGTGATGTTGAGAATGCCCATCACAAGCGTCCTGTCGCCGAACTGTATCTCGCGGCCCGGCAATTTCATTAGGAACCGTCGCGGACGGATCATCCAATTACCTTCTTCCATTTCTTGCCCGTGCGAATCACATACTCGCCGGGGAACGGCAGACTAATAAACTCGGTTACCTTCTGCCCGTTAATCTCTACGGAGCCCGCCTTGACCAGTCGATTCGCCTCGCTCGTTGAAGGCGCCAAGCCGGTTTTCGCCAGCACCTTGTCGATGCGAAGCGAAGGCTCGGCAATCTGCACGGTCTCAATGTCGGCGGGTATTTCACCGCCCGCCACCACGCGCACCCATTCGTTGGCCGCGCGTTCGGCGTCCGTTCGCGAATGAAAATCCGCGATCACAGTTCTGGCCAGCTCCATCTTGGACTCTTTCGGGTGCCGCCCGCGGAGTTGTTGGATTTCGGCGACGGTTTTGTCGGTCAACAGCTCGTAGTAGCGAAACATCAGCTCGTCGCTAATCGACATGAGCTTCCTGAACATCTCCTCCGGAGTCTCTGTGATTCCGACGTAGTTGTTCTTCGACTTCGACATCTTCTCGACGCCATCCAGGCCTTCCAACAAAGGAACCGTGGCGACGATCTGCGGCGGCTGGTCAAAGTCCTTTTGCAGTTCCCTGCCCACCAGCAGGTTGAACTTCTGGTCTGTACCACCCAACTCCACGTCGCATTTCAACATCACGGAGTCGTAGCCCTGCGCGAGCGGGTACAGGAATTCATGCACCGAGATCGGTGTGTTGCCCTCGTAGCGCTTCTTGAAGTCGTCGCGCTCCAGAATTCGCGCTACGGTGTAACGCGAGCACAGCCGGATTATGTCCTCGAACCGCATCGGCGCCAGCCAGCGAGAGTTGAAATCGACCACTGTCTTTTCCGGATCGAGGATCTTGAACACCTGCGATTTGTAGGTCTCGGCATTCCGCTCGATATCGGTGCGGGTCATGGGCGGCCGGGTCAGATTGCGCCCGGTGGGATCGCCGATCAGGCCGGTCATATCGCCGATCAGGAAAATGACCGTATGGCCAAGGTCCTGAAAGTGCCTCATCTTGCGGAGCAAAACCGTATGCCCCAAATGGAGATCCGGGGCTGTTGGGTCAAATCCTGCCTTCACGCGCAGCGGGCGGCCCAATTTCAGCCGCTCTCGCAAATCCTCTTCGCGAATGATTTCCGCAAAGCCTTTTCGTAGGTAGGTGACCTGTTCGTCGAGAGAAAGAGCAGTCACTTTTATCCATTATGCGGCATTGCCGCCGATTACCGGTACAAACTATCCCGGACGCGGAGATACCACTCGGTCGAAAGGGCCGATTGCCACTGGTCCACGGGCAGCGCGCACCACTTATCCGCCACGGCTTTTTCCGGCGGAATTCCCGCCCGGACGAAGGCTTGCAGGACCGCGTCGCGCCCCTTTAACCGCGCCAGGGCGACGTCCTGCAGCACGTTGCGCTGCTGCAACAGGCGGATCGACGTCTCCGACGGCTTCATCGTCGACGCGATGGGCCGGCACAGAAAATCGCGCCAGGGACTGATCATCGCCAGGTCCGAACGCGCTTCCGGCGCGGGCAGGACGGAAAATTTTGGCTGAATCGTGGGAACGCGTGTCGCGATGATCCGGGCTTCCATCGGATACACCACCCAACGATCGCCGAGCCAGAGTTGAATCTCGATTTTGATGCGCTGCACGGGAGTGTTGGCGTCCACCCAGAAATCCACCCAATAGGTCTGATTCTCCTCTGCGGTGGTCTTCCCTTCGATCCAACCGTCTTTCTTTTCCAGGCGGTCCGGCACGCCATTCGGGTTATAGTGCTGCCGGTACATCACCGCGCGCACCGCATTTTCCGGGTTCTGCGCGATGCCCAACTGATATTCGATGCCGGCCGGGATGTTCGCGGTCAATATCACGGACGCGAATGCGTTCCGGGCGAACGCGGGCGAAAGGACTTCGCGCGGGCGCTCCGTTTTGTCGCGCCCGATCACCTGGCCATCCGGGCCCACTCGCTGGTATTCACTTCGAACGTAAAGCTCCTGTGCGTTCGCAACGACAATCAGGAGCCATGCAGCCGGCCGCATACTCACACGCTATGCCAGGTCGAATTTCTCGATGTGAACGGTGGGGTCGCCGGTCACAAGCACTGGACGTCCGAACACGTGCTCCAGCTCTTCCAGATGCTGGTTTCGGTGAGACTTCATCACCTTGGCCACCTCCGGATGCACTCGCAGCACGACGTTCTTTGAATCGATCGCCTTGGATAGCTTCTGCGCCTCCAGCATGATCTCACCGATCACAGTGGCGACGCTCTTCACGTATCCGGCGCCGTCGCAGTAGATGCAGGGCTGACAAAGAGTCCGCTCCAGCGACTGCTTCACGCGCTTGCGCGTAATGGCCACCAAACCGAAATCGTTGAACTGGAGAATTTTGTACGGAGCGCGGTCCACTCGCATGGCTTCCTCAAGAGCCTGCATCACCTTCTGGCGATTCTTGCGCTCGTCCATGTCGATGAAGTCGACGACGATGATGCCGCCCAGATCGCGCAGCCGGATCTGGCGCACAATCTCCTTCACCGCTTCGGTGTTGGTCTTGACGATCGTGTCTTCCAGCCGGTTCGACTTTCCGACGAACTTGCCGGTGTTGATATCGATGGCGACCAGCGCCTCGGTCTGGTTGATGACGATGTAGCCGCCGCTCTTGAGCCAAACTTTTGGACGCAGCGCTTTCTCAAGCTCCGTGGTTATGTTGAAGGCATCGAAGATGGGCACCGACCGCGTCCAGAGCTTCACGCGATTCACAAGCGCCGGTTGGAACCGCTCCACGAACTGCACGGTCGAAGCGTATAGCTCTTCGTTGTCCATCCAGATCGTCTTGAAGTCCGAGGAAACCTGGTCGCGCAGTGTACGCTGCACGATGTCGAGGTCGTGATGCACCAGCGCCGGGGCGTTCCGTTTTTCGGCCTTCGTCCGGATGTCCAGCCAGAGGTTGTAGAGGAACTGCATGTCGTTGGCGATATCGTCCTCGGTATGCCCTTCGCCGGCCGTGCGAATGATGAATCCGCCCGGCATCCCTTCACGGTGCTTCTGCAGAATGCGCTTCAGGCGGTGCCGCTCCTCATCAGAGGCGATTTTGCGCGAGACGCCGTTATGATCGACGGTTGGCATGTAGACGCAGTAGCGGCCCGGCAACGCAATGTGGCTGGTGATACGGGCGCCCTTCTGCCCGATGGGTTCCTTGGCGATCTGCACCAGGATCTCTTGTCCGGCCTTCAGCAGGTCGGTGATCAACGGCAGTGGCGGGCGATCCCCGCGATCCCGCTGCCGGCGGTCGCCACGGTCCCGATCCCTGTCCCGGTCGCGATCCCGCTCGGCGCGCGGAGCCTGCTCAGCGGGAGCGGGCGCCTCCGGCGCGGCGGCCTCTCCGGCGGGAGCGTCCTCGCCGGCCGGGCGCGGGCCACGGTCGTCGCGATCCCTGCCGCCACGGCGGCGGCGGCCCCGGCGGCCGCGCTGGAAGCGCGAACCCCGGTCGTTCTCGCGCAATGTCGCGGTAAGCGACTGCGGCTGGCGGGCCGGTTCCGGGCCATCCTCACCGGATTCGACGGCCTCGCCGCCTTCCGACGCCAAAAGTTCTTCGGCGGCACGCTGTGCGGCGTCCGCTTCGTCCTCTTCGTCGTCGGTCTCGGTCAAAAGCTCCTCGCGGGCCTCTTCGATAGCATCGACTTCTTCCAGTTCGGCGGCGTCTACCTCCGGAGCGAGTTTGGCGAACGAGGCGTCAACGTATTCGACGACGGGTGGCGGCTCCGGAGCCGCCACTTCGGCCTCGACTACGGCCTCAACTGCGGGCTCCGAAGCGGCGACCGCAACAGGCTCTGGTTCCGGTTCGGGCTCGGGTTCCGGGGCAGTGATCGTTTCTTCGACGACCGGCTCCCCGGCTTCCCGCCTGGGCTCCGGCCGCCGGCGATACTTCGCCAGCGACTCGCCCGGCAGCACGAAAACTTCTTCTTCGGCGGCCGCCGCCTCGGCGGCGGGTTCGTCGGGTTCCTCCACCACTTCCGGCTCGCTGGCCGGCGCGTTGACGTCCGACGCGTACTTCGACTCCGGGAATCCGCCCCTGTCCCGGCCATCCCTGCCACGCCGGCCGCGGCGTCCGCGGCGATCCCGCGAGAACTTCCGGTCACGCCGGTCCCGCTCGGGGAACGGTTTTACTTCCGTGCCGGCGGCCGCGCTGGACTCGCCTTCCTGTGCCTCCCCTTCGGTTCCCTCGACAATCGGGGGCGGCTCGGCGATGATTCCCGCTTCGGCCTCGGCCAGCGTCACTTCCGTGGGAGATGCGCCGGCGGCCCGCACGTGCTCACGGCGGCCGCGCTCGCGCTGCGGCTTGTCGTCATGCACGCGGTCGACGTCTTCATGGTGATCGTCGAAGAAGTCGGAGACGTACAAGAACGTGTCCCGCTCCAGGCCCAGGTCGACGAACGCCGATTGCATTCCGGGCAGCACGCGCGTGACCCGGCCCTTGTGAATGCTGCCCGCCAACGAATATTCGTTGGCGCGCTGGAAATAAATCTCGACTAGAGAGTCATCCTCAAGAATCGCAACCTTTGTTTCGTGGCGGTTGGAGGAAATGACTAATTCTTTGCTCATCGCATGCTCTCCTTGTGGAGCAGGCGGCGCGTGGCTGCGTATCGGTACGAAGGAACGGACTTACGGTGCTTCGGAGCGTCGAGGCTCCGGCTCTATGCCGAATCTTTACGAGTGACGTTGGGCTGTGCAACGATCGTCCTGGTTGCAAGATGGGCCGGACCCGGGGGAGGACGAAGAGACCCTCTCGCGCGAAATCTTGTTGTTGAACTTTGTACCGGCGCCCTGCGGGCCGCCGCTTGGGGTTAATCTGCATGCCGGAGGTGACCGGCGAAAAATCGTGAAGTTTGGCGCGTGCAAGCCGGGTTCCGGCTCGATGAATTCCGCGCACCGCTTTTTAAGGCGTACCGATCATATCAAACTCGGCTGGCCGGGAAAGCTACCCCAAGTGTACCCAATTCCATCGCGTAAAGTAGGAGGGAGTGCGATTCCTGCTTCTGCTTCCCCTGCTGGCAGCCCAAACCTTTTCCGGTCTCCAAGGCGAAGTGGTCGATAGCACCGGTGGCGCACTGGCCCAAGCGTCCGTAGTCGCGATTCAAAAGGAGACCGGCCAACGGAGAACCGCGACGACGAATTCGGCGGGCCAGTTTACGCTCCTGAACCTGGCGCTCGGCGAGTGGGAGCTGAAGGTGGAGGCCCCGGGCTTCGCCGCGTTTGAATTGGACGAAATTCAGGTGTCGGTGGGCCAGATGGTCTCCCGCAGGATCACACTGTCGCCAGCCGGTGTGGTCGAAAAACTGGAAGTCAGCGAATCCGTCGATGGGATTGACGCCGTAGCTCCGAACTCCAGCGTGGCGTTGGGCTATGAACGCATTGAGGAGGCCCCTGCCCGCAGCCGCAACTATTTGAACTTCGTCCTGGCCGCGCCGAACGTCGCGCCGGCGGCCGGCTCGTCGTCGCAGCGAACCATGACCGGTACGCGCTCCGTGCTGCCGGATACGGGCTTTACCTTCGCCGGTATTCGTCCTCGCAACAACTCGATCCAGATCGACGGAATGGACAACCGCGACGAGACCACGGGCGGTAACCGGGTAGCCGTCGGGCTGGAGATGATCCAGGAGTTCCGTGTGGCAGCAGCTTCGGTAGGGGCCGAGTTGGGCGGCGCGGCCGGCGGCATTTTGAATGTCGTCACCCGGTCCGGTGTCAATCTCTGGCACGGAGATGCCACGTGGTTCATGCAGCAATCGGGCCTCAATTCGCGGAAGCCCGAAATCGAGAGCACCCTCGATCCCGAATTCACCCGCTATCAACCGGGCGTCTCCGGCATGGGGCCGCTGCAGCGCGACCGGACCTTCATCGCCGCCGCCTACGAGCACGAGCGGGAGCGGGCCGGGGAACTTTCGAACGTTCCTGCCGGGCTGGGAATCCCGGGTGTGAACAGAGAACTGTACCCGACATCCACGCAGGGGCACGAACTCTCGTCAAAGCTGGATCACCACACGGCCGACCGGAGCGCGCTGATGATGCGGTACGCGTTTTCGAGGGGCCGCACGCGGAATGAGGTGCAGGGCCCCGACAACTTCGCGGACCGTTCGGCACAGGGTTCCAGCCTGACGGTCGATCATTCCCTGGTGGCGTCCTACCTTCGGGTGCTGTCGCCCTCCACCGTGAACGAACTGCGCGCGCAGTTCGGCCAGCGCCGGTTGGAGTTGACGCCCAACGGAACCGGCCCGCAGATCGACATTCCGGGCGTCGTGACGTTCGGAACCTACCACCGGATGGACTCCGCGCGCACGGAGCGGCACTACCAGATCATCGACAGCTTCAGCTTTTCGCGCGGCGGGCACCGGTTGAACGCAGGCGTGGATCTGCACAAGGTGACCCTCGACGCCATGCAGCGTGACCGCTTCCACGGCATCTTCGTCTACCCGGACCTGGCCGCGTTCCGGGCTCAACGGCCGAATCTGTCCATTCGCGCGTTCGGCGATCCGCAGGTCCAGATCGACACGCTGCCCGTTGGCGCCTGGCTGCATGACCGCTGGCAGATGGCGCCCGGCCTGAACCTGGAGGCCGGCGTCCGGTTCGACTGCCAATCGCTGCCCAATACGCTGCCGCGCTCGTCCCGGAATTTCGCGCCGCGGGCCGGCCTGGCCTGGCGTCCGGCCCGGTCCCGCGCTTTGGTGTTCCGCGCCGGAACGGGGCTTTTCTTCGATCGCTACCCGCTGGCGTTCCTGCTGCCGGCGGTTCAGAACCGCTACGAGATCTTCAACAACTCGACGACGCGGACAAGGTACGCCGCCAGCGCCGACTTCCCTTCCACGTACAGCCGAAAGCTGACGGCGGGCTTCGAATACGGGTTCGACAAGGATACGTCGTTGACGCTTGAGGCTTCGAACATTCGCGGGCTCCACCTGCCGCGCACCCGGAACGCCGTTGGGACCCTCCCGCCACAATTTCTGCTGGAACAGACCGCGACGTCGACCTATATAGGTATGACATTGACGCTCAACCGGCGTCTTTCCAAGGAGATCGCGTGGCTAATCTCCTGGACGGCCGGCCGCAGCCGCGACGACGCCAGCGACTTCGACGAGCAGCCGTTCCGCCCCTTCGACATTCGCGCCGACTGGGGTCCCTCCCGCCAGGACCAGCGCCACCGCCTGGCGGCCAGCGCCATTTTCGAACTGCCATTCCTGGAAGGCGTCTCCTGGGCTCCGATTTTCACGGCTGGCACCGGCCGGCCGTTGAACGCGCTTTTGACGAGCGACGCCGCCGGCACCGGCGCCTATCCGTTGACGGCGCGGCCTGAGAACGTTGGCCGCAATCCATTTCGCTCGCAAAAGACGGTCAACCTGGACCTTCGAGTGATGAAGACGTTTGAGGTGATGGACGAGCGCGCGCTGCTGCAATTCGGAGTCGAAAGCTTCAACCTGCTTAACCATACCAATGTCGAACGGTTCAGCCCGTACTACGCGAATGGCGCGATGCGACTGCCGGGCTACGGCGGAATCCTGGAGAGCCTTCCGGCGCGGCAGGTGCAGCTTATGATGCAGTTCGAGTTTTGAATGCCGGGGGACGCGTTGGAGCGGGGAGTTTCGCCGGCGATTTGAGACCCTTCGTCAGAAACGGTCCATATCTGTGGCGGAATGAGAATCCTGACACGAAAAGGGCTGCCGGGGTTTGGCCAGGAGCTTTGTTGAGGGACCGCGTTGCGCTTCCCGGCTCGACGATACCAAGGCGCTTTTACCGATCCGCTGAGGCCGGGCGGTCGTTTTCGCTGGAAGTGGTTGCTAAGAGGGAAGAACCACTCTCCGTGGGTTAGTTAGTCCCCATATCAACCGGCAAGGCGCGAGGTTGGCTCGTACCGCCGGCCAAGCGCAGAGCCTCAGCGCGGATTCCGCCCAACATGCCGCTGAAGACGATTCCGTGGAGAGGGACTACGGCATACCAATAGAGCAAGCCGAAGACGCCGCGGGGGCGAAAAAGTGCGGTCTGACGCAGCAGGCTCCGTCCGCCGCCCTGATCCTCAATGCAAAACTCAAGCAGGGCCTCGCCGGGCAGCTTCATCTCGGCGCGGAGCGCCAGCCGGCGGTTGCGCTCAAAACCAACTACTCGCCAGAAGTCGAGGGCCTCTCCATAACCGACCGACTCGGGGTCACGACGCCCCCGGCGAAGCCCTGGCCCGCCAACGAGCCGGTCAAGCAAGCCTCTGAGTTTCCAAAGCCAGTCCGCTGCGTACCAGCCATGACCGCCACCCACGCGGCACACGGCTCGGAAAACGGCCGAAGCCGGGGCATCCACGATCAACTCCCGCGCGTCACGAAATACGGAGCCGCCAGCCCAATCGGGATCGCCCGGAATAGGACCAGCCATGGACCAGTTCGTGGCTACGCGATTCTCGGCTACCGTGGTGAATGCTGCCCGGATTGCCTCGCGCACTCCGAGCAGGGGCTGCGGCAAAAATTCTTGAATTCGGTTTTCGCGGCAGACGACCGGGTTTTTCAAACCTTCGGCTAGCGGCTTGGCCATCGAATGGCCAATCGGAGTGATCAGATGAATCCAATACGAACTGAGGCGGGGCGTCAGCAGCGGGACCGGACAGATCCAGCGGCGCGGAAGGCGCAGTTCCTCAGCCGTAATCCGCAAAATTTCGCGGTACCGAAGCACATCCGGACCGCCGATATCGAACACCTGGCCAGCCGTCTCCGGCTTGGTCAGCACTCCCGAGAGGTAACCGATCACGTCGCGGACCGCGATCGGCTGGCACAACGTCGACACCCAACGCGGCGTAATCATGACAGGCAAACGCTCGACCAAATACCGGAGAATTTCAAAAGACGCCGATCCAGAACCGATAATCATCGCCGCGCGGAGCACAGTGACCGGTACGCCGGAGGAACCCAACGCCGTTTCCACCTCCCGTCGCGAGGTCAGATGCTCGCTCAGGTTGGGACCGGTTTCACCCAGGCCCCCTAAGTAAATGATGCGCTGGACAGCCGCCACTTTCGCCGCGGTAGCGAACCGCCGCGCGAGGAGTTCGTCCTGTTTGGCATAAGCAGCGCCGGCCGACTCCATGGAGTGGACAAGATAGAAGGCAGAGTCGGACCCCTTCAGGGCCTTGGAGAGAGCGGTACAGTCAGACATCTCAACCCGGCACACTTCCACGTCTGGGTGAGAGATCCAGGGCCGCTCCGCTAGCTTCCCGGGGGACCGCACCAGACACCGGACGATGAAGCCGTCCTCCAAAAGACGAGGCACGAGCCGCCCGCCAATGTAGCCAGTAGCGCCGGCGATAGAAACGCACCGCTTGGCCTTGACACCAGTGTTTGCCATGGCCTTATTATCTGACCGGACCAGCGTCGTTAGAGACAAACGGGGCGCTTGGCCGGAACACAAACGAGAGGGCCCGCCATTGGACCTTTAAAGTTAGCCCGGGTGGGATGCGCTTGCGTAGAGACCAGAAGATCCTGGAGAAGTGAAGAAGCGATGAGAGGGAGGGAAAACGCGCAACGAAGATCATGTCCCCGCCGGACAGCGTGAAACGATGTCCGGCGTTCTCAATGAGCAGATTCGCGCTAAGCGCGGACAGCAGCCGATTCATCACGGGTCCGAACCTTGACGGTCCCGTTCAGCCGCCAGGTTGCATGATTCGCAGCGGGAGAGGCCGAGCTCGGTACGCTGACTTCCATCGAATGGAACTCGTAGGTGATTTCCGCGCCACGTCCGGTGAGTTGGTCATAGAGGCCGATTGCGAGATCGGGCCATGTTTGTGTGTCGGCAGTTTTTTGGGTCATGCTTGTGAGATGTGATCGCACAGAATGAGGATGTAGAAATTCCAAAAAACTCCCGGTGATTGGCGAATTTCCAAAGCCCGGAGAGTGTCGCCGAACAAACGCGGGGATCTTCTCGCACCGTCCTCCACCACTAAGTGGCAGCCGGCGCCCGCCGGCAGGCCAAGGAACCATCCCCTCGCTTGGGGTCTGAGAATTCCCAATCAGGTCGAGTCAGTGCTCGAGCTTGAGAACCCCAATGGGCGACAGTCGTAAAGGTCCTGAATGGGCCCTTCACTCACGTTACAGGCAGCTGGTTCCTACGGATCGCCGCCGCGCGGTCAAGAATCTTCTGGCGCGTATCCGGCGTCAAGCGCGTGATGTTGCGAAGCTGGAGCTCCATGCGCGGAATGGCACGCAGCCGCTGTTCGTTGCGCAGTAAGAACTCCCAGTACAGCGTCGTGAAGGGACAGGCCTGATCGCCGGTGGATTGGGCGGGATCGAACTGGCAACCGGCACAGTAGTTGCTCATACGCTGGATGTACTTACCTGTGGCGGCGTATGGCTTCGAAGCCATACGGCCGCCATCGGCGAACTGCGACATCCCAAACACATTCGGCAGTTCCACCCACTCCACGGCGTCGACGTAGACCGCCAAGTACCATTCATGAATCTCGCGCGGGCGCACGCCCAGCAGCAGCGCATAGAGTCCCGTAATCATGAGCCTCTGGATGTGGTGCGCGTAGCCGTAATCGAGCGTTTGGCCGATCGTCTCGCGCAGACAGTTCATCGGCGTCTCGCCGGTCCAATAGAACTCCGGAAGCGGCGTACCGGCATTGAGCGCGTTGCCTTCGGCGTAAGCCGGCATCTCATTCCAGTAGACGCAGCGGACATACTCGCGCCAGCCGAGCACCTGCCGGACGAAGCCTTCTACCGCGGCGAGCGGGGCCCGGCGTTCGCGATAGGCGGTTTCCGCGGCCTCCACCACGCGGCGTGGCGAGAGCAATTTCAGATTCATCGCGGCGGAGAGCCGCGAGTGGTAGAGATAAGGTTCCTGCGTCCACATCGCATCCTGATACCGGCCAAAATCCGCCAAGCGGTTTGCTACGAAATCATCCAGCGCTTGCCCGGCCTGCTCGGCCGTGACGGCGAAATCGAAGTGATTCAGGTGGCCGGGGTTGCCAGGCAGCCGCTCCTCGACGAGCTTGATGACCTCTGTAGTGATAGCGTCCGGCGGAAAGGCGCGAGGCGGCGCGATGCCGTGCGGAGCTTGCTTACCGAAAGACTCCCGATTGTCGGCGTCGAAGTTCCACTGGCCGCCCGCAGGTTTTCCATCGTCGAGCAGCACCCCGAATTGCCGCCGCATCTCCCGGTAGAAATACTCAAGGCGGAGCTGCTTCCGGGAGGCGGCATACTGACGGAACCAGGCGAGCGAGCAGTAGAAGTGGCGGTCTTCGCGGCAATCCATGGCAAGAGAGTGTTCGCGCGCTACGACGGTGAGCTCCTGCTGGACGCGCCAGTCACCGGGCTGGACGAGGACAATCGATTGCGGCCGCCTCCGCGCAATTGCGCGCCTCAGTTCGCCGGCCAGCGAGTGAGTGTTTTCCGGATCATCCAGAGAAGTGTAGTCGCAAGTCCACCCTCGCTGGCGAAGCGCCTGGGCAAAGTGCCGCATAGCGGACAGAAAGAGAACTGTCCGCGCCTTGTGGCTGGGCACATGCCGCGACTCCTGCTCAACCTCAGCCATCCAAACGACATCTTGGACGGGGTCGAACCCATCGAAGGCCGACGACGTCAGGTCAAGCTGGTCACCGAGCACGACGACTAGTCTCCGTACCATACGTGCTGCTTGGGATGCGCTCCAACCAGGCTGAGTCTCAAAAATTGCGCTCCCTCGGAGATCTGGCGCATCCACTCCGTATGCGGGTGTTCTTGATCGGTGGCGCTGGCGGAGTCGGATCGGCCTTGGCGCGTCGTTTGGTTGCAGCCGGAAATCACGTTGTTTTAGCAGGCCGCACCGAGACGAGCCTCGCGGCTCTGTCCGCGGAGCTCTCCATGCCATATGCAGTGGTGGACGCTTCGGGATTCGAGGCCTTGGACCAAGTACTGCAGAAACATCCGCCGTTGGATGCGGTTGTGAACTGCGCTGGTTCATTGCTGTTGAAGCCTGCGCACCTCACCGCAGAGAACGAGTACCGCGAAATCGTCGATATGAACCTGACGACGGCGTTCGCCACAGTGCGCGCCGGATCGAAAGCAATGATGAGCACGGGCGGTTCCATCGTTCTGTGCGCCAGCGCCGCAGCGCGTACCGGCTTGGCAAACCATGAGGCGATCGCGGCGGCGAAGGGGGGTGTTATCGCCCTGACCCTGTCGGCGGCGGCGACCTATGCACCGCGCAACATCCGGGTGAATTGTGTGGCCCCGGGGCTGGTGGCGAGCCCTTTGACAGCACGGATCACGGGGAATGAGATCGCCCGAAAAGCCTCGCAGTCGATGCATGCCTTGGGACGTATCGGAACCCCTGACGATATCGCCGCTGCTCTGGCGTGGTTGGTCGACCCGGCCAATTCCTGGATCACCGGTCAGGTGGTAGGCGTGGATGGCGGGTTGGGGACTATTCGGCCTCGCTGAGCGACTGATGCAGGCACCGCGGAAGCCATCCAAGACAA
>Ga0194119_10009291_pt1 | contig 13249 bp, 16 predicted proteins | sample TA2MahC100mmetaG_FD_148620 | JGI IMG/M metagenome (GOLD analysis project Ga0194119, IMG submission 148620) | Freshwater microbial communities from Lake Tanganyika, Tanzania - TA2015018 Mahale Deep Cast 100m | ecosystem: Environmental > Aquatic > Freshwater > Lake | place: Tanzania: Lake... | reverse complement strand
GCGGCCGATGCGCACGCGGCCGGTGTGGATGGTGTGTTGATGACCGACGTCAGCGTCGAAGAAGCCGAGCCCTATGTCGCTTCGATGCGCGACGCGGGTCTGGACACGGTGTTTCTCGCCGCGCCGACAAGCACGCCGGAGCGCCTGGCGCTGGTTGGCCGCTTCTCGTCGGGCTTCGTGTATCTGGTAAGCCGAACCGGAGTGACGGGCGTTCGCGATCAGGTTTCGTCGCAGGCGCTGCCGCTTGTCGAGCGCATGCGCGAACACACGTCGTTGCCGCTGGCGGTTGGTTTCGGCATCGCGAAAGCGGCCGACGCCGAGGCGGTCGGGCGATTGGCCGATGGTGTTGTCGTCGGCAGCGCGTTTGTAAAGCTGATCGAAGCGCATGCGGGCACGCCGGAGTTGGAGCCGCGTATTGAAGCGCTGGCGCGGGAGTTGAAAAACGGCGCGATGCAAAGTAGGATGACTGCTCAGGCATGACGATCGAAGAAGCAAGAGCGGCGCTCGGCGCGTGCCGTCTGGAAATCGACGATGTCGACAGACGGCTGGTGGCGTTGTTGAACGAGCGCACGCGGGTTGTCGAGCGCGTCGGCGATATCAAGCAGCAGGTCGCGCTGCCAGTCTATGACCCGAAGCGCGAGGAGCAGGTGTTTCAGAACATCGCGGCCGCCAATCAGGGGCCACTGCCGGATGCGGCGATCAAGCGCGTGTTTGAACGTATCATCGATGAAATGCGGACGCTCGAACGGACGCGCATGGAAGGGAAGTAGCCAATGCTAGTTGTCATGCAGGAGGGCGCGGCCGAAGAGAGCGTGCAGCGTGTGATCGACCGTCTGGTGACGATGGGCTTCACCGTGCACCGGTCGACCGGAACGTCGCACACGGTGCTGGGCGGCGTCGGGCCGATGGACAACTTCGAGCCAGCGGAATTCGAAGTAATGGAAGGCGTGAAGGAATGCCATCGCATTGTGTCGCCGTACAAACTGGCGAACAAGCGTTTCCGCCCGCAAGGTACGGTTGTTGAGATTGGCAAAGTGAAGATTGGCGGGCCGGAAGTGGTCATGATGGCCGGGCCGTGCAGCGTGGAAAGCGAAGAGCAGATTTCGCTCTCGGCGGAGTTGGTGGCCAAGGCCGGCGCGAAGGTGATTCGCGGCGGGGCGTTCAAGCCACGGTCGTCGCCGTACAGTTTTCAGGGGCTTGGCGAACAAGGCTTGAAGATGCTGCGCGCGGCGGCGGATCGGAACGGATTGCTTGTCGTCAGCGAAGTGATGGACCGCTCGCAGATCGCGCTGTTGAGCGAGTATTCCGACATTTTGCAAGTCGGCGCGCGCAACATGCAGAACTTCAATCTGCTGCGCGACCTCGGTTTGGCGCGGAAGCCCGTGCTGTTGAAACGCGGAATTGCGGCGACGATCGAAGAACTGCTGCTGTCGGCCGAATACATCATGTCGGGCGGCAACTACGAGATCATGCTTTGCGAGCGCGGGATTCGAACATTTGAAACCGCGACGCGCAACACGATGGACATCTCGGCGATTCCAGTGTTGCAGCAGTTGACGCATCTGCCGGTTCTGGCCGATCCGTCGCACGGGGTGGGTAAGCGAAACCTCGTGGCGCCAATGGCGCGCGCGGCGGTGGCGGCCGGCGCGGACGGTTTGCTGGTCGAGGTTCATCACGATCCGGAACATGCGCTGAGTGACGGGGCGCAGTCGTTGTACCCGGATCAATTTGCCGAGTTGATGGGGCAACTTCGTGGGATTGCGGCCGCTGTGGGCCGGTCGGTCTGACGATGAAGCGCGTCGCCATCGCCGGCGTTGGATTGATCGGAGGCAGCTTCGCGCTGGCGCTCAGGCAGGCCGGATTCGATGGGGAGATTGTGGGGGTTAGTTCGCCGAGGACGATCGCGGAGGCGCTATCAAGCGGCGTGATCGATTCGGCGATGGCGTTGGACGAAGCGGCGGGGTGGGCCGATTTGCTATTCCTCGCGCAGCCGATTCGAAGGATTGTCGAGATGATTCCGCTGATCGGCGCGTCGATCGGCAAGCACACGCTGGTGACGGATGCGGGGTCGACGAAAGCGACGATTTGCGCCGAGGCGGGCCAGCACATTCCAGCGGCGCAGTTCGTGGGCGGTCATCCGATGGCGGGCAAGGAGACGCGCGGTGCGGCAAGCGCCGATCCGTCGTTGTTTCGCAATCGAACGTGGGTGTTGACTCGCGACTGCGATCATCCGTTTGTCGACTGGGTGCGGCGTATCGGCGCGCATGTCTTGATCCTCGATGCCGAAGAGCACGATCGCACGGTGGCGCATACTTCGCATCTGCCGCAGCTTGTGTCGACGGCGCTGGCGTGCACCGTCGACGGCGTGGAACTGCGGGCGGGCGGGCCGGGATTGATCGACATGACGCGGCTGGCGCTAAGCCAGTATGAGATGTGGGAAGACATCCTGGCGACGAATCCGGAGCCGATTGACGCGGCGCTCGGCGAGATGATCGCGGCGCTGGGTGCGATGCGGGAGCAGTTGCGCGGGGCGGGCTTGCGCGAAGAGTTTGAGCGGGCGGCGAAGATGCGGCGGCGATTGGTTACGCCGGTGCAGTTGCGGTAGCAGCCTTGGCTGCGCCGTTTTTCGTTACAGCGCGCGTTGCTTGCCCTTATTGGCGAGCGCAAGAAGTGCCTTAAGCGTATCGTTGACGGACTTGGAGTCGGGGAACGCTGCGGCCAACTCTGGATCCAGCAGGATTACGTTTGTACCCAGCCGATACTGCTCCGCGTATTTTCCTCGAACGCCACCGCTGAAATCGTATTCAGGAAGCACTTCAACCTGCTGCCTTTTAGAAGATCCCTTCTTGATATTTGCGTTTTTCATTCGGTTCCGCGAGACGCGCACTGATGATGCGTTTCCGTTCTCCCCTCATAGTATGAGCCACAACAACCAAACGACGCAGTGCCGAGACTCCTAGAATGACAAATCGCTATTCCTCGGCCGAGTGAATCGGATCGCCGATCGTCACCGACAGGAAATCCCCGAACACCGTGCTCGCCTCTGAGAAGCTGACGCCGTGATTTTCCAAATTTAACGTCGCTTTGTGAGGATCCCACTCGAACAGTGCTGCATCCATCAGGACTCCTCCCGCAACTGCCGCAATCGCGGCTCGCGGCTCTTGGGCGAATCGAGTGAAAACGAACGCGCGTCGCCGAGTTGATCGCGAATGAACGATTCCGTGTGGGCGACGGCCGAGGCGATTTCCTTAGAGGCTCCACCAAAAGTGAGATAGACGATTTTTTCGGCTGAGGGATCATACTCCCAAACTCCGACAATCCGCCCCCGATCGACAATCGCATGGTTCGGAATGTCGGCGATGCGTCCGCCGCTCACGGGCCCTTTGTCGCCGGCGAAGGCGGTATCGGCGGAGTCGAGCATCGACAGATGATCGCGCCGGTGATGGATCAGCGAATCGATGCTGGCGATCAGGCTGATGACCGGTCTCTTCGGAGGCTTGAAGGCGCGGAGCGCGTCGAGGTCGTCGGGGAAGAGCAGGCGATTATCATCGACAACACTAAGGCGCAGCGGTTCGACTGCGGCTTTCGCCGCCTTCACGCCCAGACCGGAGAACCACTGAAACTCGGCCATTGTCGCCGGGCCGATCCACCGGAAGTACCTTCGTGCGAGTTCGACGAAAACCTCGTCGTCGGAGATCTTCAACGGCTTCAAGTTCCACACCGCGTATTTGTACCGCTGCTGATCGAGCCGTCCGTTGACGGGCACGCGGCGAATCACCCCTGTCGACTGCAGCAACCCGAGTGCAAGCGGCAGCGTGGTCGTCATGCCTTTCTTCACTCCCTCGGCGCCGAGATTGCGCGAGGCGCTGCCAGTGGCTTCGCGAATGCCGTCGGGGTCGAGCGGTCCTTTCTTCAGCGACGTTGCGATCGCCTCGCACAACGTATCGATCTCTTTCGCTGTGACTCCGATCTTAGCCGCCACCTTTAGAGGCGTTTGCGCCGCATCGCGTCCGCAACGCAGCGCGAGTGCGAAGTCGGGCGCGGGAACGACGTAGGTGCACCCACGCGCCGAAGGCAGTTCGTGAATTCGCAGCGCGGCGGCGTCGCCATCGGCTTGCTCTCGCGAAACGCCCGCCCGGGCGTACAGGGTCAAATACGGATTGGCGCCGCCGACCGACCGCGCCCAGCCGGAGCGATCAAGCGTCACCTCCGAAGTTGCTCGTGTAAACGAGCCGTCGAGCCCCTGCCGGTGCGCCCACCATGCCCGAAGCGTAGATTGATCCACGCCGTTAGCCTACCGCATGATTGGGTGTGAACGTGTGTCACAGGTGATCCACGTTACACGGCGAGAACGGCGCCCCGGCACGCCAAATCAACGACTTATGGATTGGCCAGCGGATTGCATCAGTCAGTGCATGCGAAGTAGCAAAGCCTTCCGCCGAGTGGTCACCGCGATATTCGTGATGGGATTCCTGTTCGGCGTTTTCTCCGCCCGCGCATTCTCTTGGAACGCACCCGACGAAGCGAACGTCAATTCACGGTACACCGTGGAAAGCGTGGAAATCTCCGGCGCTAACGCAGCCCGGCTATCCAAAGACTTGCGCGAGGAGCTACAAAGTTACGTCGGTCAACGGTTCTCGCCGGAAGCGTTCGGAAAATTGAGCGAACGTGTGCGCCGCGAGCTAAAAGCGCGGCTGGTGTCGCACAAGCTCAAGAAAGGCAGCTCACCCGACAACGTACGTGTCGTGTTGGACGTAATGGGCCACCATGTTGTGCTCGACACGCAGCAATCGCGCTTGGCGTGGTATTCGGGACAAGGCTGGACGGGCGAATTGATTGCCGGGTTGCACAACGGACGAAAACAACATTTGTCGCTTGGATTGTTTTCCGACGCGGACACGTTTACGGAGCGTTCGGCCGGAGTGAAGGCGGCGTATCGATTTTCGACGCTGCGGGAGCGCATCCGTCCCGGATTTGCGTTTTCGACTTCACACGCTCAATATGACGCCCGCACTTTGCAAGCGGCGAAACCCAACGATTTGTACCGCAGCGTCGATAGTTTCCAACCTACGGTCACGCTTATCCCCTGGCAAGGGGATGATCGGGAAGAGCTGGCCGTGGAGATCGGCATGCGGCTACAGCGGTTCGTGCTCGAGTCCCCCGGGCCGGATCGTAATGTTGCCTCTCACGCGCTGGTAAATTCTCTGCGATATCGGCGCGTGCGAGGTGATGTGGCGGGTGGGCTCACAACCCTGCGCGCATCGTATGGGCTTACTAACGGAACGGGCGCGTTGTCGAGCGATTACAAGTTCAACCGGCACGAAGCGCGAGCGGATGTCGAATACCGCCGCGCCGCCTCGCGGATCAACGCCGATTTCGTCGCGGGCTCGCTGAACGGCCGCGCTCCGCTGCGAGATCGCTTCACGGGTGGAACCACGACAATCCTGCGTGGTTGGAACAAGATGGAACTCGCGCCGCTCGGCGCCGACAAACTCACCGCCACTTCGATTGAGTACGGCCACTCGCTCAAGGGCAAGTTCGAAGCGGCGGCGTTCTACGATGCCGGCTCGGTCTGGATGCGAGGCGGCACGGCGACACTCCGCAATTCCGTTGGCGGTGGATTCCGGACCCGCGACGGCTTCTTTATGTATGTCGCTTTCCCGCTGCGCGACGGTCGCGTCGAACCGATTTTCATGACGGGGACGACCTTCTGATGCGGCAGTCGCGACGCACGCTACTGATGGCTCTCTCAACGGCGCCGCACCTGCGCGCCGGCGCCATCGGTGTGCGCCGCGACGACGGCGTATTGCGCGTCCTGCCGCCGAGCGATTTTCACTTCCTCGAAGGCCAGACGCTACGGAAGCTGCAGGACGGCGCGGGCCTTGTTTTCACGATGCAACTCTCAATCTCCAACGATCAGTTCCGCACGATTGCGCGCCGTCAGGTCGAGCGGTTTGTTGTGAGCTTCGACCTTTGGGAAGAGAAGTTCGCGGCGGTGCGGCTGGGGCTGGTGAAGCATCAACAATCGCATCTCACGCGCGATGCCGCCGAACGGTTCCTGTTCGATCACACCGGCATCGCGTTGTATGGTCTCGCCGCCGGAGAGCCACACTGGATTCGTGCCGAACTCCGCGCCGACGAGCCCCGCGATTCCGCCGGGTTCCTGCTGGACCCATCGGTCACGCTGTCGCGGCTGGTCGAGTGGTTCGGCCGCTCGCAACGAGGCGAGGCGCTCCGATGGTCGATCGACCGAGGCCCATTCCGTTTGCATGAAGTGGAGCGCTAGACTCTAACCGTGAGCCTGCGAACGAAACTGATCCTGGTCTTCCTTGCCGCGACATTGGCGCCGATGGCCGTGATGATTTGGGTCACCACAAGCCTGCTCGATCAAAGCCTGCGTTATGCGACAACAGCCGAGCTTGACGAACTCTCGCGTTCGCTTGAAACCACCGGCCGCGAGATGTACCAAAAGTCGCGCGAGGCCTTAAAGCATGACGTGCTCGCCGGTCGCGTCGCGCCACGCCGGTACCTGCCGTTTGAAGTAAACGCATGGCCGCCGCACGTTGTTCGTTTTGTGGCCAGCAAGGAACCCGAACGGTTCTTCCTCAGCGGCGATCAGGGTGAGCGGCTCAACTATTTGGTGACGCGGCAAGACGGCGAAGTGTGGGAGTACTCGCGCCCCCTCGGGGGCGTCGCGATGAACAAGCTGACCAAACAGATTTCGGGCGCGCGCGAACTTGTCGAGCGCGCCCGCGCCTACGACGTTCGGCGCGGAGTGACGTTTGCGCTGCTGGTTACCGCAGCCGGCGTCTATGTGCTCGCGCTGTCGATCCTGATGTGGATTGCCTTCCGCGTCAGCCGGCCGATGCGATCGCTGAAGCTAGGTCTGCAAACGTTGGCGTCGGGCGATTTCGCGGTGCGGATCGAGGGCGATGGCGCCGATGAAGCGGGTCAGGTGATCGCGGCCTTCAACGAAACGGCCGCGCAGTTGGAAGAGTCGCGCGAGAAGCTGGTGGAGTTGACGCGCGTGGCGTCCTGGCAGATGCTGGCGCGCAAGATGGCGCATGAAGTAAAGAACTCGCTTACGCCGATTCGGCTGACAATGGAAGAGATCGGCGCGCGCAACGGATCAGTCGATTCGACGTTCTTGAAACAGGCCTCGCAGATCGTTGCCGACGAAGTCACTACCCTCGAGAAACGCGTTCGTGCGTTCTCCGACTTCGCCGCCGAGCCGCCCGCGCATCCGCGCGAGACCGATCTGAACGCGCTGGTGGCCGAGCGGGTCGCGTTTCTCCGCCCCTCCCATCCTGGCGTCGCCTACGACATTCAGCTCGCCGAACACGCCGGCGCAACGGCCGATCCGGATCTTGTACGCGGCGTCCTGACGAATCTGCTCGAGAACGCCGCGCAGGCGGCTGGGCCGGGCGGACGAATTCAAACGCGCACGTTCTCCGAAGGCGCGCGCACGGTTGTGGAAGTGGCCGATTCCGGCCCGGGTTTGACCGATCTCGCGCGGTCGACTCTGTTCCAACCTTCGATCACTTTCAAGAAGAACGGCATGGGCCTTGGTCTGTCCATCGCCCGCCGCAGCGTGATGCTGTGCGGCGGCGAAATCGAACATTACGAGAGCACGCTTGGCGGCGCGGCGTTTCGCGTGAGTCTGCCGGCGGCCGGGCGAGAGGAGCCGCATGCGGCGCATCTGGATCGTTGACGACGAGTCGAATATAGGCCTGTCGTTGCGAATGATTTTGGAGAGAGAAGGTTTCGCCGTCACGGCGTTCACGAGCGCGTCCGATTTCCGCCGTGCGGCGAACCGGGATCAGGTCGCGCTGTTCCTACTCGACGTGAGGCTGCCCGACGCTTCCGGTATCGAGCTGCTGCGCGAGATTCGCGCCGGCGGTATCGCCGCGCCGGCGGTAATGATCTCGGGACACGGCACAATCGCCGATGCGGTTGAAGCCGTGCAGGCGGGGGCGTTCGACTTCCTGGAAAAGCCGCTGCACCGCGACCGCGTGCTGCTCGCCGTTCGCAACGCGCTCGATTCGATGGCGCTGCGCGAGGAAAACAAACGCCTGCGAGAGCAGGTCGGTAGCGTCCGCATGATCGGGACCTCGCCGCCATTTCACCGCACGCTCGAGCAAGCGACGCTCGCCTCGCGCGCCGATGTACGGGTGTTGCTGATCGGCGAGTCGGGCACGGGCAAGGAACTGCTCGCCGCGCACATCCACGAAAACTCGCCGTTCGCGGCGGGACCGTTCATCAAGGTCAACTGCGCGGCCATCCCGAACGAGTTGATGGAGAGCGAACTGTTTGGCCACGAAAAGGGCGCATTCACCGGTGCGTCGTCGATGCGCCGTGGCAAGTTCGAACTCGCCGACGGCGGCACGCTGTTTCTCGACGAAGTCGGCGATCTGCCGCAAGCCGCTCAGGCGAAGTTGCTTCGCGTGCTGCAGGAGGGCGAGTTTCACCGCCTCGGCAGCGAACAGCCCGTGCGCGTCAATGTCCGCGTCATCTCGGCGACTAACAAGGATCTAAGCGCCGAAGTGGCCGCGGCGCGCTTCCGCGAGGATCTTTATTACAGGCTCGCCGTAGTGCCGCTGCGCGTGCCGGCGCTACGCGAGCGGCCGCAGGATATCCGGCATCTCGCCGAGCACTTCCTCAACGAATTTTGCGCACGCAACAACACACGGCCCAAATCGTTCGATGCCACGGCGATCACGCTCTTCGAGAGATATCCGTGGCCCGGCAACGTGCGCGAGCTGCGCAACGTCGTCGAACGCATGGCGATTCTCGGAGCGGGCGACGAATTGAACAAAGATGACGCGCCGATTGAACTGCGTCTCGGACGCGATCCCGAAGCGCCGAACTCCCTGGAAGAAGCTCGCCGAGGCGCCGAACGCGAACACATCGCCAAGGCGCTGGAAGAGGCAAGCTGGAACGTTTCGGCCGCGGCACGCACTCTCGGCATGGAGCGTACGAGTCTGCACAAACGCATTCGTGCGTTAGGCGTGTCGCGAACGTAGTCGCTCTTAGGCGAAGCGGACCTCAATGCGAGCGAAACGTATTCGGGTCTTTTTCGGTGAAGCGATATTGGAAATGGCAGGCCTGGCAGGCGTCGAAGAGATAGCCGCCGCGAGTGAAGAGCTGTTCGGGGTCCTTGGATTTCGCAGCCTGGCGGACGCCATCGCCGGCGTCGACCAACGCGCGGCAGAGGTCGTACCATTTCCCGTTATCCTTGGCGCGGCCCTCCATCATTAGGAGATTGCCCGCTTCCATGAGGATCGTCGCACTGGCTTCGATGTCGATCCAATCGTCCTCGGTCTTCGGACGAATTTCTTCCGTGCCCTCCTTGGTGATGATCGTCCCAACCGACTTCCAGACGACATGCGCGTTCGGGATCACCATGCCATGCATCACCTCTTCGAGCGTCGCCAGAGGCTTGTATGGAGGCTGTGGTTTTGGTGGAGCGGGGCACGATCCGGCGAGCAGGGCGATCAGGAAGATCGAAAGCGCACTGGCCGTGCGGGCCCTGCGCGGGTCCGTTGTGCGCGGGTTCGGCAAATGAGTTCGCATAGGCGGCGAGTTCCTAGAATATACTAACTGGATCATGGTTGAGTTCTTCCAATGGCTGGAGGCCACCGGAGGCAGCGTCGCGATTCGCGAATCCATCCTGTTGTACCCGATCATCGAGTCGACGCATGTGCTGACGCTATGCCTGTTCTTTGGGTTCATCGCCCTGATGGATCTCCGGCTCGTTGGTATCGCCCTGCGCGGCGTTCCAGTTTCACAAATCACGAGTCGCATCCAACCGTTTGGAGTCGCGGGGTTCGTGATCATGGTCATCAGTGGGGCGTTGCTGTTCTATTCAAGTCCGATGCGCGCCTATGGCAACATCTTCTTTCGCGTGAAGCTGGTGCTGATCGCGCTCGCCGGTATCAACGCATTGCTTTTTCACAAGACGATTTTCAAGAGTGTCGATGACTGGAACGACGCTCTGCAGCCGCCTCCACGCGCGCGATTGGCCGGGCTCCTTTCGCTGGTATTCTGGAGCGGCGTGGTCATCTGTGGTCGTATGCAAGCCTACAAGTGGTTCGACTGACATGGACCTTCTACCGTACTTCCAATCGTTCGAAGCGACGTTTATCGGAACGAAGGTCCGCGAGTCGTTGTGGATGTTTCCGGTGATCGAATGTGTGCACCTTCTCGCGCTCGGCCTGCTGGGCGGCGCGGCGTTTGTGCTCGACTTGCGGCTTCTTGGAATCGGCCTCCGCGATCAAGCGCCGCCCGATCTGGAACGTAAGCTGCATCCGTGGCTCCGCGCTTCAATCGCAATGTTGATCCTTACCGGAGTGCCGATGTTCTTGTCCGAAGCCATCAAGTGCTACTACAGTCCACCGTTCTGGTACAAAATAGGCGGGTTGATTCTCGCTATCATCTTTACGTTCACCGTTCGTCGCCGCGTCGCAGCAAGAACCGCCGATAAAGCGCCGGTCATTGCGCTGGCGTCGATCGCGTTGTGGATGGGCGTGGCATTCGCGGGCCGTTGGATCGCATTCTACTAACATGACCAAACTACTGCCAATACTCTTCTCCGCCGCGCTCGTTGCGCAGCCCCGCTTGCCCAATGGCAAGCCGAATTTCAACGGCATCTGGCAGGCGATCGGGCCCGCGCACTACGATGTTGAACGGCACATGGCACGCGCTTCGTTGATGTTGCGCGACGGCCCGCATGGGCCGCTGGCCTCGGTGCCCACGCTTCGGCTCGGTGCGGTGGGATCGGTGCCGGGCGGTATGGGAGTCGTGGAAGGCGGCAAGATCCCGTACAAGCCCGATGCCGCCGCCAAGCGCGACGAGAATCGCAAGAACTGGATCGACCGCGACCCGGAGGTGAAGTGTTATCTGCCCGGCATCCCGCGCGCTACCTACATGCCGTTCCCGTTCCAGATTATTCAGAACACGAACTCGGTGTTCATGAACTATGAGTACGCCGGCGCGGTGCGGGACATCTTGTTCAAAGATCCCGGCCCCGCCGAGACCGATTCATGGATGGGGCAGTCGGTCGGCCGCTGGGAGGGCGATACGCTCGTCATCGTTACGACCGGCTTCAACGATCAGACTTGGTTCGATCGCTCCGGCACCCACCACAGCAATCAGCTCAAGGTCACCGAGCGCTTCACGCTGAACGGCGCCAATCACATTCGTTACGAAGCGACGATGGAAGACCCGGAGGTCTTCACGGCGCCGTGGAAGATTTCCTTGCCGCTCTACCGCCGTATGGAGCCCGATGCGCGATTGATGGATTTCAAGTGCGTCGAGTTCGTGGAAGAATTGATATTTGGAGAACACCGGCGCAAGCCGCTGCCTCGTCAGTAAAGGAGCCAGCCACCATGCAACGCATATTCCTTTCCGCATTGACCGCGCTCGCCGCCTGTTATGGACAGGCCCGGCCCGATCTGTCCGGGACCTACGACATTGCGACACTCACGCCGTTGACGCGGCCCGCCAAGTTCGGCGAACGCCTTGCGTTGACCGCCGAAGAAGCCAGAGCGATCGAACGCCAGGAGGCGGCGATCGTCGCGGCGACGAATCAGAAGAGCGATCCCAATCGCAGCGCGCCTCCGGCCGGCGGCGACGGCTCGCAAGGTCCGGCGGGCAACGTCGGCGGTTACAATTCGTTCTGGGTCGATCGCGGTACCGGCGCGTTCCAGATCGACGGCAAGTTCCGTACCTCGATCATCACGAGCCCGGCCAACGGGCAACTTCCTGCAATGACGCCCGAAGCGATTAAGAAAGCCCGCGAGCGCGCCAAGTACAACCGCCCGAACGACGGCGTGGCGTTCTGGATCAAGGAAGGACTGAAGCCTGGACCTTACGACGACCCCGAGTTGCGGCCGCTCGCCGAGCGATGCCTGCTGGCGTTTGGCACGTCGTCGGGGCCGCCGATGCTCCCGGTGATGTACAACAACTTGAAGCGCATCGTGCAGACGAACGACACGGTGATGATCTTGAACGAGATGGTGCACGACGCCCGCATTATCCGCATCAACGGCAAACACGAGCCGCCTGAGATCCGCCGCTGGATGGGCGATTCGATCGGCCGGTGGGAAGGCGCGACGCTGGTTGTCGATACGACGAATTTCAACGACACACCCGCGCTGTTCAGCGCGACGCGCGATCTGCACGTAGTCGAACGGTTCTCGCGGATTGACGCAAAGACGCTGCGGTATCAGTTCACAGTCGAAGATCCAAATGTGTGGACGAAGCCGTGGAGCGGAGAGATTCTGTTTCCCGCGACCGATCAGCGCGGTTTTGAGTACGCATGCCACGAAGGCAACTACTCGTTCGAAGGAATCTTGAAGGGTGCGCGGATTTTGGAGAAGGAGGTCGAGAAGAAATGAAACTTCGGGTAACTGTTTTCGCGCTCGCCGTGGCGGCGGGCATTATTGCGTGGAAGGTGGCGCCGGTTCTGGCGCATCACGCCTTCGGCGCCGAGTTCGATCCGAACCGCCCCGTGCTTCTGAAGGGGCCCGTCGTGCGCGTCGAGTGGATCAACCCGCACACCTGGATTCACGTCGAAGTAACCAAGGACGGCAAAAAGGAAGTGTGGATGGTCGAAGGCGGCACACCGAATTCGCTGCTGCGCCGCGGATTGAAACGCGACTCGATCAAGTACGGCGATGTCGTCGTTGTCGACGGCTATCAGGCAAAGGACCGCTCGAACCGCGCCAACGGCCGCGACGTGACACTGGCCAGCGGGCAGAAGTTTTTCATGGGATCTTCGGGCACCGGCGCGCCGTATGATAAGCCGGGGCCGGACGAGCGGAAGTAGCTAGGACTCCGCCCCCGCTGGTGGGCGGAACGGCTGCACCTCAATGCGCTGGTAGACGACTTCGACGATCTCCAGATGCTCCGTGCCGCCAGGCGCGTGAAGAACGACTGTGTCGCCCTCGGTCGACTTCAGCAACGCGCGGCCCAGTGGCGACACCCAACTGATGTGATTCCGGTCGAGGTCGATCTCGTCGACGCCGACGATGCTCACCACGCGCTCAGCACCTTCGCTGTTGGCATAACGCACAGTTGCGCCGAAGAAAACTCTCTCGGCCGCCTGGCCCGATCGCGGCGTTTCGGGATCCACGACGACAGCGGCTTCGATCCGTTTGCCGAGAAATCGCAGCCGTCCATCGATCTGGCGAAGCCGCCGCTTGCCGTACTGATAATCCGCGTTCTCGCTGCGGTCTCCGTTGCTGGC
>Ga0194119_10009287_pt1 | contig 13251 bp, 10 predicted proteins | sample TA2MahC100mmetaG_FD_148620 | JGI IMG/M metagenome (GOLD analysis project Ga0194119, IMG submission 148620) | Freshwater microbial communities from Lake Tanganyika, Tanzania - TA2015018 Mahale Deep Cast 100m | ecosystem: Environmental > Aquatic > Freshwater > Lake | place: Tanzania: Lake... | reverse complement strand
AAAATCTTAGGCGACAATTTGCCTGGGGCTTCGGAGCTCACATTAGCTTTCAGTGGCGAGGCTACGTTAAGTCCAGGAACAACTAAGACCATGGTTGAAAACCTTCCCAAAGGGGGAAAAATTCGAAGAGAGGGAAAACTTAAATCTATCCCGGCCTTTTCGCTCTTCAGAGAGATCCCTTTTGGAAGAACCTCTGTCTCCTGCAATGCAATCCCCTGGGGGGATGTCGCTTCCGCCTACTATTCGACGCAAATCCCTAACATTACAGTTTATGTCCCTACCCCGCGATGGGTGGGATTATTCAAGAACCCTATTAAAGTCATAGCTCCGATTCTTGCCCATCAAAAAGTTCAAAACTTTCTCATGAACCAAATCGACAAACGAGTGAAAGGGCCTAGCGAGGAACAGCAAAAAAAGTCCAGAATGTTGTTGTGGGGCGAGGTTAAAAGCACAAAATCAAAAAAAGTGGCAAGCTTAGAAGTTCCAGAAGGGTACCATTTGACTATGCTCACAGCTCTGGCTTCGGTAGAAAAGGTTCTAATGGGCGAGGTTTCACCGGGAAGTTACACCCCTTCGATGGCTTTTGGGAGCAGGTTTATCGAAGAGTTCACCGATAAACCCATCTCAATTCAAGAATGAAGCAAACAACTTTAGCCATCAATCCACAATTCGATACTTCTCGAATCTGTTCTGACGCAGTTCTCCCCAACTTTCTACAGATTGTTTGCCCTGTTCGATATGCTCAGCGGCTTTATAACCCATATCGAAGCATTGGTCTGAGTTATTGTAATTAAAGTCTCCGAGTCGTCCTGCAAAATAGATGTTATGCATTTCTCTCTCAAGAGACCGAATCTTATCGACTCTTTCTTGATAGCCTATTTTGTAGGAGGGATAAAAGTTTCTAAACCTTCTTGAGAAATTTTTAATTACCTGATCTCGATTGAACAACTTCAAAGGTTTTAATTGCGCTAGCAACATCTCATTTAGCTCGCCATCATCCATGCTCCACGTTGGATCTAAATCATCACAGGTGAAATCCACCATGAGCGCAGTATGACCTAAAGGAGCCGTATAGGGGCTAAACTTAGTCATTTCACTCAAGCGACCAAACCGGAAACGAGACTCCGGATAAAAGACCCACATCGCAGGTAAAACGGGTTGAGATTTTAGTAAATAATAATAAACAATAGTATGTCTAAATGAGACAAAGCGACAAGCCTGCCGAACCTCAGTCGACAGGGAGGGGATCAAATCCGCAATCGCCTGCATTGGAATAGTATAAATTACCTCATCACACGAAAGCGTCTGTAAAGCACCAGTACTATCTTCAAAAGAAATTCCCGATAGCATTCCATTAGTTAGTTTTAATTCTTTGACTTTAACGCCCAAGTGAAATTTCACTCCCCTGGATTCGCTCTTTTCTTTTAGCTTTTCCGGTATCATTCCAAAACCATACTTGGGATAGTGAAAATTCGGCGCGGATATAGTTTTATCTACACTCTTTCGAGATAAAAGTTGCTTGATAACCGACACTAAACCGGGAGAGGAAATTCTAACTCGAGCTAACTGAGGATCCAATTGCCTAGGGTTACCAAACATCTTATTGGCCATCGGCTCAAAAATTTGGTTATAAAGGGACTTTCCAAATTTTTGTACAATAAAGTCTTCGTAGTTTTTGGGTTCTGTTTTGTCTTTTAGATTTTTGACAGCCGAGACACCAAAACTTGCCAAAATCTCGACACTTTTGTGCGGTGGAAACTTAGTAAGCATTTCCGAAATCTTCAGGGGGAAATCAAAATATTTCCCCTTTAAAAATAGATTTTGCGATTTCTCAAGACTAAGAAAGTCGTCTCCCATAATCTTACACATTTCATCAAGAACCCCATCTATTAGTGTGTAAAATTTGTGGGGGCCGTAATCAAGAATAAATCCACCCTCTCTAAAACTTCGGCATAGCCCCCCGACTTCTTTCTCTTTTTCAAAAACATGAACTTCAAAATCGGAGTTTTGACTTAAACGATAAGCAGCTGAAAGTCCGGTAACTCCTGCCCCGAGAACTACAACTCTTTTTTTATTGCTCATACGCTTCTAACCTTTCTGGCAATCACTCGAGTCTGTGCAGCAAAATAAGGAATCAGCATTTGATCAACCGAGAGTTTTTTAAAGACTTTTCCCATCCACTTGGCAGGCTTTGGCAAGTAAGCCTCTAAACGATAAGTAAGATATCCTAATTGTAGCCACTGAAAATGGGGTTTGCTGGATACCACTTCAAAACCGGTCGCTTCTAGCATGGCTTTAATTGTCTTAGGAACGAAATAATAGAGGTGAACCGAGAGTATAAACCAATAGTTCTTACCGGCCATTTTTGCGAGCAGATTACCGATGTTCGGGTAATTTATCACAACGATCCCATCCTCTTTTAAATACGAATTGCAGGTTTTCAAAACCTGTTTAGGATCGAAAGTATGCTCAAGTACATCCCAAAGAGTAATGCAGTCTAATTTTTCTTTAGGAGCTGGAGCACTTTCTAAAGTACCGCAAGTGATGTTGACCCCATAGTTTTGATTGCCGTAATCGGAGAGATACTTTGAAGGTTCAATCCCATAGGTTCTCCATCCTCGCCCCTTGGCAACTTTCAGAAAGAAACCTGCTGCCGCACCGATATCTAAAATGGACCCGCTTTTTTTAAACTCTTCAACAGCATCAAGGCAGCGCTCAAAACTTTTAATTCGACCATCTGCTTGGGAGACGTAAGTAGGGTCCTCTGCCTCAGTGTAACTTTTTAGAATCAAGTCTCTCCTAAGTCTAGGCGAAGTATAGATAAGTCCACAATCAAGGCATTCGACTAGGGTTTCTTTTGAAACAAAATTTCCGGAGGCGCTATAGGAAGTCAATAATTTCTCAGTGTCAGGATCGGTGGTCCCTTGGTACTTTACTTTGGAACTTCGGCTTGCGCAGAGATTACAGGGAACCTCTTCCCACAAACTTTGTGAATGACTTGAGTGATTCGATGTTACGAAACTGTCACGGTTCGTAGCGGTGTTACTTTGGGCTGATCGCATGCTTCTTCCTCCAACATAGAATGAGATTTGATAGCTAAATTCGTATTTGTGTTTTTGTACTGCCTTCGATACAAAACTTGCAGTTCAGAGAATTTCACATTGAGAGTGTTTAGAATTAAACCGGTCGTGAGTAGCCCTACAGAAGCCACCGCAACTAGCATTTGAACAAAAAGATGATTGGGCCAAAATGTTTCGGCAACAAGTCCACCGAAAATCATCAAAAACATAGAAGTTAAACCAAAGAACAGAAGAGGCCTAAGATCTCTCATTAGCCAAACGATAGTTAAAAGAACTTTATAGCCGTCGGAGAAAGTACGAAGTTTACTATGGCTATTCTCTGGCCTTTCTCCATAGGGAAGTGGCACCTCGATGACATTAAATTCATTAATCAGAGAATAAACTGTGAGCTCGGTTTCAACCTCAAAACCTTTTCTTAGAAGCGGAATATTTTTGACGAAATAGTGGGTCATGACTCTGTAACCAGAGCAAATGTCGGTAAAGGAGCTATTAAAAATATTATTGATTAACTGTATAATAAGTTGATTGCCGAACTGATGAAATTTTCTATAGGCCCCTGAAGACTCTGCAAGGCGACTTCCTACGGTCATTTCGGCCTCGCCTGATAAAACCGGAGCTATCAATTTCCAAATACCTTTGGCATCATAGGTCGCATCGGAATCTACCATGATGTAAAGATCTGCCTCGACCACTTCAAACATTCTACGAACCACATTGCCCTTCCCTTTTTTGGGAACTACCACGACTTTTGCACCCTCTTCGTAGGCAATGGCTCGACTCCGATCGGTAGAGCCGTTATCAAAAACATAAACATCAAGATTCGGGATTTGTGATCGAAAATCTCTAATGACTTTGGCAAGAGTTAGCTCTTCATTCAGGCAGGGTAAGAGTAGAGCTACTTTAAGATGGGAGATATCGTTTAGCGTGGCTTCACTTCTCCTTGCCTTCAAATTCCCTCTTTGCATTAAAAAGCTCCCGTGATAATCGACTGTTATGTCGAAAAAACCCATTAAAAACTTTTGGCTAATGAAAACTGAACCTGACGTTTTCTCATTTGAGGATCTTGTAAAGGCTCCTAACAGTATAACCCATTGGGAGGGAGTGAGAAATTATCAAGCCCGTAATTTTATGCGTGATTTATTTAAAATCGGAGACCAAGTACTAATATACCACAGTAATATCGATGAGCCAGCAGTGTTCGGTGTGGCTTCGGTGGTTAGAGAAGGTTACCCGGATTCGTTCGCTCTTGACCCAAAGAGCAAATATTTTGACGAAGAGGCTAAGAAAAAAGGCCAGTCCCCTTGGATCATGGTGGACGTAAAAGCGACTCATCGCTTAAAAAATCCCGTAACGCGCGAGCGCCTTAAAAACGAGCCCCGCGCAAAATCCATGATGGTCCTTCAACGCGGGGCAAGACTCTCTGTACAACCGGTCTCAGAAGAGCACTTTAATTTGGTTTTAGATTTGGGCTCCCCCCAAAAACTCTGACTTAGGGAGTGGCTTTCTTTAAAGTGTCTACATTAAAAGCCTGACCGCCCTTAATCGTACGGCCACTGATCGAAGTGGGGACATCGACTAAAGAACCGGTGGTCCCTAAAGTCACCGATGCCGTTCGAGTCTCCAGAGTTAAGTTAGAGTTTTTAGTCACGGCGCTATTTGCGTACAAAACCCATTGTTCAACGGCTCGCCCCATTCGATTAAGAGCTTTGGGAGACTTAATCAAGAGAGGCATAATCTCTTGAGCACCGTCCCGATAAGTGACAATCACCAATTCTTTTAGGCTGATGTCTCTCAAATCGTAACTGTATTTCACTAATCCTAAACAGACCTGTTTCACGTGAGTTTCAAAGATTGTGTTGTCTCCACAGTAAGTAGATAAAATGGTGTAGTTAGGGACATTCGGAGTCGGCCCTTCAACCGAATAGGAGCCAAAACATTCCTTAGTTCCCCCAGATCCCGAGACCTTTCCTTTCACTGTATAATTTCCACCCAAGGGTGGTGTGATTTGAATTTCGGCCCCATTTTGAGCAACGACCTGGCCGTTTAGCTCAGCCGAGGTCACCTGCCCTTGGTAATTAAGTCGCGCCGTTACCGACTGGCCCAACTGAATCGAAGTCGGGGTCACAGTGACTTGGCACTGCGGAGGATCTATGGGTACGGGAGGTTTTTCTTTAACTGTGTAAGGCACTGAACAACCTCCAACCCCTCCCGGTCCTGAAACTTTTCCTTGAACAATAAAACTTCCGACCGATCCGGGGGTGATCGTTTTCTGAGCCAAACCAGAAGATGGAACCACAACTTCGTTGTTAATTTGTACTTGAGTAAAATTACCAGTAGCACGCAAAGAGGCGATAAACGACTGCCCTAAAACTATCGAATCCGGAGAGGCAGTAATTTGACAAGAAGGAGCTTGTGGCACCGAATCGGAGCAGTTCTTATTAATTCCACAAACTTCAACTCCGCTCGCAGTGGCAGTGGTCTTTATAAAATTAAGTGACTGGGCGATATCTGTTCTCGTGTTGTAATTGGTATCTTGAATATTTCCCTTCGAATTGATTCCCAACAAAAGACGTTCCCCTTTATCGACAACGAAAGCGGGACCTCCTGAATCTCCGAAACAAAGAGCTGCTCCATTGGGTTTATGAGAGACCATGTCAAAATTGCTAAAAGAAGTGATCACAGTTTCACCATATCTTAAAATCCCGTCACTTCCTCCGCTACCACCTGCTTGAGTACATCCATAACCCAACAAAGTAATACCTAACCCAGTTTTTGCCGTACCCCCGATCGAAGCAGGTTTAATGCCTGTGATCTCTTGATCTGTCACTCCGATAGAGAGGTCGTGATCTTGACTTGAGAAAAGATTACTTCGATAAATTTTTGCTCGGTAGGTCACGCCCTTAACTTTAAATTCTGCTGTGGCCCCATTGGGTGCGCAATGTGCTGCAGTAATAATAGTCTTTGGACCCACAACGGTCGCAGTGCAGTAAGAACCTGAGGTATTAATCCTAACAACCTCCTCATAGGTTCCGGGCTCTACTGGCTTGCCGTTAATGAGCCGGATGCCCAACCCCTGTCCAAAAATCGAAAGACCCATCGCAAGATTGAGAACCATCACAAACGCAGCTGATTTCATATCCGTCTCCATAAAATTGATTTCATTTTCTCTGTAAATTCTATGGTAACTTAAAGAAAGAAATAACAAAGAGGATTAGATAAGCTAGTGTTAGCGGGAGTTAAAATGAGATGTTCCAGCCTTACTGGACAGTTCCTAGGATTCGTGGCCTCGGGCCTCCGCCAACCGCAGGCGGAAGACTAAAAATTTCCGTCCGAGTTCTAAACTCAACGGAGTCATTAATATCGTATCGCAAAAGATAGGTTAGCCCTAGACTCAGTTGATTGTTATTCATATTGATACACAAAGAAGCGGCTAAGTTATCTCCAACATTGCCCGTGGGAAATACCATCGGGGTAGGTCGAGCCGCTGCTTCGAAAGGATAAATAACAGGGGCACCCCCATCGATCCTAACAGAGACCGATACAGGAACTTGCCCGTCGGGACAAGCCCCAGGACATCGAAAATTGGCCGGCAAAACACCAAGAAGTCCCCCAGGGGCACCACAATTCACTTGAATGATTTGGACAGAGTCGGGTAGGGGGTTCAAGGTTGTCAAATTGACTCTAGACCGCCTGATCGAAAGATCTTGGATCTGCGGCAGTTGTACTGGTGACCCCACCCGGTTGTACTTTAGTCATCGATTTTTTAATTTGAGAAAAAAACTCCTGCATTTCGGAAGCAGCTCTTCCATCTAGGGCCGCTCGATTTTGGGATCTGTTCGTAGAGCTCACAAAGCTAACTCCAAAAAAAATCACAATTCCAGAAATCACAATACCGATGACCAACTCAATCAAATTCATTCCGCGGCAGTTTAACAATCTATTCCACACAAGCTACCTCAAATCTTTTAAAGCTTGTCCACTATTAATAAAAATTGAATTCGCTTCTGCTTTTTTTCCCCAAACAACTTGATAGCTCATGTCAGCTTGAAAATTAGCTACCCGGTTAGGATCTGTTGTAAATTGACCCCAAGAGGGGACGCTTTGGAGAAATTGAAAATGGGTAGCTGAATTTCGCTTTAAAACGACCTTAATTAGACCAAAAGCGTCAGAACCAAAAAAGGAATCCAATGAACTCGTAATCACCCGTTCAGTTCCGGTTACAGTGGAGAAGCAAAAGATAAATTCGGCAGGATTATTGGATGCCGCCGGAATTTTATTACCATCGTCACAAATAGTCTTGACCGATTTCTCAAGAGAATTATCTTCCAATTTCGCTAGGAGATCCGAAGCTTGACCCGCATCGTAACTTCTTAAGGTTCCCGCTTGGGGAATAACGATCTTATTCCCTAAAGCAGTGTTAAGATTTGTATCGTTTTGATAGAGATTAGCTAAAGTGAAAGCATTTAGAATCCCATCCTTCACAGAGGTCAAAGAGGCTTTAGTTTGAACTCGCGATTTAAACTTTAAGGTCGAAAGATAACCCTGGGTTAACATCAAAACAGAGACAGTCAGCAACGTAAGGGCAACAACCCCCATGATAATTGCGTTGCCTCTTTGGGCTTTAAATGACCCTTCTTTCCACCTCCCTAACGACATGCCGACTCCTTAAATTTTGGCAGCTGAAGAATCAGTTTATCGTTTGAAAACACAGCAGGAAGAGAATCAACAGTTTTAAGCGTTGTTTTCATGGTATCAATTTCAGCTCGGTTTGGCTTTCCAGGGGCTTTAGTTTCATCGACATATTTTTTCAATTTATCATAGACCTTCTCCCCTTTAGAAATTTGGGAAAAGGAGGCCAAACCTCTATCGTCGACTAAGAAGTACTGAAAAAAGATATTTCTCAACTGCTGCCCGGCATTTGGTTTCTTAGTCAGATGTTCGGTGAAAATTTCATTGATATCCTGAACCTTTTTGTCACTACAAGTGGTATCGTTTTTATTTGCCGTACACAGAAAAAATCCATACTGAATAGGCTCTGAATGCACTGGGACCTGGAAGACTTTTTCTGCCCTTCCCTCTTTAAAGAGAGATTGTGGAACTTCCCACGTTAGAGATTTTTGGTTTTCACTTAAATCCTCAAATGTTGCTAAAAGCCTATGCGAAGGAGCTTTCTCCAGATCAAGTAAAATAGCATCCGCATCTCCTGGAGCGCACGAAGGCTTTATGGAAAGAACAACTTTGAGTTGGGCTTGATTTCCCTCACGGGGCAAAGCCATTCTTTGTAATCCTATCTCTTTTTCAGCTCTGTCTTTTTTTATCAAAGATTGAAACTCGGCACGACTGCTTGCTGTTGGTGGATTGGACAGATCTTGAATAATTTTAGGAGCGGACTTTTCTAGAAGTGATGGAGTGGGGTTCTTTGTTTCCTGAACTGAGACAGATGATTCTCTTTTTTTTGAAAACACAACTACCATCACAATAAACAAAACAAAAACTACTGCCAAAAGTCGATTAGCTTGTAGAGTCATGGAACCTTTTGTTTTTCTCTTTTTAACAACTGTTGAGTAACCAAATCTCCAGTCGGAATTTCGTTAGCTAACACCAAGTGCCCCATCGGATCTTCAGTATCCAGCTCAAAATTCCAGACATCTTGAGAGTGATCAAAAGGCAATTGTCTCACCCTTTTTACTTTTTTGCCACTTCCGGCCCCCACCAAGATATCATCGGCTTTTAAGTCCATGGCCTGGACCCATCCTGAACGAGTTAAAAACGGATGGTCTTCGGTAACCACTACTTTTTGATTTCCATAACTCACTTCAAAAAGGGGTTTTTTCTCTGGCCCTTTGACGACCCCCTTAACCCGAACAGGCGCATGATAGTGCGGATTGTAAAGCCACTCATTTTCTCCGATTTGAGAAACCAGTTTTTCAGTTCCATCGGCCATTCTAAGTTTTGTCGACCCAGCAAAACAGCCGTGATGTCTCATTTTTGTCTTCAAAACCGCGCAATTGGCTAAAGATTTTGGGCCCACCTCAATCCAATAAACTTTTGCTCCCCCTTTCCAATACTTATATCTGTCATCAGTCATCTGAACGATCTTCATGCAGATATTGGTAGAGTCACATGTTTCGGCCTTGTCCCAATTGCCGCCATCCCCCTTCCAACTGCCATCTGCACTTTTTGTTACAACCCCAGCTAAAGAACTCGATGCTGCATCATCTGATTGCCAATAGGTATTGTGGCTTGTGTAATTAATAAGGCCGGTCGTAAATGTAAGGTCAGCGATGGCCTTTTCTATCCCATCTCTATCCGTTCCGGTACGATCTTTAAATTCGTCTCCAAACGCAAACTCCTGACGAGAGTAAAGAGGGTCCTGATACGGGCACAGTTCTCCCAACCCCACCTGTCCGGTCCATGTGCCGCCCGGCCCTGTGGCCGAAGCCGTGATGACTTCTGCTTGACCATCAGTTTCTCGAATATAGCTTGCCTTAAAAATACGACTAGTCGCTTTAGAAAGATCGGTGGTTGTAATAGATTCGTTAGTATCTTTGTGCTTGTAACACTGCACGTTTAGATAGCCCTGCTTAATTTTAGTATCTGAGCATTTACTTCCTCCCAAGAAGCAAAGAGGCTCGTCGAATGGTTTGCTATAGTGGTCCTTACAAGGAACTCCTCCCAAAGAGCAACGAGATAAGTCGGGATTCTTTTGGCAAAAGTTCTGCTTCTTCGAAGAAGGGCTAGTGTCCACTTTTCGTGTGAGTTGCTGGTAAGTCCTCTCGACCGGTTTATTATCAACAGTCGCCGAAGTGACCATTCCACCCTTACGTTTGTTACAATTAAGCTCTACCTTAGCTATATTTCCCTTTTTTGCCACACTTCTTGAATTCGTTACTCTCAGGTGACAAAGCGGAGGGCTTGGCTTTTTTGTTCTGATAATAGCTTCACAAGTTTGGCTATTTCTAAGGACGGGAGATTCACCGACTTTTTCATCCGTCGGAATTGATGATAGCCCCGTTAAGGTCACTGAAATTCTTTTTAGAGCTTCATTGGGAGTATCGGGTGAAGGGATGTCAGTTTCATCGTTCGATAAGGAAAGTGAAAACCCTGCTGATTTAAGGCTTTTCAAAACCCCAAAATCGGAAACCGATTGCGAATTCATCTGATCCTTTAAGAAGGCCCCCAAGAGTTCCCCATCATCCGGCCCATGATGGAAATGGGCCGATTGCACAATACTGTTGGCTTTGACATCAAAAAGCACATTGACATTTCTGGCACTTAAATCAATTGGCTCCAAACTTGGGTTTTTTAGCGCAATCGTACACTGACTAGGAGGCGGCGGAGCTTCAATGGGAATTTCTGCGAGCACATTATTAATTTGAACCTTCACACCCTTGACGCTTTGAGGATTCTCCGAATCGACCACAAAACTTAAAAACTGCACCATGTTCGATGCCAATTTTTCTACAGGAAAAACAAAATTTGGTTTAAAATTTTTCAGCTGTTCACCTAAACTTAGATTGGCCAAAAGAGGCAATCCCAAAACCCCATATTGAGTCCCGTTAGTCTCAGAAAGTGAATCTCTTTTCTGTAAAGCACTCACCCCTTTCTCATCAGGTTGTAAATCAACGATGTTGCAGTCTAAATGGCCAGGAGTCTTTACCACCCTTGCTAGTGGTAACTTTTGACATGTTCCGGCTCCATCTTTCTGTCCGAGTATTAGCTTAGTTGCGACCCAAGAAGTCACCCCTTCACGTCCTAATGGTACAATGAAAGGCCGATTATTAGGATCAATGGAACCAGAGTAATCTGGCGCCCATTCCGGTTTTCCGTAGACGATTAAGTCTTCACCCTCTTCGCCATCAGGATCCGCGTTAGGATTAGGTTCTTTTGTAAATTCGAATTTCTTTTGGAGTATCTGAAGAACGATATTAATTTCATCGCCCGCTTTGGCTTCACTCTCTGTCTTGCCCACTTGCTGAGAAAAATTAGATACTTTAGATAACATTAGGGCTAAACCGCCCATACCCAATGCTCCGGCAATCACTGCGACCACAACGGCATTGCCCGATCTATTCATCAAAAGCTTTTTCATACAACGTCCTTCTCTTTCTCACTCAGTTTATTTTAATTTTAGCATTCTTAAACTTTCCGACGGTTTAACTAAATTAAGGACTTTTCCACATAATTGATTGGATATTTTACTAACTATTTCAATAACTTAAAAATATGACAAAGACGTACTTCTTCCTAACCGCCCTACTTTTGTGATAAGAAGCCGCATGTTCGGTGCCTCTAAAATTATCCAACTTACCGTGGATAGACTCGGTCCCAAGGGAGATGGAGTTGCTATATTCCCTAAGGGTTCGGTTTTTGTAGATAGAACTGCGCCCTTAGATGAGGTTTCGGTTCGTATTTTTCAAGATAAGGCCGGGATCACTCGCGGGGAAGTGGTGAAATTGCTCACCCCCTCGCCCTATCGGCAAAAACCCCCCTGTCCCCATTTTGATAGCTGCGGTAACTGCACTCTTCAGCATCTAAATCTAGAGTTTTATCAATTTTGGAAAAATGAAACCGTTAAAGAATCTCTTAAAAAAGCAGGGCTCCACACAAAAACATTTTTAAAGCCTATTTTTCTTGAGGGTCAAAACCGTAGACGCATTACTTTTACAGCATTGAACGAACGAGGAAAAATCACCCTGGGTTATTATCAACGACGCTCTAAACAGATCACAACAATAAACCAATGCGAGATAGCGCTTCCGGACCTCTTCGTTTTTAAAGACTCTCTCAAACCCTTTTTAAAATACTTATTAACTCCAAGCACACCCATCGATATTTCCCTTCAATGGGTTTCTGGAAAGCTTGATATTGTTATCTCCGGACTCAAACTTTCAGCTAAAAACGAAAAGATTTTAAAAGAGATTTCGGAACTGCCCCCAGTTGCTAGGCTAAGTTTAAAAAACGAAACCAAAATTAACGTTCTCTTCAACAATCACCCTTTACGAAAATCTTTTGGAGAAATCCAAGTCAATCTTCCCCCCGGAGCTTTTCTCCAGCCGACCCAAGAAGGAGAAGAGGCTCTTGTCAAAACCGTGATGGCTGCTCTTCCTGAAGGAAAACAATTTGCGGATCTCTTCTCGGGGTGCGGTACTTTTAGCGGAGCCATGCTCAGTCGAGGTTCGGTGGATTCCTTTGAGTCCTCCAATTCTGCAGTAAAAAGTTTGTCAGAGGCCACTCGCAATTTTCCGCTCAAGGTTTACCGGCGAGACCTGTTTAAAAATCCCATTCGACATCAAGACTTAAATAGATTTGATGCGATTGTCTTCGATCCCCCAAGAGCCGGGTGTGAAGAACAGGCTCATCAGATGGCCTTATCAAAGTGTAAAACTCTCATTGGCGTTTCCTGTAATCCGGCAACTTTTGCTAGAGATGCAAAAATTCTTGTTCGAGGCGGTTATCAACTTCAAAGCTTACAGGTGATTGATCAGTTTCTTTGGTCTCACCATGTCGAGCTTGTGGGAGTCTTTAAAAAATTGAGATAAAATCATGATGTTTCCTATTCATATAAAAACAGCGAGTGGACTTGAAAATGTGGTTGCTAGAGAATTACAGGATCTCGGTGTCCAAGGGGTCACACCTCGAAAACGCGTAGTGATTATTCAGGGAGATTTAACTCTTCTTTATAAAATTAATCTCTGGAGTCGATGCGCTATTCGAGTTCTTAGACCCGTCGCTAACTTCCCTGCCAGCGATGAGAAAACATTCTATGATCAAGTCAAAGCGATCGATTGGTCCCCATGGCTCTCTTCAACGGGCACTTTAGCGATCGATGCCCATGTGCATTCATCCTTCACTACCCATTCTCTTTTTTTAGCTCAGCTGACCAAGGACGCAATCTGCGACCAGTTTCGAGAAAAAACCGGCGAACGCCCTTCGGTCGATTTAGGAAATCCCGACTTAAGACTGGCGGTCAATTTGTTTAAAAATCGAGTAGAGTTATCTTTGGACAGCTCCGGAGAATCACTTCACAAACGCGGGTATCGAAAACAGGCAGGGGAAGCTCCTCTGAATGAAGCTTTAGCTGCCGCAATCATCAAACTCTCGGGCTGGGATGGAAGTGTCCCCTTGTTAGATCCCATGACGGGTTCCGCAACCCTTGCCATTGAAGCAG
>Ga0194119_10009273_pt1 | contig 13266 bp, 13 predicted proteins | sample TA2MahC100mmetaG_FD_148620 | JGI IMG/M metagenome (GOLD analysis project Ga0194119, IMG submission 148620) | Freshwater microbial communities from Lake Tanganyika, Tanzania - TA2015018 Mahale Deep Cast 100m | ecosystem: Environmental > Aquatic > Freshwater > Lake | place: Tanzania: Lake... | reverse complement strand
GCGTCGCGCATGTTCCCGCATTCCTCAAGACAGATGAGCAGTCGGTTGATGTCACCGCCCATTGCGCGGAACTTCTTCGCGTAGGATGTCTCGATGCGGATCAGCCCGTCATGCAACTGCATGAACTCATCGCCGTGGGCTTCGAGGAATTGTTCGAGCGTGTTCATGTTACACATTCATGTTACACTGATTTGGTTTGTGTACTCGCGCAAGCGCCGCACCAGCGCAACACCGCGATCTGCACTCATCCGTGACAAGAGGAAGTCGCCGACATCGTTGCAGGTTACGATCAGCGGCCTGTGTCGCTCGGTGCGCTGAGTCACCAGCACGAACAGCGCCTGCTCAAAGCTATCCGTAAGCCGCGATTTGAAAACGTCGTCGAGCAAGAGCACGTCCGCGGTGATGAGGCGTTCCAGCCACTCATTGGCCACCTCACATGATTTTGCGAACAACGCGCCATAATCGTAGGCTGCCTTGGCGTCGAGCGCGCGGACAGATCGCCCGGCCTGATGCTCGCGCTTCAACAGTGCCCAAACACAGCGGCTTTTGCCTCGTCCCGTCTCTCCGTGAAGCAGCAGTCCCCGCGGGCCGTATTCCCATGCCAGGACCTTTTGCAGCAGGGAAGGGCGCGGCAGCTTGTGCGGCTGCGTGTCCATGAAGCCGGGCGGGCAAATCCGTCGCCACGCTTCGGCCCGCATGGTGGCCGAGCGCAAGAGAAGCTCCCGTTGGTCCTGCTCAGCGTGCCGCTCTGAACATGCCGGGCAGACTTCAACGAATTTCGCAAACGCCGGGTAATCCATACTGAAGGATTGTCCGCACTCACGGCAGGTCTTAGTTATCGTTCGTTCGGTTAGTGTTTCCATTTGGAATTCTTCTGTCATATCGCAACGTCGAACAAGTCATGCGGCATGGTGCGGCCACGAATTCGGTAGAGCAATTCCACCCAGCCTTTCTCGCTAAATTCAGTCGGCAACGGCAGATGCTTTTTTGCGTTCTTGTTTAGCGGATGAGCTTTCCACCAGGAGAAGTCAGACGCATACCGGCAGGCGATCAACGGGATTGAGGCTCGGTCAGCAAGATCAATCAGTGCCTTGTATGAAGGATGCGTTGGGTATTGCGGCGCGGCCATTTCGTTTTTGTATTCGACCAAGCAGCACACGCGTCCGCGATCAAACTCAACCATCATAAAATCCAAGTCCACTGCCGGACAATCGAATCCCCATTGCCGATGGCGCAGGCTTATTTTCTCGTCGCGCCATCCTGTCCGCTCAGGTGCGACTTGATTCATAGCGCCGCCTTTATTCGTGTGAGGGTTTGCCGCACCGCGGAAGCATCGACATCGCAACCGATGAATCGGCGGTTGAGCGCCAGCGAAACGGCTCCCGTTGCGCCTCCTCCGGTGAACGGATCACACACCAGTTGGCCTGGCTTAGTCAGCCGCTCCACAAGGTCCGCCATGCCGCTTTCGCTCTGGCCCCAGTGATGGTGAGACTTATCGTTGTCGTTCACGTCGCTCCGGGTCACGTCGCCAATCCATTCTACCGCCTTTCCGAAAAGCAAAACCGGCTTCCAGAACGTGTTCACTTTCGTCGGGAACTGTTGCACCGACTGGCCACCTGGTGTCAGATAAGCCAGCGTCCAGCGATAGTGCAGATGCTCGCAGAGCCGCCGCATCACTTCTGGAAGATAGGTTTGCCCGGTCATCACGGCCACGAGCGGCACATCCTTGCACGCCTCCGCAAGCTCACTAAACACGGGTAGGAACTTCTTCGGGTAGGGCGGATCGGTGATAACGGCGTCCGGCTTGATTCCTGAAGCGAACAGTTCAGCGCATGAACAGTGGCGCACGTCGCATACAGCCAGCATGGCCTTGCTCTTGTCTGCCGAGATTTCCCTGGCAGCCTTCTCCATTGCTTGCTGCTTCTGCTCCTCCTTTAGTTCCTTCTTCGCCTTCGCTCTGGTTTTCTTTCCAGCCTTGATCTTCTCGAAGTCCTCGGCGGGTAGTTCGGCCAGCAGTTGCGCATCCGCACTTTCCCGATCAGTCAAGCCAAGTTCCTTCAAAGTCGGCGGCTTAAAAACCGCTGACGTGCTGTTAGCAGTTTTCGGTGGACGCCCTCCTTTCTGTAATTCCGTCTCCCGGAGCATCTGACCTATCTTGCGCTCGGCTTCCAGGGAGTACGACCGGCAATGCTGGATGGCTTCCTCGCCCATGCCCTTACGCTTTGCCCACTCGGCGGCGGTGAGTGCCAGGCTTTTTAGCTCCTTTGCCTTTTGGATCGTGTCCGCTTCGGCCAGCATCAGCGCGGCCTTGGTGAAAATAACCAGTGAATTTGTCATCATCAAAAGCCCTTGCTGTGATCGGGCCGGGCTGGCACTACGGGGCCTTTGGCTCCTCCGGTTCGCCTGTCGAACTGAATCTGTCGCTCCAGCCCTGACCGCCAGTCCACGATTGGGTTTTTCCCCCACATGCCCCCGTTGGCTCGGAGGGCCAGTAAAGCACTCCGCATCTCCGCCGCGGTGTAGTCCGCGCCATTCTCTCTGGCCTGGGATAGCCACCCAGCCGCCTGCTCATCGGTCGGGAGGTTGCCAATCGCCACCCCTTGATGGTTTCCTGCACCTTCCTTAATCCCAGAAGACTCAGAAGCAGACTCAGAAGCAGAGGCAGAGGTAAGACAAAGAGGCACTAACGGGGTGGCAGGAGTCTTATTGTTAGAGTCTGTTAGTTTTACATGGCGCTTACGGTATTCAGCCATGTAATGGCGCATGTATTCCTTCTTCTGGAATTCGGTCGTCATCGCCCGGTATTTCGCGTAGTTGACCACTCTGTATCCTCTTTCCGAATCACATGGCACTACGCGCCTTCCATCTTCGGCTTTCGAGTTAGAGTTTGGATCGGGTGTGCCCAAAACGGCGACGCATCGAGCAAACTCATCCACGGGCATGTTTAACCTCCTGGCAATGGCAATGTCTGTCCCAACGACATCCCCGTCCTTGTCGGAGATAGCGAGAAGCATCACGAACACGTAGCGGACGGGAATGTCTTCTTCCATGAGGGACGATTCAGTAATCCTAGAGAACAGCTTGGCGAACATTTGTAAAGACTTGTAAACCGTTCTCATTTACAAGTCAAGTGTCTTTACAAGTCAAGATGTTTGTGCGACTGTCCTTGCCGTGACGCAGTACCATCCTCTTGGCTACCGGGTTCTGGTCGAGCCGCTCAACCTTTGTTCCCTTGAAGATTCCGCGCTTTGGACGCCTCCTGAGACACGGCAAAAATTTAAGGCGTGCCGGGTCGTGCAACTGGGCGATGGGTTCCAGCATGGACGCAAGAAGCGTCCTCCGATGGAAATCAGCGAAGGTCAGTGTGTGCTCGTTGACCTGAGCATGGGTCACAAAGACGTGGAACTGAACGGGAGGCAACTCAAACTCGTGTCCTACCATGATGTGGTCGCCCGCATTGAACACCAGCCAGAATCTGCTGCGCCGCCTACGGGAAATGCCGCAATTTGCTGAAGGCCGCCGCGTGGCCAGGCGCACGCACCCTCAAACCGCGCTCCAGGACCTACCGCGGCCTCCGAAGCATTACTTCCGCTACGACGAGAAGCGCGCGGCCTGGAATTTGGGGTTCAATTCCCACTTCAAGCCCCAAGGGCCACCTGAAGAATCTTCGGACCCGTGCTTGGCTTTGTCGGCCCGGTCGAAATCTCGGTGAAGAGTTCACAGAAGCGCAGGTAGCTTTTGGCGTCGAAAATGTGTTTCTGAGGCGAGCCTTTCACAATCACTTCACCGGTCCCGTCCGGCGCCAGTTTCCCGCTGCGGAGATTTTCGTACATCTCGATGGCGTGAAAGCAATGGGCGCTGACTAGCTCCCGGCCCTGTTTTAGCAGGTCTTGCATCAGTTTGATGCGCCGGCGAATCGACTGCCGCTGCTTGGCGCTCCCGGCGGAAAGGAGTTGCACTTTACCCTCGGACAGTTTCTCGACCAGCATGGCGTCAACGTCCGAGGCGCGCGCGGAGAATCTCCAGGCCGACGTATCCGACCAGTGCCGCCATTCCACCGGATGGCCGATCAGTTTTTCGATGGCTTCTATCTTCTCGAAACATTCGACAAGGAAGTCAACAATGGGTTCCTGGATGCCGATCCACACCAGTTCGTCCAGTTGCATGAAACCGATCAAGTCGCCTTCCATGATTATCGGTTCTTCGATCACGAAGGCATGGTTGCAATCGCCAATGTCCCACCCTCCAAGGAGGGTGGTGCATTCCGCCGTTGGCTGAAGCACTTGCCAGTCGTCTTTCTTCGGCGACGAACAATCGCCCATGACGTGAATCTCTGGTTTCCAGATGCCATGAAAGTGTTTCTCCTTGGATGATTGAGCCTTCGTCCATTTGCCGAGGATGAAGCGGTCCCACCCAATAGGGTCGTCCCGATAGGCATTTTTCAGGTCGCGGACGATGTTCTGATCGCCAAAGATATTGTCGTCGATGGTGAATTCGTGAAGGCCGAATTGTCTCTGATAATCCCGGAACGCCTGAATCTGTTCATCCGTCACAGCGTCCGCGGGCGGTTCGTCCTGGGCGCGGAGTTGATACCACAGCCGGTAGGCGAAATGGTCCGGGCCTTCTTCTGGCGGGTTGGTGTCTGCAAGCCAGAGATGTTTGTGATAGGGCAAGCCATCCATCCGAAGCTGTAGAATCGAAATCTTGAAGACATCTTCGCTGCTGAAGTTCTGAAGTTCGGAAAAATAGATGCAGGAGAAGGACGTATTCATTAGCTTTGCCGCCACGTCGCCGTCAAAATCCAGTGAATGGAGTTGGATTTCTGATTCCTCCCCGTAGTAGTTCCGAATCCTGAAGTAGTGCATCCGGGTTGCGCCGTCCACCCAGGGTTCCTTGGTCCAATCGAATCGGTGGCCCAGAGGCGACGTGAGCTTTGAATCCAGCCATTCCTGGATGATGAACGAAGTCAGGTCGCTCCACACTCCGACTTTCGCGTTGCGAACCGACTTCGAGAAAATGGCGACGCGCCCATTCCGGGTCCCCCAGGCGTGTCGCAACAAAGTATGGTCAACGACGCGGCTTTTGCCGCAATACCGTGGACCAGAGGCCAGGCGGAAGCGGGTCGTGTCCTCGAAATAGGCGATTTGCTTCGGAAACATCTCCGGGCGCCACGCCTGATGATTCGGGACGTGAATCTGAGGACTTGCTAAACGGGTTTGCTTAGGACTACCTTTGAGCACAGTTTTGTAAAGTGATATAAAGACCCGTAGTTTTCCACCGATTTATGAGTGAACTGATAATTTCTCCTGACCTGGGCGGCGACCTGGAATGCGAAGTGGGCGACACCGTCACCGTCACCGTTACCGGCACAGTCACAGCGAAGACACCGGATGGCGGCAAAACTATCAATGTCACGGCGGTCGATGATTACTCGCACGCCGGCGAACCCGAAGAGCCGCCGCCGGTAACCGGCAATCAGGGCTACGCGCCTGAGCCTGAGTCTGAGCACCCCATAAAACGCAACGGCAAGTCGGCGGTGATGATTATGATTGGCAAGAAGAAATGATTTTATGTCCTGTTGGAAATGCGGCAGTGCGTGTGAAGGCGCCGAATGCGGGCGGTGCGCGGGAGAGCGTAAGTTTTCGCCGGTCATGCCGAAGATAACTAATCCAGCGAATTTCTTTCCGCTCGCCATTCAGTCACACGGATACGCGATTGCATTCCGAGGCGACGGGGTCATTTCCATTCACGGACGCATCGAAACGGACCCGGCTGTCATCGTGTCAGAACTCGCTTCATGGTCGGTAGCCATCACCCAGGCTCTTATCAAACAACAACAGCAAGATGGTTGACCTGAAAATCCTCAAAGCGCACGGCGTCTCCACCGAGAGTCTCAAGGACATTTTCACGGCGGAGAAGATTGCCGAGAAGCCTGCTCATTGGCTCGACCGAATTCGCAACCGGATTCAGAACGGGCGAGATTTTTGTTTCGCCAATTACCGGTTGTATTTCGCGCTGGATCAGGCTTTCGATTGCTCGTTTCGGCAGCTTTCTCCCACGCTGGCCGAGTCCGTCGCCGCGCACCTGTCCAACGATCCGATGAGCGCGGACTATCAGCAGCAGTTGAAAACCGCGATGGAATGGGGGCTGACGCACCTTATCAGCGACCGATACGACCCGAAGACTGGAAAGAAGCTCCCCGGAAAAGTTTTCAACCTGCCGGTCTTCTGGAGGGTGATCGTGAACATCGCGCCGGCCTACATGATGATCCGGGTCGCCAAGCAGGTAAACGACCGGAATCGTGATCCCTACCTGAAATACGAGCCGTTTCGCGACACGCCTGAAGACCGGTTCCGATGCCAAGTCATTACGGATTGGGTCCGGGTGATGACGAAGAATTACGGGTATCAGCACATTGGGAACATGGCCGTGCTGAAGGCGGCGATGTATGGCGACCAAATCATGTTCCCGCAGGACGAGTGGCACGAAGAGAAGCAACTTCAGTACGTCGCCGAAAAAGAGACATCCAAAATCGTCCGCGAAGGCATCCCCTACTACTTCCCGCACCCCAGCCGCACTTACTGGGACCGATCTTACGGCGCTTCGACGCTCAACACGAACACGGGCAGTAAATGGGCCGGCAACTGGCGTGTGCAGCGCGCCGGGGAAGTGCGGAACAATCCCAAGGTCTGGAATCGTGCCCGTCTGAAATTCCCGTCGCAAGACCTTCGGGCAGCGTTTCCGTCCTTTTTCAACACCGTCTATTCGTCGTGTGCGCTCAAGTTCCCTCAAACGTCCCCGCGATGGGCTGATCTAAACCGGGAGGCAAACATCGAGGACAACTGGTACACGACCGACTGGGACGACTTCGCCATTATCCTGACGGACCATTTCGAGGAAGTGATTCCTTCGGAGTGGGGGCTTGGGGACTACGATTACCCCGTCTGGATGAGGGTTTTGATGGCTAACGACGTGGACCCGATTTACGCCGCGCCGTTGCCTTCCATCGCGCCGATCTACTTCGGATACAGCCCCGATGATTCACGGTTGCTCGGCACCAGCCTATTGCTTGAGTTGTTGTGGGCGCAAGACCACGTCTCAAATCTCATGTCGCAGACGCTTCTGAGCGTGCGGCAAAACCTCGCGAATCTCACGTTCGTCAATAAAGACGTAGTGGATGAAGACGTGATCCGCCAGATCGAAAACCTTGGGGAAGGGCAATTCCGAAAGCTGAATTTGTTCCGATACTCGGATTACAAGTTCAAGATGGGACAGAACGAGAAGAAGTTTGAATCTGTTCAATTCCCAAAACACGATGTCAACCAGATCATCTACGTAATCAATTCCCTGCTGGTCCTACTGGAGCGGGTTAACGTCATTTCCTCTCAAGAGGTCGGCGCCCAGGCGACACACGAACAGTCTGCCGCGGAACAACGTTTCATTTCCAAATCGGTCTCCAACAAAGCCGCCTACTTTGGTTTCCAGTTGGACAAGGGATTCGACGCCTGGAAGACCCAGATTTACTACTATTCGATGGCGTTTGCTGACGAAGAAGTGTGGGCGGAAATCCCGGCCCGCGAGCTACTCACCCGCGAGCGACTCGAAAAACTCGGCTTCACGGTCGATGAAAGCTCGACGACTGCGGACGGCAAAGTTGTCGTTCGAGGCAAAAAGAGCGCCCTGGCCATTCAGCGATTCGCCAGCCCGCGAATGGAGGACCAGAGGCTTGAAGATGGCGCCGTGGCGACCGCGATGGTTCAGTTGTTGGGCATCGCTCTCAAGGAACAAATCATCGCGCAAAGCGTCGGACCGCGGCAGGCGGTGGATTTGTTCAACAAGGTCTTAACCAAGTTCGGATTCCCAGAGGATTATCGATTAAGCGTGGAGTTCGATCCGCAGGTCGAGGCGGCCAAGCAAGCCGAGCAGTTCCAGGGCGCCATTCAGGGTTTGATGGGCCAGGTGCAACAGCTTGTCCAAGAGAATTCCAAGGCTGTCGTCGAGGGCATTATGGGCGCGATGCGCCCCGTCTCCGAGGCGGCGACGACGGCGCTCAAAGGGGCCGTGGCCAACAAGCAGAAGATCGATGAACTGTTCCAACTGTTTACGACCTTCGCGCAAACAATGCCCGCGATGGCGATGCCCGCGCCGGTGGCGCCAATGATTCCCAATGCAGACGTTATACCAAGTCCAATTGTCCCAGTCGGAAATCCTGCGGATCAAGGATTGGCTCCGGTCCTCTGATGCCCGGCTATTTGTCGAAACGCTTCGCGCACGATCGTACTCCGCTACGCTTCGGGCTGGGGAATTACTCAAGGAGTCACTCACCCGGCGGAACCAGCAACAACCCGCCGCGATGGAAGAAGCGGCCCAGGCCGGCGTGCTCGACGAGTTGATAGACGAAATGGAACGAGTGGCAAACGACGATAGTTTGATGGTCAAGCTGTCAGCGATGCCAGAAAACAACCCAGAGGAATCCTATGCCCACCCCGATAGCGTTTGAGAAAAATCCCAACATCCAGATTCAACAGCAGAAGCCGAAAGACGCAAAACCCACGGAGACCAAACAATGGACCAAAGAGGAAGTGGATGACCTAGCCCGCACAACCCTGGAGGGCCTGGGCTGGGAGAATGTTGTGCCCGCCGACGCGCCCAAAAAGGAGGCGACGCCGGCGAAGCCAGAGCCGAAGCCAGAGGACAAGGATGATAAGCCTGATGCGACCAAGCCGCGCAAGGAGCCAAAGCCTGACATGGCTGATCGCATTGCGTCCAAGGTCAGCGCAGAAAACGCAAAGTTAGTCGCCCAACTACGACCACCCCCGGAGCGAATCGCTGAACCATTGCCGCCGGCGCCTCCGCCGCCGACGTATAGCCCGAAAGACGAGCGGTTGCGAAAGATTTTTCAAGTCATGGCGGAGTTGAATCCAGACGATTCGATGTTGCCGAAGAAGTTTGACGATTTTCTCGCACTGGAAAAATCCTATCGGCAGAAATGGGAGGCGGAAAACCCTGGAGAAAAGTTCGATGACAGATCAGACGAACACGCAAGGTGGTACGAAAAGAACGAAATTGAGTACGACGAGAACGATTTTGCTCGTGCCTCTACGCAAGCTGACTTTAACGCAATGATGGAGAAGCGTGACCGGGAAAACTTTGTGCGAGCCGCAGTGGGGCACGCGATGAGCACGGCTGAAGCGGCCATTGAATCGGTGTCAGAGGCCCTGGAGGCCGACACGCAAGCGAAGATGAAAGAGTTTGGAGCGGCTCACGGGTTGGAAATTCCAGAGGAAATTCTTCAGGAGGGGCCTGTGGCAGAGAAGTTTCAATCCGTCGTCAACGCCCTTGACGCAAGAATTCGCGAGACCGCTTTGCTTATGATTCCAGCGACAGGAACGCCGTTCGACAAACAGAACCCTGTTCACGCGGACATTATGCAGAGAATCACAGAGTTCGACGCGGATATTGCGACGCACTCCGCCGCCGACCAAAGGAAACTGGTGTCCGAGGCATTAGGGAAAAAGAGCAAGCTCCTTGCGAAACAATTCTCTCCGATGGCGGAATACCAGGGGCTATCCAGGGAGGAACGCGAGAAGCACTGGACCATTGCATCGGAGCCAGTTTTGGCCGCAAAACTCATGGCCGTGCAAGCACAAGCAGAGATTGGCGGTTGGATCGAAGGTCTTTTTAAGCAGGTTGGCAGAAAAAACGCCTCTGCGCCCGCGACGGGAACGCCGCCCGACAAATCTGGAGTATCGGCGACATCCACCAGTCCTGGCGCGGTTAAACCCAACCCGCCGTCGCTCTCTCCAAGTGCAACCGATGTCACCCAGCAACCTGGGGAGACGGTAAAAGGTGGAAACTCATGGGAGGAGTTAGCGAAAACCTTCTGATCTAGTAGCCTGATCGTAAAGACACGCGCCTACAGTTGGCGCATAACTCTTTACGATTATGGCAGTACCATTTGCAGCGCAATGCGGCGTAGCCATCCAGAATGACTACGGAACTTCCGGCACCTTCACCAAGTCTCAAATCTCGCAACTGACTCCTGAAGAGTGGAAAGCACTCTTTACCGACGGGTCAGTCTGGAACGAGATGACCGCGTATCTGAAGACGCAATTTCAGATGGCGGCCTGCGGCATCCGTCGCAACACGTTCTACGACTGGATCATGTCCAGCAACCGCCGGGGCATGGAGAAGCTCATCACGACCCAGCGGATGGACAAGGGCGCCAGCGTCATTCAGCCGTTCATCATGGGACGCCAGATGTCCGTGGTGAACAACGAATTCTGGGCCATCCAAAACGGTTGGGCTGTGGCCTCCTATACGGCGGGTGTCACGGGGCCGCTCACCACCGCGCAACTGAATACCTGCACCAACACTTCCTACGCGCCCTGTCGCGTGATTCGTGTGATTGCGGGTTACGGCAGCAACTATTCGTTGCCGTTGGACGCGCGATACTTCCTGCCTGAACACGTCATCATCATCCTCTCATCGATCTCCGCTTCGGGCGGCACAATCGCAACGCACGCCCAGGCGAAAGTGACGGCTTCCGCCATCGCAGCGGACAGTTCCTACATCGACGTTGTTATCAAGACGCAACCGCTGAAAGACGACACCGGTTACGCGGAGGAGATCGCTCCCACAAACGGCTTGGTCCTTGTTGGGATCAACAACGTGGACGATGTCGAGAGCTATTGCCAGAACCGGCTGACGCTCAATCCGGTCAAGCATGTGCCGTTCTTCTACCAGACGTACCGGTACGGACGACGCGTCTCCAGTCTCTATCAGGAGGTCTTTGCCAAGCTGATGGCGGACAATTCCTACTTCGAGGAATTCGGCAACTTGCCCATCTCGGAGATGAACAAGCAGGACGAAGAAATGGCCCAACGCGAGTTCTGCAACGCGTTTCTCTTCCAGCAGAAGATCAGCGTCGCGCAGCGATTGAGCGGCGACCCGAATTGGTCCGACCTTGACAACATCACTTCCGTCACCGGTGCGACCGTGGACCCCGGCACCGGCGGTCTGTTGATTGCCAAGCGGGCCAACATGGAAGGCGTCCTCCCGCAACTGAAAGGCTGCTCGCGGTACTTTGACCGGCTGGCGGCCCCGCTCGACATCCGCGATTATCTGGAGAGCGGGATGTACGATGTCTTCCGGGCACGCGACAGTCAGGGGCGCTCATCTGCCCGCAACATCGATGACTACATGGACAGCACGAGCGCAGACCAATTCATGGTTGCGTTTGTCGCTTACTCCAACTGGAAGCTGGACGACACCTTGCGCGTCGTCATCAATCAGGGCGACAACCTGGGCGTGACGTTCAACCAGTACAAGCTCTACAAGCCACAAGGCGTGACCCTCAACGTGATTATCCATCCGATTTTCGACGACATCATCAATGCGTTCGGAAATTTGCCGACACCACAGACAGCCCGCGGCAAGATGGCGTTGACCCTCGATTTGGGCCGTGGCGGTTCGATTTACCCGGCCATCCTGGCGTCAAATCGGCGGGAGTTCACGACCGGTCAAATCGAGGATTTGGCCAAGATCGACAGCACGTTCGCTTGCACGATGAAGAATCCGACGATCAAAACGAGCATGACCAGCCAGTGTGTGACGGCTGTGGTGGAATGCCCGTCGAATAATCGGTGGGACGAGAACTTCTCCAGTATATCTTTCACCGCTCCGTAAACGGTGGCTCAACGCATGGGAGTGCCTTCCTGCCGGGAGACTGGCGGGGAGGCATTTTTCATTTTGCAGTTTGTGTTTTCGGGTGTAAATCGGCATCTTTACACAATGAGCAGATACTTCAGAAAGTTCAGCCCGAACGTCGAACTGTGGATGTCCACCGGGCGGCACATCAAATTTCCCACGTCCAACGGAAAGTTTGGCTACCTAGCCTCTGACGATCCGCAAATCAAGGACGACCCGGCCATCCTGGCGGAGATTGAAAAGGGAATTCAGAATCAAGTGGGCGGCGTGCAGGAGATAAGCGCCGAACAGTACGAAGAAGAGTGGGTAAAAAAAAAGAACTCGACCACGTTATCTCAAGGGTCGAAGCGTCTTTGGCGGGACGAAGTGTCAGCGCCAATCATGTCAGACACCATCACGGGCCTATCGGCCCGACCTGCTGCTCAGGTTAAACACGATGTTCCACGTGAAACAATCGACCCTGTTGCGAGCGGCAGTTCTTTGCGTGAAAGAGCACGCGTGGGTAGCCGATGAGTACGCCATACACCTACAAGAATCTCAAGGATGAGGTCATTTCGTCTATTTGGCCGAACGATCCTCCGGAGAATCTTGTTTCGGCCATCGAGCGAATTTTCCTCCAGGCAGTCAACTGGCTGCAACAGAACGTTGAATGTCTGAAAGATGAGCACCTGGACGTAACGGCCCAGTGTTCCAGTTATTTCCACTGCGGTTTGACGGTCATCGATAAGCCCGACGGGGTCATTCATCAACTGTTCACAGTCCAGCATTCCGGTTTCTGCGATCCCGTCCATTACGATGAAACGAGCAAGGATGAGGTCTTGAGATGGTCCCGGCGTTTCATGTCCATCGTGACCAGCCCGACCAACGCAGGACTCAGGAGATTACCCGGTGGCTTCACTCAAGCGAACCAGAGCACTGACGATGATAGTGGACGCGCTCTCTACGGCTTGTGGGCGAAAGACCGGGACCGAATCTTGATCGCGCCCTGGCTACAGTCTTACGAAGATGTCGCGGTCGAATGGACGGGTTACAAGACGAAATGGAACGACAACGATCTAATCCTGGATGCACCGGACTTCAAGCGGGCGGTGAAGCTGTTCGTCCAACGGGAGTTTGCGAGGGACTTTGAGCGGGACCCTGGCTTTGCCCAACTCTGCAATGACGATCTTCAGGGCAATCCATCGCGCAACATCATCGGGGCGTTGCCGGCGATCATCCATCAATGCCGGGAGAAGCGGCGACAACGCAAGACCGATCACAACAGCGACGAGACCGATTACCTCTGGCTCCAGTACGAAGCACCGGTGACCACGGATGAACCCGTTGAATCCACCGTCATCGCCGCGATTGGAGATTATGGGCTGGATGGCGCGAATCTGACCGCTGTAGCGGCACTGGTGAAGTCGTGGGAGCCGGATCAAATCATCACGCTTGGCAACAACAACTACCCGTCCGGCGCGGCGGCCACAATTGACGCCAATGTAGGCAAACACTTTTACGACTACATCACGCCGTATCGGGGCATCTATGGCGCTGAGCGTGGAGTGAACCGCTTCT
>Ga0194119_10009264_pt1 | contig 13273 bp, 7 predicted proteins | sample TA2MahC100mmetaG_FD_148620 | JGI IMG/M metagenome (GOLD analysis project Ga0194119, IMG submission 148620) | Freshwater microbial communities from Lake Tanganyika, Tanzania - TA2015018 Mahale Deep Cast 100m | ecosystem: Environmental > Aquatic > Freshwater > Lake | place: Tanzania: Lake... | reverse complement strand
TGCTTTGGTTTTGGCAAACCTATTATCAGCGAAATCAGGGATCTTGTCCACCATGACCACCCGTATCAGGCACCTCCTGAGTTCTTAAAACGGCTTAAATGTGCCCGTTTGCGGGCACTTCTGACACTCTAGAAAGCATTGCGGAACAGGAAAAACCTGGTTTCTCAGCTTTGTCCAAACTCCAATCCTTAAATTGCTTTGGGCTAGATGGACGATTTGCGGGCCGGCGGCGCCACCTGCCTCAGACGCTGGGCGATAGGGGCGAACTCCTCCGCCGGGTAGTCCTCGATAGCCCCCACGTCACACAGACGGGCGATCTGCGGCTCGATGGGCAGCCGCCCCAGGAAAGGCACCCCCAGCCGCCGGGCCATCTCTTCAGCGTGGCTGGGGCCGAAGATCTCGAACTTCTGGCCTGTGTCCGGGCAGACGAAGTAGCTCATGTTCTCCACCAGCCCCAGGATCGGCACGGCCAGATGCCGGGCCATTTGCGCCGCCTTACGCACCACCATCCCCGCCAGGTCCTGCGGCGAGCTGACCAGCAATACACCGGAGAGGGGCAGCGATTGCATCACCGTCAGCGAAGCATCCGAAGTGCCCGGCGGCAGGTCCACGATCAGCCAGTCCAGCCGGCCCCAGAAGACGTCGCCCCAGAACTGCTTGATGACCCCGCTGATCAGAGGGCCGCGCCAGATGACGGCCTCGTCCTCCTGGGGCAGGAGCAGGTTGATGGACATGACGGCGATGCCGCTTTTCGTCCAGGCGGGGCCGATGCCGATGGGGCTCATGCGTGGTGGCTCCTTCAGGCCGAACATCTTGGGGATGCTGGGGCCGGTGATGTCGGCGTCCAGCACGCCCACCTGCTGCCCCTGGCGGCGCAGGGCCACGGCCAGCAGGCTGCTGACCAGCGACTTGCCCACGCCCCCCTTGCCGCTGATCACGGCGATGACGTGGCGGATGTCGTTCCATTGCTCGGCCGCCCCGGGCTGCTCCGGCCCGCCGAGGCCAAGGCGTTGTTTCTCCTCTGCCGTCATCTCGGCCAGATCAACCTGTACTTCGTTGACGCCATCCAGGGCCAGCACGGCGGCGCGGGCCTGGGCCACAAGCTGATCCTTGAGTGGGCAGGCCAGCGTGGTCAAGGCGAGCGTGAAACGGACCTGCCGATCCTCGACGTGGATGTCCCGGATCATGCCTAATTCTACCAGGTTACGCTGTAGCTCCGGGTCGAGCACGCCGCGCAAAGCCTCACGAACTTGGTCTTCGGTTACCATTGATGTTCCTCCAGTGGTGATGTATTTTGGTCAATCAGGTCATCGCTCAAAGGTAGTACTACATACCCCAGCCCACCAGCCGCGCCCCCTGATAGATCGTGATGCCTAAGGCAAAGGAGACTATCAGGAGAAGCGCGACACAAAAGCCTGTCCAGCGCCACGAGCCTATCTCCTGGCGGATGGTAACCAGCGTGGCCACGCAGGGGATGAAGAGCACCTGCACGGTCAGGAAGGCCAGGGCCGCCTGCCAGTCCAGCCCCAGCAAAGCCCCCAGCGGGGTCAGCAGCCGGCCGATGGTCGCCAGGCAACTGGTCTCGATCTGGCCCCCCGGCAAAGTGGAGAAAGCCCAGACAATCACCGCGACCACCAGGATGATGCTGCCCGCTTCTTTCAGGAAGTCCACAGTCCGCTGCCAGACGGACAGGCCGATCGTGCGGGCATTGGGCAGGTGGTACAGCGACACGTGGGGCTCGACGTGCATCCCCTGCTGCTCGGCCACGTCCAGCATGTTCAGGCGCAGCACTACGGGCACGGGCAGGCCGAGCAGCTCGGCCAGGAGGTAGAGGTTACGCTCCAGAGACGCCGCGTCCACGATGGCCACCACCACGTCGGGCTGCTCCTGGACGACGTAGTCGCGGGCGATGCGCTCCTCCAGGGAGTTGGCGGTCAGGCTGTAGGTACTGGGCAAATCCACAACGTGCACCGTCAGGCCCTTGTGGTGATAGGTGCCCGTCTTCTGCTCGATGGTCTTGCCCGGCCAGTTGCCCACGTGCTGGTACCGATTGCGGATTTCGGATTGCGAATTGCGGATTTTCGATTGTGGATTGGCGATTTGCTCATTAGTCACGAAGAGTCTCCATACGCTGCCGATTGACGATTTTCGATTGCCGATTTGCCGATTGGCGATTGCCGGCTGCCGATTTGCCGATTGGCGATTGGCGATTGCCGGCTGCCGATTTGCCGATTGACGATTTTCGATTGCCGATTTGCCGATTTGCTGATTTGTTGATTCGCTGACTCGCTCATTCGCGCCCTGTCTCCACCAGCACTTTCATCGCCTCGCCACGCCCCAGGGCCAGGCGCGTGTCGCGCACCAGGACGATGAGCGGCCCATGGCCGAAGTTCTGCACCATCTTGATTCTGGCGCCGGGCGTGAGGCCCAAAGCCGCCAGGCGGCACACGAAGCCCCGGCCGCCGGCCAGTTCGTGTACCTGCCCTGTTTCGCCAGGGCGCAACGTGCTGAGCGTCGTCACATTAACCATGTCCTTACATCTCCTCCGGCTGTTTTGTCGCTATTGCCAATCATTTGCAAGTAGCGAGATACAGAAAAGACGCCAGGCTGCCGGCCTGCCGATCCAGGGAAGTCGGGCCTGACGCTGTTTAGGCCTGGGATGGGCTTGTGCTCGCCTCTGAAGCGCCATCACGCCCTGACTTGCCATCACGCCCTGACTCGCCATCACGCCCACCGTTTCGGTAAGTAAGGCGTGATGGCGCTTCATCGCCGCCACTCTGTCTCGCCTCGCGGCAGCGGGCACAGTAGCCCGTGAGGTCAATACGCGCCGCGGCGATCTCGAAATCGTGCTGCCGGGCCACGGCGGTCTGCAATCGCTCCGTCAGCGGGCTGGCGAACTCCACGATCTGGCCGCAGCCTAGGCAGATCAGGTGGTGGTGCGCCGCCTTGGGCTTGATCTCGTAGTGGTGGTGTTCCTCATCCAGGTGCAGCTCATCCACCAGGCCCAGGTCGCGCAGCAAACCCAGGGTGCGATAGACGGTGGAGAGGCTGAGCTTGGGGTCGCGCTGGCGCGCCAGGCGATACAGCTCATCGGCGTCCAGGTGGCCGGGTTGGGCCTGGATGACCTCCAGGAGCAGCTCCCGCTGTCCGGTGACCCGGCGTCCGGCGGAGCGCAGGAGCCGTTTGGGGCTGGTGAGTGTTGTGGGAGCAGCCATGCCATTCCTTTGTTGCAAGTGATTTTCAGTTGCAATTGTAGCACAAATGGGAGTGGTTGTCAAGGCATTTACCGGGCCGGGAAAATAAAAAGCCCCCTGGCTGTTATGCCAGAGGGACTTGACTGTTATTCTCCTCTTACAAAAGCTCCATTCCCAAATCCAACCGCAATTGCTCTGGTTTGGCCCGCCGACCCTTGATGATCTCCCGCTGGACGGCCGTGGGTAGGCACCACAGGCCGGTGGCGTTGTCGTGCCAGAAGTTATCTTGCAGCAAGTCTTCCAGCGTGCGCTTGATGCGGCTGCCAGCGCCCAGGGTGGCGATCTGCCACTGGGGTCTGAGATCGCTCGATTTTTGCGGGTTGGCCGCCAACAAATGCTCCAGCCAGGCTATGGCCGCCGTCTCACTCTGTACCAGGAAACCATGGCCGCTGGAAACGATGGCCTCTTGTTGCAGATACCAGCGGTCATTGATCTTGCGAAAACGGCTGGGCAAAAGTCGTTCTAGATACGGGATTGTGATTTTCTGAATCACAAGATTCCCATTAAGGAACTGCCGCAGAAGCAGGCTATGGAAGTATTGCGTAGTGCGATACTCAGGCGATGGCCCGCTTCGCAAGAAATGTTCAACGCGTTCGAAGATGAATGCCTCTAAGTCATCAGCAGGCCGTGTGGCGACGCTGGCAGGCCCCTGCACGGGCTTACGCAAGTTGAGCACAATGTCAAAGTTAGCTGCTCCTTCCGCAGTGATTTGCTTGAACGAAGCCTGTTCCTTGTCAAAGGCCAGAGCGTTCACCATTTCAAAGCCAATGTCCAAAACAGCCTGTTGGATTGCTCTCCACACCCGATCATCTGTGTTATGGAAGACCACCGACGCCCACCGGCCAGGCTTGAGGGCGCGATACATTTCCGCAAAAGATTGCTTCATCAAGCCCGCGTAGGTTTCCAGGGTAGTGGGGTTCCCTTTCTTCCGCCGGTGTACAACGGCTTCTTTCGCCGTATCCGTGAACTGTCCCAACCAGGATTCCCACAGGAGGCTGAGGTCAGAGTAGATGATATTGCTGCCGTAGGGAGGGTCAGTGAAGACATAATCTATGGTTTCGGCATTTACTTGAAGGTCTGTAGCCGATTCGGTCGTGATGACTACGGCGTTAGAGCCAGCCGCTTGGCTTGCGAATAGGTCACAGAAGGATTCTACCTTGTTACTCAATGCCGCTTGAACATTCATTTCCTGGAAAAGGGAAGGGATATACAACGTCCCCTTGGTGATCCCACCTTTACGACTCTGGCGGTATGCATACATCTTCGTCATCGTGTGCGCAATACTGGTAAAGGCGAACTGAAGCATACGTTTGACCCTCTCGGCAGACATCTGGTTGATGTTATGCCAAAGTCTGGCCAATGCCCACAGATTACGTTTCGTGTAGAACTGGTCAACGGCATAGATGCCCAGTTTGCGGTAGTCCCTCTCGTACCACAGGTCTAGGTCGCGGTCAATGCGCGTGGTTGGATACCAGTACGGTATCTCTTTGCGTTCTATTTCGGCGATTAGAGCCTTCTCAGCATCGCTTACAGGCCGTTCAACTCGCTTAGGCCGGCAATTTGCACATTCGTAGACGGTCACTACTGGCTCAGAACGCAAGCGCTTCAGTTCAATCTTACGCCAAATTGAAAGGCAATGTGGGCAGGAAAATAACTTGCTAACCTCGCCGCTTTGCGGATCAACCGCCGCTCCCCATAGTACAATCTCTCCACTACACCTGCTGCATTTGAAGACATCGCTCCAAATCGTGTATTGGATGGTGGCCTGGCCGCCGCAGTGGTCGCAGGTGGTGCCGTAGAGCCAGGCAAACTCCTCTTTCACGGCTGCCTTGATACGCGCAAACTCCCGCTTCAGGGCGTCCACGTCCACCGGCGTGCAGTAGTTGTAGGCGATGTGGGTGGCCGCAGGCGACAGGTCGTTGAGGATAACGCGGCGGCCCAGTTTGAGGGCAGCCACGCCGGTCATGCCGCTGCCGCAGAAGGGGTCCAAGATGATGTCGCCAGGGTTGGTGTAGTGCTCAATGTACGGCTCAATCCCTTGGGGTGGCACCTTGGTGTGATAGGAATGGGCGTTATAGATGGGCGTGTTCTTGCCCGCCTTCACCGGTTGGGCGAAGGCTGTGCGCTCGTAAGTCTCGTTGGGGTCGTAGGGCCGGCCGTAGCGGGCGATGAAGGTAGCAATAGTGGGATTCGGCCCGTAGGTATGGGAGATGATCTCGCCGGGGGCCGGCGGTGCGGGTTCTGGCTTCGCCGTGGCCTGGCGGAGCATTTCCTCTAGAGTAGGCTCGGCCGGCTTGGGAGCCACCAGGGGGCGCAGCCTTTCCAGCAGTGAGCGCATGTCATCCGGCGTGATCTCCACCGGGAAGCCGTCGGGGTCAGGCCGGGGCACGCTGAGGGCGCCGGCCACATCGGCGTAGGGCAGGGGAGCGAAGGCCGGCAGCAGGGGGCGGACGGCCACCTCCCGCTGGCCGCTGGCGGCGTCGCGCACGGGCTGATGCATGGTCTCGGCAGCGGCCAGGAGGCGGTCGCTGTTGGTATCGTAGAAGGCCAACTGGTCGCCTTTGACCACGCGGGAGCGTCCCGACCAGAGAACCAGGAAGACATCGGCGCCGGGCGTGGCCGGACGGGCCATGGCCTGCCAACTGACGGCATGGACGGGCACCAGCCAGTAGCGTTGGAGGCGGAGCGCCGGTTTGGGCGCCTCCGTGGGTTTGGCCGGCCTGGGACGTGCCGGGGCAGGGGGGGGAACTACGGGCGGACGGGCGTAGCGTTTGGGTGGCGCGTTGCGCATGGATGGCACGTAAAGCCAGCGGCCAGACCCCGGCTCGGTCTGGAAGAAGCAGGGGAACATGCTGAGGATGGCAGCCACTGTGCGCCTGGTGGTGGGACGGATGACGTGTACCTGGGACCAAATCTGCTTGTAATGCAAGGCCATATCTGGCGGGCAATCCTCAAAGAGGACGCGCATCACGTCTTTGATGGTGGCCTGGGCCGCCTCCACATTGGCCCGCAGGGCCTCCAGGTCGCGCAGGCGGTCTTCCTCAATGTAGGTGTCCTGGTCTACCTCACAGAAGAACTGCTTGCCGTCAAAGGTATGAGCCTGGGATTCCTTGATCCAGATCTTGAAGTCGTATTTGGAACCACTGGAGCGTTGCAGGTAGAAGACGCCACCGGCCGGCACCAGGTTAGCGGCGTACCAGTTCTGCAAGCCATACAGGTAGCCGGTATCGTTGTTCAACCATACGGGGAAGGATTGCCCCCATTGGTCTGTAAAGGTCAGGCGGGCCCGGGCCGGGGTATCGGGGAAGAGGCGGCGTTCCCTAGTGTTAACCTTGAGGACGCCGTTCTGTCGCCAGTGATAGGGCAGAATCAGGCGAAGTTCGCCCAGGAAGTTCTCGTCAAACTGGGTGGGAGCGGCCTCGGCCTCATCCTCGGCGGCGAATTCGGCCAGGTCGGCCAGTTCCGCCTCTGACAGTTCGTACGCCTCCGTGACTAACTTCTCCTCTTGCGGATTGCGCCAGCGGGGGATGGCCACCCGGGCCGGGATCTCCTCAATATAGTCAGGCAGGTAGGCAGCCAGCAGCCAGGCGTCCTCTTGGACTTTCACGAAGGTAGCCTCGTCTGCGGTAAGGACGCGGTTGGCTAGGGCGAAGGCCGATGGAAAGTCCGCGTGGTTGGCATCTATGTCCAGCACAACCTTCAAGATATCCAACAGGCGAGCCGATTGGTCGCGGCGGGACTCCAGATAGGCAGCGGCGCGATCCAGGAAGTCGGCCGGCAACTGGTAGGCAGGGGGCTGGATGGCCGGACGGAATTCCGGCCAGGTCTCTTGCGTCCAAACGTACCTGGTGCCATTATCCCGCAGCGCGTGGAAGCGGTCAGAAGTTTCCAGGAAGCCTTGCAAGCAATGGAGTATCGGCCCGACGCCTCCGGGAAACTCGTTGGCTCTCAGGCGGGCGTTCCTGGCGATTTTCAGCAGGTACTTTTCGGCCAGGGTGCGCAGGTCGATGGGCGTACCCTTCAGGCGCAGGGCCTCGGCCAGGACGGTCTGGATGAACCTGTCCTGGTCAAAGTGCCCGTGGCGGTAGAACAAATGGGTGCGGGCGGCAAAGGCATGGAAGATAGAGAGATCCCACCTCTCCTCCTCTGGCCAGAAGACCTCTGGCTCGGAGCGTAGGAGATCGCGGACCTGGGCCTGGGTGGCCGGCGTGCCGCTATCCAGTTGCGCGGCCAGATACTGCACCGTCAGGTGGCTGGATGCCTCTAACGCCTTGTAAATGGCCTGACGCCATTCGGCAATTGCTGAGGTAGCACTGATCATTACGTACCTCTGGAATCCTCCCCCTGGTTCCAAAACCAGCGGGAGGGTGGCTGCTTATCCTCCGATGGTAGGCAGCGAACGGGTATCGCCTTGTTCCAAAGCCTGGATGCCCTTCTCCGTCACGCCGATGAACGGCAGCGACTTGCCGTTGATCTCTCTGTGCACTGTCGTCACGTAGCCCTGCCCCTCCAGCAGGTTGTAGAAGTCGCGGACTTCTCTCTCGTCATAGCCCCGCAGGGCCTGGAAATACTCGGAGTCGGTGAGGGTGCGCGGAAGGGCCTGCTGAGACCAAGGGTTGAAGGTTTTGCCGATCAACGTGTAGATGACCTTGGTACGGCCAAACTGGCCGTGGAAGTGGCTGGCGGCCTCAATGGCCACGTAGCCGGGATGGTAGACGGTGAACAGGTCGGGCAGGTCCACGTCAAAGGTCTGTGCCCAGGGCACCTCTTCGGGCAGGCCACAGTTGTCGCACTTGTGGCAGTGTTCGTAGGTTGGCGATTCACCAAAGTAGCGCAGGATGGCCACGCGCCGGCAATCCGGTGTTTGCAGATACCCCTCAATCATCTGCTGCAATTTGCGGCGAGCGTTCTCCACTTGGTTCAACAGGGCCGGACGATCAAGGGATAGCCCCTGGGTTTCGGCTAGGCGGGGCTGTTTGGTGATGGTGTATCCCTTCTCCCAGACGCGGAAACTGAGCAATTCGGCCCGGTTCAGTTCAATCAGGAAGAGCTCCGTGGTCTCTAAATCCAGGCTCAGTTGCCGGCAAAGGCGGGCCAGGTTTATCCCCCGCTTCTCGCCGTAATCGGCGATCTTGATGCCGTTCAGCAAGGCCGCTAGGCGGGCACGGCGTTCCGGTGGCTCTATCCTGGCCAGGAGGTCGACCATCGGCTCAAATATCTTGATAGCGCAACCAGCGGCAAAGTCATAGCCCCGGCGGATATAATCCTCCCGCTCCATAATGTGTAGGCCGATTTGTAGGGCCTGTTCTTCAAAGGGGAGAGCGTCGGCCAGGTCTTCATCACTCAGGTAGAGGGTATCGCCAGGTTGCCCGCGGAAGAAATCAAAGAGGGCCTGCAACACCTGGGGAGATGGGACGCTCTTTTGGATGAAATAGTCCTGAATGCGCTTGTCTCGCGGGTTGTAGAGGACGATAGAGTAGGCCACCACCTGATCACCCCGGCCGGCCCGGCCCGCCTCTTGGTAGAAACTCTCGATGTCGCCAGGGAAGTGGTAATGGATCACGTAGCGGACGTTCGCCTTGTCCACCCCCATGCCGAAGGCGTTGGTGGCCACAGCCACGCGGATCTGGTCGTTCATGAACATGTCCTGCACTACGTCCCGGTCGTAGCGCTCCATGCCGGCGTGGTAGGCACGAGCGGCGATGCCCCGGTCGCGCAACATGCTGGCGATGGCCTCGGCATCGCGGCGGGTGGCCACGTAGACGATGGCCGGTTCCGTGGAGCGATAGAGCAGGCGCATGAGCCAACGTTCCTTGTCGGACTCCGTACGGCATTGAAGCACGACAAAGCGCAGGTTGGGACGGTCAAAGGAGTCCACGATCTCGTGCGCCCGGGAGACCTGCATGTGCAGTTGCTCTTTGATGTCCGCCTTCACTGGTGGCGTGGCCGTGGCGGTGAGGGCCACCACGGGCGGATGACCCAGGCGGGAAATCGTCTCATGGACGTACAGGAAGTCAGGCCGAAAGTCATGCCCCCACATGGAGACGCAGTGGGCCTCGTCCACTACAAACTGGATCACCTGGCAATGGGCCAGAGCCTCGTGCAGCCGCTTATCGCGGAAGCGCTCCGGTGATACGTAGACCAGGCGCAGATCGCCATCTATCATGTGTTGCAAGATCTCGTCTTGCTCGGAGACTGCTTGGCCGCTAACAATGTAATCCACGCAGCGGATGCCCTTCTCATCGCGCAGTTTGTCCACCTGGTCCTTCATCAGCGCAATGAGGGGCGAAACTACCAGCGTCAATCCATCCCGCAGGATGGCTGGCAGTTGAAAGGTGAGCGACTTGCCCGCGCCGGTGGGCAGGACGCCCAGGGTATCACCGCCGCTGAGCACCGCCTGGATGGTCTCCTCCTGCCGGCCAATGAAACCGTCAAAGTCAAAGAAGGCTTTCAGCCCGGCCAGGACCTTGGGGCGGATACGGTCGTACTCCTGGGGATGGAAGGTCCTCTGGCGCAGGGTGTACTCGTCCAGTAGTTGCTCAAAAGGTGTCCGCTGGCGCAAGAGATCGCCAGCGGTCAGTGCGCCGCCGAAGAACTCCTTGATCTGGTGGTAGAGCGGCTCCTCAGACTCCGGGGTATAGGTATGTGCTGGCAAGGAGCCCATGACCACGTCGCGGTAACTGGCGCGCCGCAGTGCCCGGTCCAGCAGGACAACGACGCCGTGATCGCCGCTACGCCGGTAGAGGCGGCCAAATCCCTGCTTGAACTGGATGACCATGTGGGGCAGGGTGTAGCCATAGAAGTCGCTGCCGGTCTCCTTCTTGGCCCGGTCCATGCGGGCGGCCACTACCGGATCAAAGAAGAAGGGGAAGGGCAACTTTTCAATCATCACGTAGGACATGCCAGGCACGTCCACGCCCTCCCACATGGTCTTCACTCCAAACTGCACGCGGCGGGGGTTCTTGCGCAGTTCCTCCACATGGCTCTGCACGTTGCCCTTCTCTTGGGCAGCGGGGTCCAGGCCCAGGGACTTCAAGCGACTAGAGATGCCCTGGTAAATCTTGTTCATGCGTTCACGGGCCGTGAAGAGCAGCAAGGAGCGATTGGGTTGGAGATGGAGCAGTTGATGGATCTCTTGCTCGGCCCGTTCCATGAACTCGTCGGCCCGGCGGGGATGGTAGCGGCCCACGTTCTGGGGGACGGCAAAGAGGATGTCCTTCTTGGTCTGGAAGACCGAAGGCAGGATTTGGGCATGGACTTTCTCACGATAGGCGGCTCGCTCCAGGCCAAAACGGTTCAGGAAGAAGTCAAAGCCGCGATTCACGGTCAGCGTGGCCGATGTGAAGACGACGGCCTTGACCTGTTCGTACAGTCTCTGCCTAAGCACCCAGTCAATCTTGATCGGCGCCCGGTGCAGCGCCCAACGGAAAGCGGGGTTCTCCTCCTTGCTGGCCGGCAACTCCACCCAATAGACGTTGTTGGTGTTGCCCATGTTCATGATGTCATCCAACAGATCCAGGGTCTCCCGCAGCCGGGCCTGGATGGCTCGAACCTCGCCCAAGGTCGTGCGGTTGGTGTCTAGCTCCACGCTGGCCCGATCTATGAGGGCCGTCAGTTGCTCGGCTATGCCTTGCAGGTGTCCATACACCTGGGTATAGGCTGACTTCACGGGTGCCCAGCGGCGCTTGGTATCGCGTACCACGTCGCCCCATTGCAAGCGATAGCGCAGGGGATAGCGTTCGTCAGCCTCGTTCTCGTAGGTCTGCTGGCGGACAAACTCCACCAGGCTATCGTCCAGGGCGCGCAGGTGAAAGCGCAACTGGTTGGCGTGGCCGCGCAGGGCTTCGCGGATTGGCTGGTAGGCACTGCCATGAAAGGCGCGCAAGGGATCGGCGTCTGGCAAAGAAGCGAATCCTGCCAACGTTCGGTCGCTCACCTGGGCCTGCACCGCTTGGGTAGCAGCATCCTCCAGATTGTGGGCCTCATCGCACACCAGATAGCCAATGGGCGGGCGGAGCCGGGCGCCCCAGGTAGCCGTGAGGAGCAGAGCATGATTGATCACCACTAGATGAGCATTCCATGCCTGGTGCAAGGCTTCGTGGTAGGGGCACGCGGCGTGAGCATGGTCATGGGAATCGCAAATCTCCTCATCGGCGCAGAGGCGGTCGGCCAGGTCGCCATTGGCCTCGGCCCCGCCCAACAGCCGGTGCTTGAGGGTCAGGGGGAACTCGTTCATGGTTCCCGTCTGAGTTTGGTGTCGCCAGGCCAGCAGAAAGGCCCGGAGCAGCGGATCAGGCGTCTCTTCCACCACACGCTGCCAGCGGGGCCAGCAAACGTAGTTCGTGCGCCCTTGAGGACGGCGTAGCGGACCGGAAATCCCATGCCTTGCGCCGCTTCGATGGCCTGGCGAATCTGATCCTGCAGTTGCCTAGTATGCGCAGAGATAAACACCCGCTGGCCGGTGGTCAAAGCCCAGACGATGGATGGAAACAGGTAGGCATTGGTCTTGCCGGTCCCCGTGGGGGCCTCAATGAGCCAGTACTGATCGTTGGCGAAGGCCAGCCAGGTCAATTCGGCCATGTCGGTCTGGGAAGGGCGGTCCTCATAACCGGGGCCTAACCTCTCAGCCAAGATGCCGCCAGGGGCAAAGATGCTTCGTACCCCTTTCGCTGAGGCATACGGTGTAAAGTCCATCTGATGCGGAGTCAGCGGGGTCTCAAGCCGTGAAGCAGGGGAAAGAGAGATCGGTTCTGCTGTGTCATCGCACAGGACAAAGGGCACATAGAAGGCATTGATCGCCTTGCGGACATCGCTCGGCTGTGCTGCCATGCGCTGCAACAAATGGCGAAAGATCTCAGCCAGCGCGGCCACGTCGGCCTCAGCGCGATGGGCAGGAAAAGGAGCTAGGCCCAGGAGTTCGTTCACCCGGCTCAAGTTCAGGATCGGTTCGGTGGGGAATAGGATCAGGGAGAGGTCAAGGGTGTCAAGCAGATTGTTGGTGATCTCTGGAAAGCCGTGAAAGCGGCACCAATGGTTCAAGATGGGCAGGTCAAAGCCGCGCCCGTTGTGGGCTACCAGAGGCAAATCCCCAATGAAGGCCACGAACTGGGGAAGAATCGCCTCAATCGGCGGCCTATCGGCCACCTGGATGCTGGAGATATGGGTCCGGTTCTCGGTGACCGGGTCAATCTCTTGTCCGGGATTGACGAAGGTCTGAAGACTGTCTACCTCTTTGCCATCCACAAACTTGAGCGCGCTGATCTCAATGATCCGGCGTTGCTCCATCGTCTCTGCGACTAACGTTTCCAGGTCAAAGACCACGTAGCAATCCTGGAATCGCCCAGGTCGTTGCGGCGGACGGTCCTCCGCCGACGCCGGTTGCTCTTGTGGTGGAGTGACCGTTCCAGGTGGACCCTCGTCCTGGACATGGACTCGCCCGCCGTCGGCTGCCACCAGGGTAGCATCCAGCCACCGTCCGCCGGGGCCTTTGGCGTACACGTCAGGATGGCCGGCCAGCAGGTCTACGATCATCTGCTTGGTGCCTCCGTAATGCGTGTCGGCCACCAAGCGATCATAGACCTCTGACACCGTGAGGCCAGTGGGATGAGTTTTCTGGAGATATTCGGAGATCTTGCGGCCTAAAGGGGACTGGTGAGATAGCTGCATAATCCACTCACCTCAAGCCAGTTTTCACAGTATGCCTGTGTGAAGGGAAATTGGCAAATGCAACTCACTGCTCCAGAATTGCCTAACCATCTCGGTGTTCTCTTCAGCTTCGCGTACTTCATCTTAAGCGAGATGAAAGAAGACCAACATCATTATAGCATCAACAGGCTGTTATTGCAACTTGCTTGTGTCAACAAAGATGCCAGGTTTTCTTGGTGCCTTGGTGGTTCAACAAGGGAGCGTATCGTAGTTGGGACATACAGGTAGGCAAAATGGGTGCTGGTGCTCCGTAGCTAAGCGCAAAAGGGGGCTATGAGGCGCACATAATGGAGGGGGCTTGAGCCAACCCGCAG
>Ga0194119_10009263_pt1 | contig 13274 bp, 11 predicted proteins | sample TA2MahC100mmetaG_FD_148620 | JGI IMG/M metagenome (GOLD analysis project Ga0194119, IMG submission 148620) | Freshwater microbial communities from Lake Tanganyika, Tanzania - TA2015018 Mahale Deep Cast 100m | ecosystem: Environmental > Aquatic > Freshwater > Lake | place: Tanzania: Lake... | reverse complement strand
GCCGCCACACCTACCTCGCCTCCGTGGGCTTGGTCCTGATCGTCGCCTTCGCCTTCAATCAGCTCAAGGACAATCGCCGCGCGGCCCTCCTCGCCTCGGCGTTTCTGCTCTATCAGGTGGGATACCTTTGGTTCTACAAGCATCCGCAATATGTGGAGCGGGCCCAACCCACCGTCAAGCTCCTGCAAACCGTTCGGGACCACAACGGACCGATTTTTCTCGAGTGCTTCCCGTACGGTCACGAAGTCGTCCAGCGCGCCCTGGAAATAGAAACGGAAGGCCGGGTATGGTTGGCTAAGATGAATGAGGAACACCCGCACGGGCTCCTCTTCGATGGCTGCACCTCAGACTAAACCTCTCGCCGTCGTCACCGGCGCCTCCGCCGGCATCGGCGCCGAATTCGCCCGTCAACTCGATCGGCGCGGCTTTCGATTACTCCTCAGCGCCCGCCGCGCCGATCGCCTCGCCGAGCTGCGGGAAACGTTGCGGGACGCCGAGATCTTTCCGGCCGACCTGGCCAATGACGGAGCCTGCGCCGAGTTCGCCGCCGAAGTGGAGCGCCGCGAGCCAGCCATGCTGGTCAACAACGCCGGCTTCGGCACCAAGGGCCATTTTCACGAAACGGGATTCGAGCGCCAACTCGAAATGCATCGCCTGCATGTCACCGCCACACTCCGGCTCACCCGCGCCGCCCTTCCGGCCATGGTCCGGCGCAATTCCGGAACCATCATCAATGTGGCGTCCGTGGCGGGTTTTTCACGCTCGGCCGGCAACGTCAGCTACTGCGCCACCAAAGCCTGGATGGTCGCCTTCACCGAAGGCCTGGAGCTGGAAATGCGCGCCTCCGCGCCGAACGTCTATGTGCAGGCGCTCTGCCCCGGCTTTACCTATAGCGAGTTCCACGACGTAATGGCGATCGACCGCAAGCGTATCGCCGATTCCCTCTGGCTCAACGCCGCCGATGTCGTCCGCGAATCCCTCGACTCCAGCCAACTCATCGTCGTCCCCAACTGGCGCTACCGCGCCTTCGTCGCCATATTCCCGCGCCTCCCCCTCTGGCTGCGCCTGAAGCTGCAAGCCCGCTCGCCACACAAGCGATAGCGCTATTCTAGTCTGAAACAGTGCCAGAGCCTCCGGAGAGCGTGACCGAACTTCTCGTCCGCTGGAACAGCGGCGATCCGGGTGCGTTCGACGAGCTCCTGCCCGCCGTGTACTCAGAGCTTTTGAATCTGGCTCGCGCCCATATGATGCGCGAGCGCGCCGGCCATACACTTTCCCCGACGGCACTGGTGCATGAAGCGTATCTGAAACTCGTCGATCACAACAAAGCGGATTGGCGCTGCCGCGCCCACTTCTTCGGAGCCGCCTCAAACGCAATGCGCCGCGTTCTCGTCGACCACGCAAAGAAAAAATTCGCCGGAAAGCGAGGGGGTTCTTCCCCGAAACTCGCCATGCCAGTCGTGGAGGATTTGGCCCTGGAGATGCCGGCGCCGCCGGAATTCGTACTGATGATCGACGAAGCCCTCAATCGGCTTGCCGGCTGGGACGAACGCAAAGCGAAGGTTGTCGAAATGAAATTCTTCGGAGGCATGACGAACGTCGAGATCGCCGCCGCGCTTTCCTCCTCCCACGCCACCGTCGAACGCGATTGGACCATGGCCAGAGCCTGGCTGATCCAAGCCCTGGGTCCAACTCAGCCCGATGACCCCGCCCCCTCCGGGTAAACGCCGCGATGGACCGCGACCGTTGGAAGAAGCTGGAGACCGTTTTCGAGGCTGCGCTGCCGCTCGCCGAGGAGGCCCGGCGTCTCTACCTGGAACAAACGGCAGCCGGCGATCCGGACCTTCTTGCGAGCGTCCTTGGTCTGCTATCGGCCCACGAAGCTGGCAACGAATACCTCGACCGGCAGTCGCCGCCTCCTCCATCTGCCGCCGGCCCCTACCGGATCGAGTCTCTCATCGGCCGTGGCGGCATGGGCACCGTCTATCTGGCGAGCCGTGCCGACGACCGGTTCGAAAGAAAAGTCGCCGTCAAGTTCCTCGCTCCCGGACTCGGTGGCGTAGATGTCGCCTCGCGCTTCCTGCGCGAACACCGAATCCTCGCCAAACTGGAGCACCCGAATATCGCCCGCCTCCTCGACGCCGGTGCCACCGTCGACGGTGTCCCCTTCCTCGTAATGGAGTACGTAGAGGGCGTCCGGCTCGACCAATGGCGCCGCGAGGGCCGGCCCACTCTCACCGAACGACTAACCCTGTTCCGCAAACTCTGCGACGCTGTCGCCTTCGCCCACAGGGCACTCGTTGTGCACCGGGATATCAAACCGGCCAATGTTCTGGTCACTCCGGACGGCGAGCCGAAGCTCGTGGACTTCGGCATCGCCAAGCTTCTGGATGCAGACGGCGGCGAACTCACCGGACCGTCGCGCGCGGCGTTCACGCTGGCCTACGCGAGTCCGGAACAGACGGAGGGTCACCCCGTCTCCACCACCACCGACGTCTACGCGCTCGGAGTAATTCTCTATGAACTGCTGGCCGGCAGGCATCCGGTCGACCGCGACCCGGCCCAGCCCGCGGCCTTCCTGCATGCGCTGGCCAATGGAGATCCGGTCAAACCCAGCGTTCACGAGCGCCTGCCGGAGGATTTGGATGCCATAGCGTTGAAGGCGCTGTCCAGGGAACCGGCCCTCCGCTACCAGTCGGCCGACGAACTCGCCCGCGACGTCGCGCGCTTTCTCGACAATCGTCCGGTCTCCGCCAGGCCCCCGTCGGCTTTCTACCGGACGTTGAAGTTCGTGCAGCGTCACAGGGCCGCATCGGCGTTCGCGCTCGCCGCGGTCCTTTCGTTGGCCGCCGGGGCCTTCGCCGCTTTCTGGCAGGCCGGACAGGCCCGCCGAGAGGCGCGTATCGCCGAAGAGACCAACCGCTTCGTGCTGGAAATGTTGTCCGCGGCCAGTCCATATTCGGGCGGTGGACGCGATGTGACTGTCGCCGCTTCTCTCGACTCCGCCGTCCGGCGCGCCGGCTTTGAGTTGAAGGATGCACCGGAGGTACACGCAGCCGTGTTGGGCGCGGCTGGGAACGCGTACCTCGGCCTTGGCTTGCACGAAGAAGCCGAAAAGACGTTGGAAATGGCGTTGGGAATCGCCCGGGAATTCTTCGGCGCGGGCAGTCCGCAAGCCGCCCGCCACCTTCTTGCCCGGGCGGCCGCCCGTCAGGGAAAGGGCGATCTGGAGGGCGCCGAGCGCGATAGCCGCGAGGCGCTCACGGCCTTCGAACGCGGCGGCGATCCGCAGGACGAGGCGCGCGCGTTGAACAGCCTGGGATCGACCATTCTACTTCGCGGCGACGTCGGGGGGTCTGAGCGGGCACATCGGGAAGCGCTCAGCCGGTTGTCCGCCGCAGGTTTGCTAGAGTCGGTTCTGGCGACCGCGACTCTAAACGATCTGGCGGTCGCCCTCGGTACCGCCGGCCGCGCGGCGGAGGCCATCCCCTTCCACCGCCAGGCCTATGAAACGATCCGGCGCCTGCGTCCGCCGCTCCATCCCGACATCGCCAACGGCGCTTCCCCCCTCGCGGCCCTTCTTGCCGATCACACCGATCGTTTCGACGAGGCCGCACAACTGTTCCGCGAAGCGATCTCCATCCGCCGCCAAGCTTTGGGCAACTCCCATCCCGACCTCATGTGGTCGCTGTACAACTACGCCTTCTTCCTCGTCGACCGGAAGGACTACGCCCGCGCCGGGGAACTCGTCACGGAGGTCTTGGCGCAACGCGGCGGCACGCTCGCTGCCGTTCATCCGCTCGTCGCCGCCTCGCTGTTCCTGCGCGGACGCATCGCCCTTGAACAGGGCCGCGCCGCCCAGGCCATCGTTCCGCTCGAGGAGGCACTCGCCCTCCGCCGCCAGACCCTAAAGCCAGATCACTGGCTGATCGCCACTACGCTAAGCTGGCTCGGCCAGGCGTATGGAGCCTCTGGCCGGCGCCGCGAAGGCGAATCGCTTTTGCGCCAAGGTCACAAGCAACTGGCGGCCTCCCTCGGACCGGACCACCCCCGGGCCAGGCAGGCCCTCCAACGTCTCGAACAATTCCTTGCCCATTAGGTGAGGTTGTTTTTCTTTTCTTGTCGCCATGTGGGACAAGGAGCGAACAACCCGCAATGCTACGACATATCCCACTACTCGCCGTAACCGCGCTCGGCATCTCCGCCGCACCCATCACCGTCACAAACTTCAGCTTCGAACTGGGCGCCATCGGGAGCCCCGGCGGCTTCAGTGGCACTCATCCCGGCTGGACCGGAGGAGTCGTCTTCAGGCCCACGGTTATCCAGGTTCCCGCCGTCCCGCTTGGCATCCAGGTCATGTACTTGGCCGGTGACTCGAACACGGTCCAAACCTTGACCGACACACTCGCCTCCGGCCTGCTATATACGCTGCAAGTGGAAGTAGGGTCCCGCGCCGACAGCATCTTCATCAACAACTATGCGGTTTCCCTGGAGGCGGGCGCGAACGTGCTCGCCTCCGTGACATCCCCAACACCGGCCAATGGAGCGTTTACCTCGATTACCTTGCAGTACTCGTCAACGGCCGCCAGTCCGGGCCTTGGCCAGGCTCTGGCCATCCGCCTCAGCCACACCGGCCCTGTTAACAGCTCCGCCGCGCTGTTTGACAATGTGCGCCTGGACGCATCGGCTTCCAACCCCGTGCCCGAGCCATCTTCGCTGGCGCTGCTCGGACTGGGTCTGGCCGTCATAGCGCGCTACAAATACCGCTGAATCTGATCCTTGTACTTCGAGTACGCCCACGAGGCGCCGATCAGCAGCAGCCCCAGTACGATGAACGACGCGATGCGGCTCAGCATCTCCAATTGCGAGAAGTCGTAAAAGAAGAGCTTCCCCAGGCACATTGCGAAAAGCGCGAGCCCGCCCAGCCGCACCGGCCGCTGTTGCAGTACGAACCCGAGCGCCAGCACCGCCGCCGCCTCCGCGCCCCAAGCTAGCGTCAACCGCGGGCCAGAGACAAACTCGCCAATCAACAGCGTCACCAGAAACACCGCCAATGCCGCGTGCACCACGTTCTGCCGGATCAGGTGCATCGCCAGGAACAATCCGGCCGCAACCAACTTGGGCCACAGTGCCTCTGCCCGCCCTCCGGCTTTGTCCATCCAGAACAGCACGGCCAGCAGTTCGGGAACGTAGGCGCTCCAGGCCAGTGCATCCACACGCAAAGCCCAACTTGCCGCGGCCTGCGCCGCCCAGACGGCGATCAGCCAGGGCGAATCGTCCGCGATCGCAAACAACAGCGCACTCACGTAGATCTGCATCGCGACGAATGTCGCCAGCCGGGGAAGGCCCGGAATCTGCACGGCGCCGAACGCCCCGTAAATGAGGGCGGGCAGCGCGATCGTCACCCATATCAGGCTCTTCGGCGTGTTCGCCGTCAGCGCTACGATCGAAACGAAGGCTAGAGAAACGCCCACCCATTTGGCCTCGACCTTTTCGCGCCACCGCAGCAGCAGGCCCGCAAGCCCGGCACACAACGTCAGCAGAATCGGCCGGAACGAATCCGGCCTGAAATCGGCCGCCGCCGCGCCAAGGGTGATCGTGCCGCCGATGGAATACCAAATGCCTCCGGAAAGAAAGGTCCGGTTCACGAACGCAAGCGCACCCAGCGTCCAATACACCGCCGGCCACCACGGCGCGTGCCCGAAGAAGACGTACAGCGCCGGCAAAACCAGCGGAATCGCAAACAGCCCCGCGCCCAGCGCGCGCACGTAGGAGCTTCGGAGCATCCAACCGAAGAAGGCGATCAACTGCGCCAGCAGCGCCATCGCCAGCGACTCCGGCAGAGCCTCGAACCGGTGCAGAATCTGCGCCGTGGCGAACGCCGCCGAGTAGGTCAATGAGGCCCGGTAGCCGCCAAACAAGGACGAGTCCTCGAACTCGCCCTGCCCGTTGCGCCGCCCGCGCAGCACTGCGCTGATCAACTGCGCCACGCCCATCGCGCCCAGCATCGGCCCCGGAGACCACCCGGATTGCGGCCAAACCGCCGAGGTCGCCAGCAGGAATCCGGTCACGTTGAACGGAGCCACCGGCAGCGTGGCGCCCTTCCGCAGCGCGGCCAGATCATAGACCTCCAGCATCACCCAGTAGATCCAAAGAAATGGCTCGCCGAAGGTCGTGAAATACCGGTCCTTGTCTCCCGTCGCCAGGTCGAATCCGTAGGCCAGATACGCGAACGAGGCGCCTGCCGCCGCAAGTCTCTGCCATCCATACTTCCAGGCCACCGCTAGCAGGCTCGCCAGCAGCGGGATGGCCGCGATGGCCGAAAACTTCGTCGCAGCGGACAAAGCGATCGTCAGAAACGCGGCCATATACGCAAGGCCCGTTACCGTCTGGCTCTGGTAGCGCAGCGAATGCAGGATCATCGCCCCCGACACGCCCAGCAGCAGAACGAAGCCCGTGCCTGCACTCTCGATCACGCGTGCGGCCTCCACGCCATGGGCCGCGAACGCGGTGAAGTACAACCCCGCCCAGCCGCCGCCCAACAGCGCCCTTCCCAGCGTCCGGAAGTCCTCTTTCCGCTCGAATCCGATTCCGGCGCCCAACAGCGAAAGGCTCGTCGCCAGGCCGATCGCGATGCGGCCGGCCGGCCCGAATTCCGCCAGCGCGAAGGAGATGAACAGCGCGAGGCCGATCAGCAGGATCAACACTCCGAGCTTGCTCAGCCAGTTCCCGCCGATCAGCGCTTCCAAATCCAGCTTTGGCGCTGGAGGCGCCGAAGGCAGTGGAGGAGGTGGCCGCATCGCCGGCGGAATGGCCGCCGGCGGAGCCGCCATCACCACCGGTGCCGCGGCCGGGGGAGGCGGAGCCGGCGGCTGTGGCGGCGCGGCCGCCACGCCACGCTGTTCCAGCGCGAAGATCCGTTCGGTCAACGCCGCCAGCCGCCGGTCACGCTCCAGCAGCCGCGCCTCCATTTCGTCGAGCTTCGTCCGCAGTAGCAGATACACCACTGCGGCCGCGAACAGTGCGACGAAGAGAATCATGACTGGCTTCTAGCCTACCAGCAATGGTTCCACTTGATCGGCCGGTACATGCAGGCCGACGAAGAAGACGCCGAACTTCCCATAAATGGCGCTGGCCTCGTCGAAGCGCATTTCGTAGATGATCTGCTTAAACACAGTCGGGTCGTCGGCGAACAGATCCACGCCCCACTCCCAATCGTCCAACCCCACCGAACCGGAGATGATCTGCTTCACCACTTCGGCATAGCGCCGCCCCACCAGCCCGTGCTCGTGCATCATCCTCTGCCGCTCTTCGATCGGCGATGAGTACCAGTTCTTGATCTCGCCCCGGATCCGGTCCATCGGATAGAAACAGATGCAGCGCCTGGGCGGCATCTCGCCTTTCAACCGCGGACCCATGGCCTCACGCTGCCGTTGCAGCGTGTCCTGAATCGCCGCGTTCCACTCCGCCGAATGCGGCTCCAATCCCTTCTCCTGCAGGGCCTTGTAGGTCTTCACCGACGATTCATAGAGCCCCAGCTCGACGACCGAAAAGTAGGAGTGCGTCTGCCGCCAGTATTGGGCGATCGGCAAACGGCTCAGGGCCAACTCGGCATGATGAACTTGCTGCGGCTCTTCGCGGGTATGTACAAACATCAGATCGGCTTTGTGGCCGATCACCGAATAAAACATCGTCTGGCCGTTGCCCGCTGCCTCGCAATCGCGAAGGAACAAGCTCACGTCGCGCAGCATTATCCGCTTCTCGGCGGTGCCAAGAGCGTGCCATTGCGGCTGGAAGGTGAACATCTGGTGCAGCATCCAGGCGCCTTCGATTGTCAGCGGAACCTGGTGTAAGGAAGAAGAAGAGGAAGACATGCGGATCTTCCTACTCTATCCGAGCAACTTCTCCAGACGCGACCCCGGCACGACGATCGTCTCGCTTCGCTCCGGGCCTAAAGATACGCAGCCCACTTCCACACCCGTCTTATCCTGCAGGAAATCCAGGTACCGGCGAGCCGCTTCCGGCAGCGCATCTAACGACGTCAGTCCACGCGTCGAACTCTTCCAGCCGGGCAGCGTCTCATACACGGCTTCGATCGACTCCAGTTCGCGATTTGTCGCCGGCATATCCGTGGTTGTCCGCCCATTCACCTTATAGGCCGTGCACACCGGAATCCGCTCCAACTCGTCGAGCACATCGAGTTTCGTGATGATCAGACTATCGAAGCCGTTCACGGCGGTGGTGTAGCGCAGCAGCGGAACGTCGAACCAGCCGCAACGCCGCGGCCGTCCGGTAACCGCGCCGAACTCCTTGCCCGCTTTTCGAATCTGTTCGCCAACCTCCGTATGGTCCTCGGTCGGAAACGGTCCGCCGCCCACGCGCGTAATGTAAGCCTTCGAGACGCCGATTACGCCGTTGATGCGGGTGGGCGGCACGCCTGCGCCCGTGCAGGCGCCACCGGCGCTCGCGCTGCTCGATGTCACGAACGGATATGTGCCGTGATCGATGTCAAGCATCGTACCCTGCGCCCCTTCGAACAGGACGTTCTTGCCGCCGTTCATCGCATCGCGCAGCAGCGTCGATGAGTCGGCCACCATGGGCCGGATGCGTTCGGCGAACTCCTCGTACTGCGTGCGCAACGCCGCGGCGTCGATGTCGAACGGGATGCCAAACGCCTCGGCCACCGTCTTCTTGTCGTCGATCAGGTTCTCGTAAAGCGCGCGGAAGTTCCCTGTGTCCAGCAGGTCGGCGATACGAACGCCCCGCCGCGCGATCTTGTCCTCATAACACGGGCCGATTCCGCGCGATGTCGTGCCGATCGCCGTGCGGTCCTTCCGCGCTTCGCTCATCTTCTCGACGATCCGGTGGAACGGGAAGATCACGTGCGCCCGGTTGGAGATCACCAACTGCTTGGCCACTTCGATGCCGGCCTTCTCCAGTGTTGCGATCTCGTCCAGCAGCGCCGCTGGATCGATCACCACTCCGTTGCCGATCACGGCTTGGACGCCCGGCCGCAGGATGCCTGATGGAATCAGTTTAAGGACATACTTGACCGGCCCGATATACACGGTGTGCCCGGCGTTGTGCCCTCCTTGATAACGAACGACAAGATCGAACTTCTCGGAAAAGAGATCGACCATCTTGCCTTTGCCTTCATCGCCCCATTGGGCGCCTAACACAATCAGGTTGCTCATCGAATGACCAAACTTCCTAGTCTAGCGTGTCATACGGTCGAGCGCTGCCATCGATTCCTCCATCCACCCGGAAGACCAGTGATGCGGCCTTCGTGTCTGGTTGGAGTAGTGGTGCGGAATGCCGAGCCTCTCCATGTGTTCGTGCGCCCGCCGTGTGTCGTTTTCAAACGACGCGAAGCCCGTGATCGACAGCCTCTCCGGGCCCTTCTTCAATAATTCCGCCCGCCGCTCCAACAGCGGCGGAATGGCGTAGCCGGCGAAGTTCTCGGACGTTCCGTAGATGGGTCCCGAGCCGTATTTGCCCGGCGCGTCCAAGAAGAGCGGAGCGTCCCAGGATGCCGCGGCCGCGAAACGGTCCGGATGCCGCAGGAACAGCGTCATGGCGCCGTTGCCGGACTTGGAGAATCCCAACAGCAGCACCCGGCCGCTCAGGCGCGGCAGAATGTCTTCCAGCAAGTACAGCTCCTGCCGCGACTTCGGGTCGCTTGGATGGTCGGCATACCAGGGCAGCGCCGAAAACGAGGGCGCGGCCACCGCCACTTTGTACCGCTCGGTCCACCGCAGCGCCAATGCCTCATAGAACCCGTCGCCCCACTGCGCCGTCACCCCGGCCACAACCGGCAGCACCAGCACCGTCCGCCTCGCCGGGCTGCCCTTGGGCCTCGCGATCCGCAGAAAGTTGGCTGTGGCCTGGTGCCGGCTCTCGACCGTTTCCACTTCGTGACGGACGCCGGCCGCCCCGGCGGCCACGCTCAGGAATCCTCGGCGGGGAATCTGCATTCGTGTCCGATGTTATCCTGATTCTCAATGCAGGTGTGCGATATTTTTGAGGGTCTGGGAGAACAGACTTTTCGCGAGCTTCTCGGATCCATGTCTTTAGGAAAGCTCCGGACCTTCCAGCTTTTTGAACGGTTGAAAGTCCGTCTCCGGCTGAACAAGCTGAACACCGAGACGCTGGCCCGGAGCGCGCCGCGTCAATTCGAACGGATCGCCAAGGAGCGCGACGACGCCTTCGCCGCGGAGCTCGCTCAAGCGATACTGGTCTGCCACATGGACCTGATCGTCGCCGTGCTCAACCATCTGGGCATCCCGCACCAGGAAGGCTTCTTCGATAAGGACGCCGATATCGGCCAGCACCTGACCGGCGACTGGCAGCAGCGATCCTGGGACGCGCACTCCGCGTCATTTCCCAAGTCCGTGCTGGCGCTCTACCTCAACCACCTCGCTGTCGAGATGTCGACCGGCGCTCCTCTGTTCCATCCATCGAAATGACCCCGGCCCAACAGCTTCACGAAGCGATCCGCGGCGGAGATGCCGCCCGCGTCGGCGCTCTGATCGACGGCGACGCGTCTCTGCTCACAGGCGGCGGCGCCGCGGGAATGGCTCCGTTGCAGTTGGCGTTGTACTCGGGCAAGAAGGACATTGTCGATCTGCTCATCGGGCGCGGGGCGCCTGTCGATGCCTTCACCGCCGCCGCGCTGGGCGACACCGAAAGGTGCAAAGCCCTGCTGCGTGCCGAAGAGGTGCTTCTCAATATGAACAGCTCCGACGGCTGGACGCCGCTGCACCTCGCCTGCTTCTTCGGGCACATCGATACCGCGGAAATGCTCCTGGCGATGGGCGCGGAAGTCAACTCCCGCAGTGCCAACGCGATGAACAACACGCCGCTGCACGCCGCGGCCGCCGGGCGCCACCGCGAGATCTGCGCGTTGCTGATCTCGAAAGGCGCCGGCGTCAATGCCACCCAGCAAGGCGGGTACTCGCCGCTGCACTCGGCCGCCGCCAACGGCGACATCGATCTGGTTCGCCTGCTGTTGGCGCATGAGGCCAATGCCGGCTTGAAGAGCGAAAAAGGCGAGACGGCGCTCGACATGGCACGCCAGCGGAACCAAGGCGCGGCGGCCGAACTACTGGAAAGAATCGCGCGATGATCGAATCGAATCTCGCGGCTTTGGCCGATGCGGCTAAGGGCCGCATCGCGGCGGCCACGACGCCCGCCGAACTGGAAACCATCCGGGTGGAGTTCCTCGGCCGCAAGGGCGGCGCGCTGGCCTCGATCGATATGAAGTCCGTCCCGGCGGATCAGAAGGCTGCGGTCGGCAAGATGCTCAACACAGCGAAGCAGGCAATCGAAGCGCTGCTGGACGCACGAACCTCCGACTTCGCCAGCGCTGCCCAGGCCGCCCGTTTGGAATCCGAATGGCTGGACCTGACCGTCCCGCCCACCGGCCCGCGCCGCGGTTCCCTGCACCCGCTGACACAGATTCAAAACGAGATTGAAGACCTGTTCGTCTCGCTGGGATTCACCGTGCTGGACGGCCCGGAGGTCGAGAGCGACGAACACAACTTCGACGCATTGAACATTCCTCCCGACCATCCAGCCCGCGACATGCAGGATACCTTTTGGCTCGACGGCGGGTGGCTGCTCCGCACCCACACCTCGCCGGTACAAGTGCGAGGCATGCGCAAGCTGGGTCCGCCGCTGCGCATGATCGCGCCGGGCCGGGTGTTTCGCAACGAGGAGGTGGACGCCTCCCACGAACACACGTTCTATCAGCTGGAAGGCATGATGGTGGACAAGAACGTTAGCGTGGCCAACCTTCTGTACTTCATGAAGACGCTGTTGTCGGCGATCTTCAAGCGCGACGTCACCGTACGGCTCCGGCCCGGATACTTCCCCTTCGTCGAGCCGGGCTTCGAACTCGATATCCAGTGCCTCATCTGCAACGGCGCCGGCTGCCCGGTGTGCAAACAGAGCGGCTGGGTGGAGTTGCTGCCCTGCGGTCTTGTGCATCCGAACGTGCTGCGGCGGTCCAACATCGATCCCGAGGAGTGGGGCGGTTTCGCCTTCGGCCTCGGCCTGACGCGGCTGGTGATGATGCGGTACGCCATCGACGATATCCGTCAGTTGCAGGGCGGCGATCTCCGGTTCCTGCGGCAGTTTTAGAGCGATTGAAGCCATGAAGTTTTCCTACAATTGGATTAGCGAACTCATTGACGGTTTGACGGTTCCGGCCAGCGAGATCGGCCGGTTTATTACCTTGAAGACGGCGGAGTGCGAAGGCGTGGAGCCGTACGGCGAGGCGTTGCGCGAAGTCCGGCTCGCCAGGGTTCTCGACGCCTCCAAGATCGAAGGTACGCACCTGACGCTGACCCGCACCGGCACCGGAGACGCGATCCGCCAGGTGATCTGCGGCGCGCCGAACTGCCGCGCCGGGATGCTGACGGCGCACTGGCCGCTAGGAAAGAAGGTAGTCCGCGGCGTCGAAAGCGACGGGATGCTGGCCAGCGGCGCCGAACTCGGAATCAACAAGGATCACGACGGCATTCTCGACTTCGGCGACGGCCGGGAGGGCGATCCGCTGCCGGATCTGAAACCCGACACGATCGTCGAGATCGACAACAAGTCCCTGACCCACCGGCCCGATCTGTGGGGCCATTTCGGAATGGCACGAGAGGTTGCCGCGATCTCCGGCCGTCCGCTGCGCGATCCTGTGCGCAACGAACGGCTGCCCTCCGGCACGCCGCCGATCCGGATCGACATTCGCGACTTCTCGCTGTGTCCGCGATACTCGGCGCTGGTGTTTGAGAACGTCACGGTGAAGCCCTCGCCGCTTTGGCTGCAGTACCGGTTAATGTCGATCGGCCTGAATCCGATCAACAACATTGTCGATGTGACGAACTGGGTAATGGCGGAGCTGTCGCAGCCGATGCACGCGTTCGATCTGGACAAGATCCAGGGCGATACGATCATCATTCGCGGCGCGGCGGACGGCGAAGCATGCCCGGCTTTAAACGGCACTACGTACTCGCTCGATCCATCGAACCTCGTGATCGCCGACGCGGCGGGCGCCATCGCCATCGCCGGCGTCATAGGCGGCGGCCCAAGTGCGATCGGCGAGTCGACAACGCGGATCCTGTTCGAGTCCGCCAACTTCCATGCGGCATCGGCCCGCAAGACCTCGTCGAAACTAAAACTCCGCACTGACGCCTCTATGCGATTCGAGAAGTCGCAGGATCCGGTCAACACCACGCGCGCGTTGGCCCGTGCCATCGAACTGCTGGAGATTGTCAGCCCCG
>Ga0194119_10009250_pt1 | contig 13287 bp, 18 predicted proteins | sample TA2MahC100mmetaG_FD_148620 | JGI IMG/M metagenome (GOLD analysis project Ga0194119, IMG submission 148620) | Freshwater microbial communities from Lake Tanganyika, Tanzania - TA2015018 Mahale Deep Cast 100m | ecosystem: Environmental > Aquatic > Freshwater > Lake | place: Tanzania: Lake... | reverse complement strand
CTGGAAAGACGGCGACGACTGCGTGGTGGTGCCCTCGATCCCCACCGACGAAGCGCGCACCAAGTTCCCCAAGGGCGTGACCGAGATCAAGCCCTACCTGCGCATGACCCCGCAGCCCAACAAGTGAGCCACTGAGGCTCGCCCCAACCCTCAGGCCCCCGGAGAATGCCCGGGGGCTTTTTTGTGGCCATGCGGGTGTTGGGTCTGATGAGCGGCACCAGCGCCGATGGCGTGGATGCGGTGCTGGCCAGCTTCGAAGGTCCACCGCGCCGCCCCCGCTGGCGCCTGCTCAGCCGCGCCGCCGTTCCCTACCCGAACGAGCTACGCAACCGCCTGATCGCCGCAGGCCAGGGGCAGCCGATTGGCGCGGCCGATGTGCTGGAGCTGGGCGAGGCGCTCACCGAGATCCAGGCCGAGGCCGCGCGCGCCTGCGACCCCGAAGGCCGCGCTGAATTGGTGGGCTGCCACGGCCAGACCCTCTGGCATCGGCCGCCTTCTACCCAGCGCCGCGGCAGCAGCTGGCAACTGCTGGAGGGACCGCTGCTGGCGGAGCTGTTGCAGCGGCCGGTGGTGTTCGATTTCCGCGCTGCCGATCTCGCCCTCGGCGGCCAGGGAGCGCCACTGGTGCCCGCCGCCGATGCGGCTTTGCTGCCGGCAATCGGGGGCTGGCGCGGGCTGCTCAACCTGGGGGGCATCGCCAACCTCACGCTGCTCCCGCCAGCGACAGGGCCCGATCGCGCCGCCGCCGTTCTCGGCTGGGATTGCGGCCCCGCGAACACCCTGCTGGATCTGGCCGTGGCCCACTTCAGCGGCGGATCCCAGCGCTTCGATGCCGGCGGCCAATGGAGTGCCCAGGGGCAGGTGGATGAAGCGCTGCTGAGCCAGTGGCTGCAGGAGCCTTACCTGCAACAAACGCCACCAAAATCCACCGGGCGCGAACTCTTCGGCAGGCCTGATCTCGAGCGGAGACTCCAGCAGTTGAGTCAATCGGCTCACAGCAGGGGGGAAGAACTGGAGCCTGCCAACGCTCTCGCCAGCCTGACCGCCTTCACAGCCGCCGTGGTGGCACAGGATCTCAGCCGCAGCCCCGCCGTGGTGGAACTGCTGGTGGCGGGCGGTGGCGCCCGCAACACCCAGCTGATGCAAGAACTGCGCCGCCGCTGCCGCGGCCTGGAGCTGCGGCCTCTGGCAGAGCTGGGTATCGCCGACAGCGACAGGGAGGCCCTGGCCTTCGCCCTGCTGGCCTGGTGGAACCAGCTGGGCGTCTGCGGATCCCTGCCTTCGGTGACAGGAGCGCGGCAGGCGGCGGTGTTGGGCGTGCTCGCCAGGCCAGGTCAACTTCCACCACGAAGCGCGGGCAGATGCAGCCGCCGTTCATAGGGTGAGACGATCGGCCAGCAAGTCCATGAGCGCCGGCAACGCCCCCGCCCTTTACGAGCGCATTCGCAGCGATCAGCAGCTCACCCAGGAGCTGTTCCGTCAAGCGCTGCAGGATCCCTCAGGCGCCCTCGACCGCATCTGCAGCCTTGGCAGCGAGTGGGCCTTGCCCGTGAGCCGCGACGAGGTCAAAACCCACCTCAACAGCATCGACGACCCTGAAACCAAACAGTGGCTGCTCAAGGCCCGGGGCGGCCTCTAACGCAGAGCGCCGCGGGCGCTTGTCGGTGCCCATCCAGCTGAAGAACAGCCAGTAGCTCACGATCGCCAGGCCGGCCGCCACCACTAGCGCCGCCACCTGCTCGAGTCGCTTCACCATGGCGCCAGCCTGTGCATGGATGGAAAACAGTCTGCAGGGCCGGACCTCCGAGGGGAGATGATGCAGATCAGACCGGGCCACTGGTGCCCCCATCGGCATCCCCTTGCTTCGTCTCGAACGCGTCTCGAAGATCTATCCCACCGGTGAGGTGCTGCGGGATGTCACCTGGGAGGTGAAGGCGGGGGATCGCATCGGCCTTGTGGGCGTGAACGGCGCCGGTAAATCCACCCAGATGCGGATCATCGCCGGGATGGAGGAGCCCAGCAGCGGCCAGGTGGTGAAGCAGGGTGATCCCCGCATTGTTTACCTCCAACAGGAATTTGATGTTGATCTGACCCGCAGCGTGCGCCAGGAGCTGTTCCAAGCCTTCGGCGAAGCCGCGGCGGTGCTCAATCGCCAGCGCGAGGTGGAGGAGGAGATGAGTTCGGAGAAGGCCGCCGAAGATCCCGATCACCTCGATGAGCTGATCCACGAGCTGGGCACACTGCAGAGCCGTTTCGAGAGCCTGCACGGCTACGAGCTCGATGCCCGCATCGACAAGTTGCTGCCGACGATCGGCTTTACCCCGGAGGGAGCCGAGCAGCTGGTGGGCGACTACTCAGGCGGCTGGCAGATGCGCATCGCCCTGGGCAAGGTGCTGCTCCAGGAGCCCGACCTGCTGTTGCTCGACGAGCCCACCAACCACCTGGATGTGGAAACCATCCAATGGCTGGAGGACTACCTGATCAGCCAAACCTGCCCCTTGGTGGTGATCAGTCACGACAGGGCTTTTCTGGATCGTGTCTGCAACCAGATCGTTGAAACCGAGCGGGGCGTGTCCCGCTGCTACCTGGGCAATTACAGCCAACACCTGGAGCAGAAAGCGCTGGAGCGTGAAGCAGGTCAAGCCGCCTTTGAGCGCCAGCAGAAAGAACTCGCCACCCAGCAGGCCTACATCGACCGTTTCCGCGCCAGCGCCACCCGTTCCACCCAGGCGAAGAGCCGCGAAAAATTGCTCGAGAAGGTGGAGCGCATCGATGCACCGGTAGAGAGCGTGAGCGGGCCACGCTTCCAATTCCCGCCTGCGCCCCGCAGCGGCCGGTTGATCGCGGAGATCAAGGACCTCAGCCACAGCTACGGCGAGCAGATCCTGTTTCTAGGCACCAATCTGGAGGTGGAGCGGGGCGATCGCATTGCCTTCGTGGGCCCCAACGGCGCCGGCAAATCCACGCTCCTCCGGCTGGTGATGGGGATCGAAACACCCGACGAAGGCAGCGCGAGCCTGGGCGAGCACAACGTGATTGCCGGCTACTTCGAGCAGAACCAGGCGGAAGCGCTTGATCTCAGCAAAACCGTGATCGACACGCTGTTTGAAGCGGTACCCGACTGGACGCAGACCCAAGTGCGCTCACTGCTGGGCAGCTTCTGCTTCAGCAATGACGCCGTGTTCAAGGAGGTGGGAAAGCTCTCCGGAGGTGAGAAAGCACGGCTTGCCCTGGCCTTGATGCTGCTGATGCCCTGCAATCTGGTGGTGCTGGATGAGCCCACCAACCACCTCGACATCCCAGCAAAACAGATGCTGGAAGACGCCCTGATTGAGTACGACGGGGCCGTGCTTGTGGTGAGCCACGACCGCTACTTCATTTCACGGGTGGCCAACAAGATTGTGGAGATCCGCGATGGGGAGCTGGTGCTCTATCGCGGCGACTACACCTACTACCAGCAGAAGAAAGCCGAGGAAGCAGAAGCGCTCGCAGCGGCGCGCCAGGCGGCCGAGCAGGAGGCCAAACGCAAGGCCAATCGCGACAAACAGAAGGCCAAAACAGAGGCCCGCAAACAAAAGGCGGCTTGATCATTCAGCCGTGCTCAAAAGCGGGCACCCAAGCCAAGGACAAACAACTTCACACTTCCCTAGGCAAGACGACTCATTCTTCTTGGCCGAGACCCAAGTTGTTCATAGGCTGATAGTTCCCCAAGGAGAGGTCAGGCCATGAACATCCACCCCCAGGCGTTCAACCCCTCCATGGGAGCCGAAGGGTTCACCGCAATCCAACCCAGCGGAATCGGAGCCGCCGGCGATCCGGTCGACACCTACTTCGAATGCATCACCGCCTGCTCAATCGATGACGGTGAGTGCGTCACGCAATGCGTGGAGGTGTTGCGTGACACCTCAGCGTGATCCCATCAGGCTCGAGAGCTCCACAGGAGTGACCTGAAGGCGCAGGGTCTGGCCCTGGCGCTGCACCGTGAGCTCCATGGAGCGGCCCACGCCATTGCGCTCCACCAGTTGGGTGAGTTGGGCCGGATCGCGCACCTGCTGATCAGCGGCGGAGGTGATCACATCACCAACTCGCAGGCCAGCGCGAGCGGCGGGACCTGCGGGCATCACGCTCCGCACCAGTGCACCTGTGGCCTGAGCACCGCTGCTGCTGCGCACAGCATCAAGACCAACCCCAATCATGGCGTGGCTGACGCTGCCTTTACTCACCAGCTGCTGGGCGATGGAGCGGGCCCGGTTGATCGGAATGGCAAAGCCCAGGCCCGCGCCTGGACCGGAGCGCACGAGGGTGTTGATCCCCACCACCGCGCCGTCGGCATCCAGGAGAGGCCCCCCTGAATTCCCAGGGTTGATCGCCGCATCGGTCTGAATCAGTTCCAGCCGCTTATCGGTGATCCCGAGCTTTGCGGCATTGCGGTTCAGGCTGCTCACGATGCCGAGGGTCACGGTCTGGTCGAGTCCGAACGGGTTCCCCACGGCGATCACCCAATCACCCACCTGCAGAGCTTCGGAATTCCCCAGAGGAGCCACAGGCCAGGCACCTCCGCCACCGAGCCGCACCACCGCCAGATCCGTTACACGATCCGCTCCCACAACCGTTCCCTCCACGCGTCGCCCATCACTGAGGCCCACCATCACGCGAGTGCTGCCTTCCACCACGTGGGCATTCGTGAGCAGCAGGCCGCTGGGGTCATAGATGAAGCCGCTGCCCTGGCCCCGCTCCGTGCGCTGGGACGGTGGGATAGCGCCGCCGCCCTGGGGCAGACCGAAGAACTGCCGCAGCAGCGGATCCATGAACGGGAAGGAGGGCATCACCTGGCGTCCCGGCACCACCACGGTGCGCTCGGTGTCGATCGTGACCACAGCGGGGCCACTGCGACGCACCGCATCCGCCACAAACGACTGGCGAGACAGCACGGCGTTCGCGGCCGGCGACTGGGCCAGCCCCGGCGGCAGGCCTGCCGCGCTCAAGGCCGTGACCAAGGCCAGCGGCAACACCCGGGAAGGCACCAGTGCCATGCGAGCGAAACAATCGGATCTCGACCGTAAGCAGATTTCCCGGTCCGGCCAAGCTCACGCGAGCGGGTGATTTCCTCACCGCCATCCCTAACGACGACGCTGCAGTCGCGCGATGATGGGCTCAACGGTTTGAACACCATCCAGTACGCCCTGCCGGCATCCTCTCTATGAGCTCCGAGCTATTCGCCAAGCTGCTGCCGCTGGTCTACGGAGCCTGCTTTCTGGGATTGCTGTGGCAGGCGTTCCAGATCATGGGCCGGGGCTTTAGCGCCGTCCCGCGGCCCGGTGACCCGCCAAGCCGAGTGCCCCGCGGCGATCGCACCGGCCGGCTCACCATCCATCCGGAGCTCCTGGATGCCGATGGCCAGCTCACCCGCGATGACCTACTCACGGTGCGATTCGGCGGCGATCAGGAACAGCCCGCCTCACCGAACGACCCCAGCTGAACCCGCGCGGGCCCGTCAGCTGGTACAACCGTTGGGTGCTTGTGGACACAGCGGAGGCTGAGTGGAGCAAAGAACCCGGATCGTGGCTGCGGTGCTCAAGGCCATCAAGCTGCCCCCCCGCTTCCAGCTGAAGCTGGTGAAGGAAGACCCAGTTCGCCTGGAGCTGATCCTCACCCCTGCCTACGGCAAAGAGCCCATCCTGGTGGGCCTGGTGGAATCGCAAGACCTGGTGGCCCGTCGCGATCGAGAGGGTCGAGTTCCCAGGGATCTGCAGGGCACCTGGGACTGGACCGTGCGCCACGGCAAGGTGAGCACCGGTGGCTGGAATCCCTACCTCAAGGAAGCCCTGCAAACGATGTTTGAAACGGGTCTGCCCGCGGTCGTGTACGAGGAGACCACCGGCGAGGTGTATCACCCGGTGGATGGTGCCCGCCACGTGCGCTAGGGCTGGCGCAAGCGCCACAGATCCCAGCTGATCAAGCCAGTGTCCCTGCCGATTGAACCGCTGCTGCCCGAGCTGGTGCAGCGGCTCGAGGCGGGCAGCACCATGCTGTTGCAGGCCCCACCTGGGGCTGGCAAAACCACACGGGTTCCACTGGCCCTCTTGGAGGCCATCACAGGCGGTGGGCGCATCCTCATGCTCGAGCCGCGCCGGCTGGCGGCCAAGGCAGCAGCAGAGCGCCTCGCCGCTGAGCTCGGAGAGCCTGTTGGCCAGCGGGTGGGCTACCGCGTGCGACTGGAAAGCCGCGTGTCGGCCGCCACGCGCATCGAGGTGCTCACCGATGGCCTGTTTCTGCGGCAGCTGCAGAGCGATCCAGGCCTGAACGGGGTGGCCTGCGTGATCTTCGATGAATTTCACGAACGCCGCTGCGAAGCGGATTTAGCCCTGGCCCTACTGCGGGAAGCCAGAGAGCTGCTGATGCCGGAGCTGCGGCTCCTGGTGATGTCAGCCACGCTCAACCTGCAGCCGCTGGTGGAGCAACTACCGGAAGCGGTGCTGCTCTGCAGTGAGGGCCGTAGTCATCCGGTGGCCATCAGCCACCAGGCGCCGCGGGAGCGCGAAGCGCTCCCATCCCAGGTGATCCGCGCACTCGAAGGCCACTGGCTCGACCAACGGGGCAACCACGAAACGGTGCTGGTGTTTTTGCCAGGGCAACGACAGATTCAGCAGACCCAGGAGGCCATCGCCAAAACCAGCTGGGGCGCTGAGCTGAAGGTGTGTGCTCTTCACGGCAATCTGCCGCTGGCTGAGCAAAGCCGCGCCATCCGCCCCAGCAACCAGCCCGGCGGCAAGGTGGTCTTGGCCACGGCCATCGCCGAAAGCTCCCTCACCATCGAGGGGGTCACCCTGGTGATTGATAGCGGTCTTAGTCGCCGCAGCCGCTTCGATCCGGTGAGCGGCATGGAGAGCCTGGTCACCGTGCCAGCCAGCCTCGCCAGTGCGGAGCAGCGGGCCGGTCGCGCCGGCCGGCTGGGGCCCGGCCGGGCGCTGCGGCTCTGGAGCCCTGCCGAACAGCAACGCCGACCGGCCTTCGATCCACCCGCTGTGATGGAAGCAGACCCAGCCCCACTGGTGCTGCAACTCGCCCAGTGGGGGGCTGGGTTGGGAGATGCGCTGCCCTGGCTGGAATCCCCACCCAGGCCCCACCTGCTGGAAGGCCAGGAGCTACTCCGTCAGCTTGGAGCGCTCGATGCCAACGGCACGCTCAACGATCACGGCCGTCAGATGGCCGCCCTGGGGGTGCATCCCCGGCTGGCGCACATGCTGCTGCGGGCTTGCGAGCTGGGGGCCGTGGAACTGGGCTGCAGCCTGGCGGCGTTACTCGGTGAGCGCGATCCCCTGCGCCAAGAGGAGGCCGGCTGCGATCTGATGCGACGGCTCGATTGGCTGGGCTCTTCTGGGCGCGACCCACGCCGGCAGCAGATCCGCCAGCTCAAGCATCAGCTGGAGCGCCAGCTAGCAGCCCTGAATGCGGCCGCAGCTGCCACCACGCCAGCCATCCTCCGCAGCGAAGAACACGCCATCGCCGCCGAACTGCTCGCCCATGCCTATCCGGAGCGGGTGGCGATCGAGCGCTCGCCGGGATCGGGCCGCTATCTCACCCGCAGCGGCCGAGGGGCCCTCCTGCACCCCAGCGATCCACTGCTTGGCAGCCCTGCTCTGGCCATCGCCGCCGCCGATGCCGGAACGAGCGATGCCCGGATTCAGCTAGCGCTGGTACTGCCCGGCGCCAGCCTCTCTGCTCTGGCCTTGGCAAGCGGGCATGAACAGGAGCAGGTGAGCTGGGATCACCAGCAACAACGCGTACGCGCCGAACGGGAGCTGCGGTTGGGAGCCCTGGTGCTCGAGCGGCGCCCCTGGCCCGATGCACCATCGGCTGCACTGCGATCAGCTCTGTTGGAGGGTTTGGACGCATTGGGCATCGAATCTCTGCCCTGGGATCGTCCCAGCCGTCAGCTGCAGCAGCGCCTGTGCCTGGCCCACCAGCACCTCGGCGCCCCATGGCCCGACCGCAGCGATGCAGCCCTCAGCGCTGATCTAGAGCTCTGGCTGGCGGATCAACTTGATGGGATCCGCAGCAGCGCTGACCTGTCCAACCTGAATCTTCAAGAAGCACTTTGGAGCGGCCTGGCCTGGGAGCTTCGAGGCCAACTCGAGCAACTGCTGCCGGCAAGCCTGGCCATTCCTTCCGGCCGGCAAGCCAACCTCGACTACAGCGGCGGTGAACCGGTGCTGGCAGTGAAACTCCAGGAGCTGTTCGGAGCCACGAGCACCCCAACGGTGCTCGATGGACGCCTACCCATCACGGTTCACCTGCTTTCACCGGCAGGACGACCGGCAGCGATCACCCAGGATCTGGCCGGCTTTTGGAAGGGTTCCTATCAGGAGGTCCGCAAAGAGCTCCGAGGCCGCTACCCGCGCCATCCCTGGCCAGACGATCCGGCCCACACGCCGGCGACTGCGCTCACCACCAGGGCACTGCAGCGCCGTCAATCCCAGAGGTGATCAAAACCAAAGTGCCGCAACCCTTCGGCAATGCCCGCACAGCCTTCTGCTGACGCGAGATACACCGAAGGCAAACGGGGCAGGTGCGCGAGCAGTGCCGCTTCAGCGTTGGCCACCATCACCCCCCTCAGTCCGGTTTCAAACATCGCCAGATCGTTCAGCGTGTCCCCGGCGGTGACCACCTGGCCTGGATCCACCTCCAGCCACTCCAACAGGGTGAGCAGCGTGCTGCCCTTGTTCACGCCAGCCGGCAGCAGATCGAGATAGCGGTTATCCGAGATGAGGCAGTCCACACCATGGGCCTCCAACTGAGGGATCAAGCCATGGTCGAAACGCTGAGGGTCGACGTAATACGCCAAACGGCGCTCGGAATGAATGGGTTGGGACGTGAGCCCGGGCTGCCCCTGCAGCAATGGCAGAAGCCGCTCCTCCAATCCACGCCAGCGCTCCTCAATGGGATCCACCGCCAACGGAACAGGCAGCAGCGACTGCCCACAGGCCACGGTGCAACCCACATCGCCGATCACCAAATGGGGTGCCGCCAAGCCAATCGGCTCGTCCTCGCGCAACACCCGGGCGATTGAGGCCAGATCGCGACCTGTTGAAAACACATGCAGCACCCGATGGCGCTGCTCCCCCAGCCAGCGATAGAAGCGCCGCCGCTCATCGGTAGCTCCACCCAACAGCGTGCCATCTAGATCGGTCACCAGCACGAGCTCCGGCGCCTCAGGCAGGGGCGCAGAAAGCTGCCCCTGCAGCAACTGACGCGTCATGGCGCAAGCCAGCAAGTAGGGGCCAACCGTATCGCCAGACACCGTCAAGCAACCCACATGTTTCGTTACAGTACGGTCGTTCGCGTCAATCCGATGCCCGACTCCACCTCTTCATCTGCTCGCTTCGGTTTTGTGAATTTCGCTGAAACCTGGAATGGTCGACTGGCCATGCTGGGCTTCACCATTGGCCTGGCGACCGAGCTGCTCACCGGCCAAGGAATCCTGGGCCAGATCGGTCTCGGTTGATTGATCGCCACCGAATCAGAGCGATCAGCGCCCCTCCACAGAGGGGCGCTTTTTGATGGTCCAAACTGGCTGAACCAACCGCAGCTTGTGCTCCTCTGGCCCAGCTCTTTGCCAAAAACCGACGCGATGGTGCCCGCATGCTCAGCAGCGGGCTAGTGATTACCTTTGTCGGCTGGATTCGGTTGGATCACCCGGCGGGTCAGATCGTGGCCCTATTGGGCACATTGATTTGCGTGTACTGGTGGAGCTGTTACCGGCGGCTCGAGCGCTGAACCAGCACGCCTTCACGATCCCTTGAGCCATTGAGCAGCGAACCAGGCCTGCCGCGCTTCAGCGTGGCGGAACTCAACCAGGCGATTGGATCGCTGCTCGAGCGGGGCTTTGCGCCGAGGTTTCTGCTGGAGGCCACCGTGTCGAGGCCTCAGCTGAAGAAGGGGCATCTCTGGCTCACCCTGGTGGATGAGCAGGCGTCCATCTCGGGGGTGGTGTGGGCCTCCCAGCTCAGCAAGCTCAGCTTTCAGCCCGGCGAGGGCGACGGCGTGCTGGTGGTTGGCAAGCTGAACTTCTGGGCCAGTCGAGCCAGCCTCTGCGTTCAGATCCTCGACCTGCGGCCCAGCCTCAGCGCTGTGCTGCGGCAATTCGAGCGCGTTCGCGAGCTGTTGGAACCCGAAGGGCTACTCGACGTTCAGCGCAAACGGGCTCTTCCGGCCATGCCCAGCGCCATCGCTCTGCTCACCAGCTCACCCAGCTCTGCACTGGCAGACATGCTGAGAACAGCCAAGGAGCGGTGGCCCGCGACCCGTATCCATGTCGTGCCCATCCCGGTCCAAGGCCCTGTCGAGGATCAAATTCGCGCTCGGCTGGCTGAAGTGATCGAGCAAGCAGTCCCGCTGGGCATCGATGCCATTGTTCTGGCCCGCGGTGGCGGCAGCCGCGAAGACCTGGCTGTCTTCGACGGCGAGGACCTCGCGAGGGATCTCGCCGCTTGTCCACTACCGGTTGTCACCGGCTTGGGCCATGAAGACGACACCACCATTGCCGACCTGGTAGCCGATTATCGGGCGGCAACGCCAACGGCGGCTGTGGTCGCTTTGCTGCCCGATCGACAGAGCCTGGCGGTGGCACTGGGACAGCAGCAGGCCTTGCTCAAGCAAAGCCTTCGGCATCGGCTGCAAGCGGAGCAGCTGCGGCTGGATGCGAACCGGGAACGACTGAAGCAGCTGCACCCGCGCGAGCTGCTCGAGCGGGTTCGGCAACGCCTGGACCAGCGCTTGGAGCTGCTGCAGGCACTCTCACCCAAACGCTTGCTGGAGCGAGGTTTTGCATTGGTGCGCCGCAGCGATGGCCAGTTGCTGCGGTCCATTCAGCAGGTGAACCCAGGCGATGCGCTTCAAGTGGTGCTGGTAGACGGCAGGATCGACAGCGTTGTGCAGCAGGTGAAGCGCGAAGGCGATGGCTGAAAGCAAACCCAAACGCAGTCGCACCCGGGCAACCAGCAACACCGCAGCGAGCGAGCCATCCACGGAATGGCTGGCCGAAGTGCAGGGGCTCAGCTTCAACGAAGCCCGCACGGCTCTTGAGCTGGCGATGGCGAAGCTGCAATCGAGCGACCTGGAAGTGGAAGAGATGGCAAGCCTGTATCGACGCGCCGAGGCCTATGCGGAACGCTGCCGGGCAGTCCTCGAGAGCGTGGAGCAGGACGTGATCGAATGGGATACGCCCGCCCGCTGAGGAAGATCGATGTCGCTGAGCAACACTGTGAATCCTTGGTTGGCGTGGCTCTATCTCGCTCTCGCGATTGCAGGCGGCGTCCTGCCCTGGATGGCCAATATCGCCTTCATGCAGGAGTACGGATCGGCCTTTGATCTCAAGGTGTTCATCAACCTGGCCAATGCCAACCCAGCCGCTCAATCCCTATCCCGCGACCTGCTGGTGGGTGCCGCTGCGGTGACCACGTGGATGATCGTGGAGAGTAAACGGTTGGGCATGCGCCACCTCTGGCTGGTGCTGCTGAGCTCGGTGACGATCGCCTTTGCATTCGCGGCTCCTTTTTTTCTGTTCCTGCGGGAACGCCGCCTTGCTGAACTGGCTGGCACACCCAACCAAAACAGCTGAACTTCAGGGCTCTTCCGAAATGTCGCGCACCTGCACATCAATCACCGCAGTGCTGGCTGGTTGATCGACAGGTTGTGGACGGCCTGCATTCGCCTCCGACAGCGGCGCTCCGCAGCCAGGGCAGGTGGTAGCGCCAAAGCTTGGAGTGCCGCAGACAGCACAGGTGACCAAGCGACGCTTGAACCATTGCCAGGCCAGAAAGCCGCCACCGGCCAAGACCAGCGGGCCAATCACCAGGAGCAGCGTCACGCCCTCAAGGACGTCAACGAACAGACGCGCCGTGAAACCTGGAGCGAGCAGCAACAGCGCAATGACTGTGATCCACAACCAGGGGACTGGACGTTGCATCAGCTCAGCGAGGGCACCAAACCCATCCTCACCGCAGAAGCCCCTAAGGAACAGGGAGCGAACGTGCGGATGCTTCACCATCACGGCGACGGCTCACCACGACACTCAACGCCATGCCGTAATACACAACAAGCGCCACCAACCAAACCCACAGGCTTAAGAGCAACACACCCCCGATCACGCCATAAGCCTGAAAGCGATTGCCAAGCGACAAAAGGCTGCGCCCCAACGCAGCATTAAGGGTGGTCAGCGACACACCGATTAAGAGCGCTCCAGGCACAAGAGATTTTGTTGGGACACGGCGAGTCGGGAGGATCGCAATCAGGGCATAAGCCAAGCTGCAGGAGATCAACAACGAGAGTCCAAAATCCACCACCCATGGCACAGGTGCCCACAACCGCAGCCACGATGGCAGCCAGGATTGGAGCAGCAATCGCCAACTCCCCGGGCTCAACAAGCGAAGGTTGGTCGTGAGTTGATCAAGAACAACAAAAATGCCAATCAACAAGACCAATGCAAACGATTCGATCCGCGCACGAATAAAGCGCCGAACAGGCTGACTCCAATGAGCAATCGGCTGAAGACAGGGCCTAAAACCCCACAAGCGATCTGCTCCACGCTGCAGGCTGAGGTAAGCATTGGTGGAAGAAACCAATAGAAATAGGGCGCCAACCACTCCAGCGCCAGTGCCCTGACGAATCAGCTTCAACAGCGTGGTGCTCACGATGGGCACCACCGATTCCGGCAACACTTGTTTCGCCAACTCCAGAAGTTGATCCGTCAGACCATCTACACGACCCAACACACGGCTGGCAACACCGAGAGCGATTAAGAGGATCGGGAAAAAAGATTGAAGCGTGTGATAAGCAAACGCCGCACTGAGATCAACACAGTCTTCACGATCCCAAAGCCGATAGGACCGCCAAATCAAACGCATCAGCGACCGCCAGAGCGGGGAGGTCTTGCGCTCGCTCATGTCATGTCCTGCTGAGGTCGTGCACGACCCTCAATGATCCCGAGAATACCGTGGCAGAACGTTTGCTTCTTGATCTCACCACCCTTCAGATACATCAGGCCGCGAGCACGGCACCACCCAAAAGCCAAACAACAAAAAAGCCACCCTTGCGGGTGGCTTTCTCGTCTCCAGCGCCTGCGGTGATCAACTCACGCGGCAGGATGCTGGAGGATGGTGGAGCAAAGAATGTTTTACCTGGCATCGACCTATTTTCTCAGGGGGCTACCCCCCAAATATCGTCGGCGCTGCATCGTTTCACAGCCGAGTTCGAGATGGATCGGAGTGGTTCCAATGCGCCATGGAC
>Ga0194119_10009243_pt1 | contig 13294 bp, 7 predicted proteins | sample TA2MahC100mmetaG_FD_148620 | JGI IMG/M metagenome (GOLD analysis project Ga0194119, IMG submission 148620) | Freshwater microbial communities from Lake Tanganyika, Tanzania - TA2015018 Mahale Deep Cast 100m | ecosystem: Environmental > Aquatic > Freshwater > Lake | place: Tanzania: Lake... | reverse complement strand
TGGTCGAAAGAAGCCATCCGCAGGCACTGGCCCGCCCTCGGAAAGGGGATTCTGATCAAATCCGGCACGGGAGTGAGGCGTTGGTGTATACTGTGGGGGTCCGGGAGACCCAAAATGGAAATCCCGGATCAGGGCTCACCAACCGGACCACGCCGCCCGCCACCGGCGCGCCGGTGGGATCGACAACCCGCCCCGTCAACGTCGCGCGAAACTCCTGCGCCAAAGCGCCTAGACTAAGCACCAACATCCCCAGTCGCATCTAGCAAGAATATCAGCCCAGTACCGGCGAGGCCAGACTCACTTAACCTCGGGAGATTGGGGTCAGTCCCCTCAGGCGCCGGTCGCGTTAAAGCGGTGCCCAGCGGCCCTCGGCGAGGCGAAACCCGCAACCAAGGCCAGCTCTTTCGCCCGCCGCGCGGGGTCCTTGGTCACTTCCGCGATCCGAGGGGCGCGGACGAGTTTGGCTCTACAGCTCCGCTAGCCGTCTGTCGGTATCGCCGAAGCGGTCCAGTTGCAGGCCCATTCGATCCATGACCGAGAGATAGAGGCTGCAGGCGCGGCGGTTGTCGTCGCCTTTTTCCAGATAGTCGAGAACGCGGCCGGTCTTGATGGTTCCGCCGCCCTTGCCCGCCAGTACCAGCGGCATCTGGTCCGCGCCGTGGGCGTCGCCGTCGAATAAGTTGGAACCGCCCAGCAGGATCGAATTGTCGAGAATCGACTGGCCGCCTTCGTCGATCTTCTTCAGCCGGTCGACAAAGTAGGCGAACTGGCTCATGTGGAACTGGTTCGTCTTCAGATACATGGCCTCTGCCTCGGCGGCCTTGCCGTTGTGTGTCAGGTCGAGATGCAATGCGCCCTTGACTCCGGGCAGGAAGCCGAAGTTCATCTGCGAAAGATCGTTATTCATCATCAACGTGAGAATACGGGTCTTGTCCATCTGGAACGCCAGCACCATGACGTCGAGCATGAGCTTCATGTGATCGGGCACGGACTGTGGCAGCTTCTCGGCCGGCCGGTCGATATTCGGTTTGTCGAGCGACGGCCGCCAGCCTTCTAACCGCTCTTCCTTGCCAGCCCGTTCGATGCGCTTTTCAATATCGCGGATCGATTCCAGATACTCGTCGAGCTTGACCTTGTCGTTACGGCTGATTTTCGGTTGCAGCGACTTCGTATCGCCCAATACCTCGTCGAGGATCGACTTATCGAGTTTGCGGCCCGTGCCATCGCCCACCAGACGGTCAAAGGCGCGGGCGGGGTAGATCTCCTTGGTCGCCGGCTTGGCGGGCGAAACCCACGAGATGGCCGACGCATAGATCATCGACACGCCGTCTTCCAACCGCAGTTCGTTCGGTTCGATTCCGAGTGCCATGGACGGAACGGCGGTCTGGGAGCCGGTTTTTTGCGCCAACAACTGATCGAACGAGGTAGCGACCTGGATGACGGCGGGATCCAGGCTGACCGTGCCTCCGGAGAGCATATTGGCCATGCGGCCCAGGTGCGGGCTGGACGACTTGACCGCCGACTGGTTATAGAGGCCGCGCAGGATGTTGATATCTTCGCGATGCGGCAGCATAGGTTCCAAACCGGGACCCAACTGCATACTCCCGCCGGCGCCCTTGGCCCACCAGTGAATGGGCTCTACACCGTTCGAGAAGTAGACGCACGCGAAGCGCACGGGCGGTTTGGCGGCGGCCTTGGAGGCCGACTCGAGCCAAGGCAAGGTCAGGGCCACACCGGCCCCTCTCAGAAATTGGCGGCGAGAGTGGTTCACTGCTTGCGTCCTCCTTGGGCGAGTTGGGTGGCTTCCGGGCCACGGCGATAGCGGAATTGGCGGCTGGCTACCACTTGCGTGACGAGCCTGGAGAAGTTTTGATCCCCGCCGGGCTTGACCATTTCGTCGATCAGAAGCTTGTCCGAGATTGACGCCGTTCGGCCGAGCGCAAAGCCGATGAGCTTCTGCGAGAGAGTCTTCAGCACCTGCGGCTCGTTGGCTTTCACAACCTGAATCAGGCCGTCGACACCTTGAATCGTCTGCTTGTCGACGGTGGTGGCGGTGTCCTCAACGGGCTTGCCGTCAGAGTACGACTCGCGCCAGCGGCCGACGGCGTCGTAACGCTCGAACGGAAAGCCCAGCGGGTCGATGCGCGTATGGCAGCCGGCGCAGGTGGCGTTGCGTTGATGGGACTGCAGGCGCTCCTTCAGGCTCTGGCCGCCGAACTGTTTCTCATCCGCGGGAATGGACCCGGCATCGGGCGGCGGGGGCGGCGTGGGTGTCCCCAGAATACGGCGGAGCACCCAGTCCCCGCGTTTGACCGGGCTGGTGCGAAGCGGCGCCGAAGTGGCCGTGAGGACCGCGCCGAGGCGGAACACTCCGCCGCGGTGGAAGGCCGGCGCGTTGGGCGTGGGCGCTGAGCCGTCGCCTTCCGCTTTCACTCCGTAGTGCTTGGCGAGCGCGGGTGTCAGGAACGTATAGTCGGCGCCGTAGAACTCCCGGACCGGCCGATCCTTGCGGACGATATGTTCAAACAGCGATACGGCCTCGTTATACATCCCGGCTTTCACTTCGGCCGTGAACTCCGGGAAGCGGGACGGATCGGCGCCGCGATATTCGTCGAAACGATAGAACCCGAGCCATTGGCCGAAGAACTCGACGGCGAGGCGGCGGGCCTTGGGGTCGGCCAGCATCCGCCGCGCCTGCTTTTCGAGCTGCAACGGATTCTGAAGTTCCCCGGCGGTGGCGGCGCGGTCCAACTCGGCATCGGGGATGGACGACCATAGGAAGTAGCTGAGGCGGCTGGCGAGTTCGTGATTGGTCAGCGCTTTTGCGGCGCTTTGCGTCTCCACGCGGTAGAGGAACTGCGGAGCGACCAGCACACGCACCAGCAAGGCGCGAATGGCCTTGTCATGGTCGGGGCCGGCGCTTTTGTAGAACGCGCGCAGTTTGGTTTTTTCCGCTTCGGTGAGCGGACGCCGCCAGGCTTTGGACGCCAGGCGGAGGCAGTCCTCCACATGGCCTGCCTGGGCGGCTTTTTGGGCCTTGTCGACGGCGTCGTTTTCGGCGCGGAGCGCTTCAACGTACTTGCGCGGTTCGTTGGGCAGGCTGTCGATTTCGGCCATCGTCAACTGGTCGATGCCCTTCTTGCGCAGATGCTCCAGCTTGTACTTGTCCTTGACGAAATCCAGGATCGCGTCGTGGTATTCGAATGAAGCGTAGATGTCGTTCCAGGCGCGGTTGAGGTTGGCGCGTGTGGCGTCGTCGAGCATCTTGTCGACCAGGAAGCCGTCGGCCCGGTAGTACTTGACCTTCACGTGGTAGCGGTCGCGTTCCGGCTGATTGTAGGTGTTATTGAAGGGCGGCGGTATGGGATCGCGGTCGGCGGGCGTGGGTTCGCCGTGGGAGGCCTGCGGCAGGTTGAAGGCGAAACGGAGGACATCTTCCTTCCATTTCTTATAACCTTCGCTATTCGGCGAACCGAGCAACGCGGAGGCGGGGCGGCCCTTGGCAAGGTCGGCGCTTTCGGAGATGGTGGCGCGGACAACGGCGTCGCCCTTCTCGACATTGGCCAGTTCGGCTTCGGCGACGATTTCGGCGGCGAAGGTGCCGGGGGGCGCGGCGATGTCGACAACGAGCGACGTGCCGGCGGGTGTGGCGAAATCGTAGGTGGAGCCGGCGGGCGGCAGGCTGATTTTCGCACGCGCTTCCGGCGTCAACACCGATAGCAGCGGAGTTTGTTCCCCGGCGCTGCGATCCGCCTTGCGAAAGCGGACCGTAGCGTTCTTCCAATAGACGACAGGCTTGTCGACCGCCGCGGGGTTCGCCGTCACCACCGAGAGGCTGACGGGAATCGACTTCAGCGGGCGCCGGTTCTGGTCACCCGCACCGGCGCCGTTGCGCGGAAAGTAGAGAAAGCGGAACCGGTGCGAGGCGGTGGCCTGCACCGACTCTTCGGTAAGAATCAGCGCGCGTTCGTCGCCCAGGCCGCCCTGCGCCAGGGCGCCGGCGCCCAGCAGGAAACGGGGCCAATCGAGCAGGAACCGTTGAATTTCCGCCGCGGCCGCGCGCGCCGCCTTTTCGTCCTTCGCCGGAATGGCGTTGAACTTCGCGACAAGATCGGAGGTTGGGTAACCCGGATTCGGCTGTTGGAGAACGCTCCAGATGTGCTCTGCGAAACGGGCTGTTACTCCCTGCTTCCTGGCGAAGCCGGCGAGTGCCGCCGACGGCTGGCCGAGCGCCGCGCGATTGGCGAACTGCCAGCAGGCGTAGACGGCCTTCGAATAGACATCAAGGCCATAGGGCAGGCCGCCTTCAGCCGAAGCGGTGCGGAATCCGTAGGCGCGATAGATCTCGTTAATGCGATGGATGGCGGAGAGTTCGAAGCCGCTTTTGCCGGGATGGGTGTAGAAGCCGAGCGGGCCGGAACCGACCACGGCATGATTGGCAACCAACTTGGCGGCTTCCAGGTAGCGCTCCAGGCTTTGGTTGTCGACAAACTGCACGTCGCCGAAGTTGGTGAAGCCTTCGCCGCCGGCGGAATCGGCAACGAAATCGCCGTCGAACTTGATCTCGACGCCGGTCAGATCCTGAATCGTGTAGGCGTACTCCGAGCTGGTGAGCCGGCGGACGGTGACCTTGCCCGGGTCCCCGGCATGCTGCCGTGCATAATCGTTTAGACGCGTCCGAATCCACTTCGTGGCCGCCGTTCGCTCACCGTCGGTCGGCTGCGGCATTTTGGCGGGCGGCATGCGCTTCTGTTCCAAGGCCGCAGCGACCTTCTCCCAATGCTGGTAGCTGTCGGCGATGGAGGCCTCGCCGGTAATCCGTTCGATGCTGATGCTGCCCATGGGCTTTTCCGCGCCGTGACACTGGAAGCAGTACTGGCGCAGGATCGCGGCAGGGGGCTGCGCGAACGCCAAGGCGCTCAAAGCAAATGGGATTAGCGGGTATTTCATGCGATACTTCGGCAGTTTGAGTCTATCAAAAAGTATCGGGCGAATACGGTCCCGCCAAGGTTACGAACTGCTTTGCGCAGTTTGCAGGACGGGCGACGGTTTCGCCGGCACGCTGACCCCCGCCGGTTTCACTTCGAAGATCAATTGATAGCCAAAGAGCGAGGGAAACAATAGAGTCAGCGCCCGCAGGACCTTGCTGCCCGCACGATGCAGCAGGCCGTTCGGTTTCAGGCGTAGCGCCCGGTCGAGCGGGATGATGGAAAATCGCTCCCGCACCACCCGGTACCCATTGGTTTCCAGCAGTTCGCGCGCTGTTTTCCGGGTGAAGAAGCGAACGTGGGTGCGGTCCAGGATTCCACGATCGGCGTAGTTGAAGCTGCCGAATAAAAGGCCCAGGCGAATCACGATGTTGGCGACATTCGGCACCGAAACGATGGCGGAGCCGCTGGAGGGACGGATCAGGCCGTAGATGTCCCGGAGAAGGCGTTCCGGTTTGTTCAGGTGCTCCAGAACGTCCAGCAGCATGACTTTGTCGAAGACCGAGTCGCCCAGTTGGTGAAGCGCCGGGCCCAGTCCGGTGTTCAGGTCAGCCTGGTAGTAACCGCTTAGCTGGTGACGGAGCGCCGGGGTCTCCAGGATGTCGATGCCGGTAACTTCGTTGCCTTCATTCGTCAGCAACTCGGCGAAGTACCCTTCGCCGCAGCCGACGTCGAGAATCTGATGCCTGGTACCGGCCAGCTTGTGGGCGAAAAAGTGGCTGGAGTACGGCGAATCTTTCAGAGCGTAGTGCTGGAAGTACTCGGCGAACTCGGGATACTCGGCCGCGCCGTTCACGGTGGAACGGTACCGGAACACCGCCTTGAACACGTCTTGGGCGTACTTCATGCCGTTCACGTAGCAGATCTCGTCGCCGTAGTAGGTCGGGATCGGCACCTCGGCGATGCGGAATCGCTGGTGCTGGAGCTTGATAATGATTTCCGTATCGAAGTGGAAATCGTGCGTCATCCGGGAGAAGTCTATGGCCCGCAGCGCATGGAGATCGTAGGCGCGATAGCCGGAATGAAACTCCGTGAGGTCCAGGTGGAGAGCCTTGTTCTCGAAGAACGTGAGAATCTTGTTGCCGGTGTATTTATAAAGCGGCATGCCCCCATGCAGCGGACCGCCGTAGTCCTTCATCATGCGCGAGCCGAAGACCGCATCGGCCTGGCCCATCACGAGCGGGTGGTAGAGATGCGCGAGTATCTCCGGGGCGTACTGGCCGTCGCCATGGAGCAGTACAACGATATCGAAACCGCGCTCCATGAAATAGCTATATCCTTTGACCTGGTTTCCCCCGTAGCCCTGATTTTGTTCGTTCTTAAAGACCTGCAACTTGGTGTTCGGGTGGAGTTGCTTGTAGCCGAGCGCCAGCGCAAAGGTATCATCCTGGCTGGCGTCGTCAAAGACGACCACCTCTTCCACGTTCCGCCAGACGATGTCCGGAATACGGCGAAAGACCTTGGCCAGCGTGGTGGCCGCATTGTAGGCAACGATCAGGATGCCAATGCGCTTGCCACGGGCGTCGGCGAGCTCCGGCGGAGTCGGCGGATATTGGGTGCGGGTACTCACGGACTGCGACTCAGTTCCGATTCTAACTCGAATGCCGCGTGTCCACGTTTGGACAATTCCGCCGGCCCGTTGCAGAATGGTTCAACGATGAACCGTAAATGGCTCCTGGTTGCGCGGCCCGAGGGCCTTCCAAAAGCTTCCGATTTCCTCTGGGTGGAGGAGCCGCTGCAACCGCTGGAACAGGGACAGGTGCGTGTCCGTATCATTTACCTGTCGATTGACCCGGCGAGCCGCATTTGGATGTCGCACGATTCGTATGTTCCCGCGGTGCCGCTCGGCGACACGATGCGCGGTGGTGCAATCGGTGTGGTGGAAGAGTCCAGTGCGGACGGATTTCAGCCGGGAGACAAGGTGCAGGGGGTGTTGGGCTGGCAGACGCATTGGACCGGAGAGGCTGCGCTGATCCGCCCGCTGCCGAAGGTTGACATTCCGCTCGGCGCACATTTCGGCCTTCTGAGCCATATCGGTTTGACTGCGTACTTCGGCCTGCTCGATATCGGAGCACCGAAAGAGGGTGAGACGCTCGTCGTCTCCGCGGCGGCGGGCGCGGTAGGCTCCTTGGTTGGGCAGATTGGAAAAATCAAAGGGTGCCGCGTGGTTGGGATCGCAGGCTCCAGTGAGAAGTGCGCGTGGTTGACTTCGGAGCTGGGTTTCGACGCCGCAATCAACTACAAAACCGAAAAAGTCTCCGCGGCGTTGAAGGAACACTGTCCGAACGGTGCCGATATCTACTTTGAGAACACCGGCGGCAAGATCTTGGAAGCCGTGCTGAACCGAATGAACAACTTCGGGCGCATTCCCGCCTGCGGCATGATCGCCGGATACAACGGCCTGGGCGCCGAGCCGGGACCCTCCAACCTTTTCCACATAGTGAGTAAGCGGCTCAAAATGCAAGGGTTCATCGTGACGGACTATCTGCCCAGGGCCAAAGAGGCCGTGGCGGACCTGGTGAGCTGGTATAAGTCGGGCCGGATTCAGTACAGGCTCGACGTATCCGAAGGGCTGGAGAACGCGCCGTCCGCCGTCGTGAGAATGCTGCAGGGCGGCAACACGGGCAAGGCGGTCGTCCAAGTGGCCCCCGAACCCTGATAAGATTTTGTTCATGCTGGGCAGAATTCTTGCCCTCCTGGCGCTGGGCGCGATGGCCGCCCCCGCGCAGGAGGATGGCGTGGCTTTTTTCGAGAAAAACGTTCGGCCGCTGTTCGCCAAACAATGCTTGAGCTGCCATTCGGCGACGAGCCAACCGGTGATGGGTGGCCTGCGCCTGGACGACCGCGCCCTGGCGCTGAAGGGCGGGACGCGCGGACCGGCCATCGTGCCGGGCAAACCCTCGGAATCGCTGCTGCTGCGGGTCGTCCGTCACGAAGCCGGACCCCTAAAAATGCCGCCAGGTCCCAAGATGAAGGACGCTGACCAGGCGTTGCTCTCCCAGTGGATTCAAATGGGCGCGCCCTGGGGCGCGACGCTCACCTCGCAGGCACCGGCACAGAAGTTTTGGGCGTTCGTACCGCCGGCCAAACCGGCCGTTCCATCGAACGGTGCACCGACGGCGATCGACGCGTTCTTGCGGCGCGATTTGGCGGCGAAAGCGCTCGCCTGGAATCCCGCGGCCAGCAAGCGGGAACTGCTCCGGCGCGCCACGTTTGACTTAACAGGGCTGCCGCCCACCAAGCAGGAGGCCGCCGATTTTCTCAACGACAATTCGGCGAACGCGTTCGAAAAGGTGGTGGACCGCCTTCTGGCGTCGCCGCGTTACGGAGAGCGTTGGGCGCGCCACTGGATGGATGTGGCCCGGTACGCCGACTCCAACGGTCTGGACGAGAACCTTGTTTACAAGAACGCGTTCCGTTATCGCGACTACCTGATCGCCGCGTTCAATAAAGACAAACCGTTCGACCAGTTCGTGCGGGAGCAGTTGGCCGGCGATCTGTTACCCGGAACGAACGACCTGGCCACGCAATTCGAACGCTGGACGGCCACCGGGTTCCTCTCGCTGGGCGCAAAGATGCTGGCTGAAGACGATCCAATGAAGATGGAAATGGACATTGTGGACGAGCAGCTTGACACCACAATGCGCGCCTTCAACGCCTTGACGGTCGGCTGCGCGCGCTGCCACGACCACAAGTTCGATCCGATTCCGCATTCGGATTACTACGCCATGGCGGGGATCTTCAAAAGTTCGAAGACGATGGAGCATTTTAAAGTCGTCGCCAAGTGGCATGAGTACGTTCTTGCCCCGAAAGAGGATCGCGACCGGCTGGCGGCTCACGAAAGCAAGATCGAAGAGAAGACGAAGGAAATCGCCAAGCTTACCCGTGCGGAGAATCTGAAAATTACCGATGCGGCTAAGCAGCGGGTGGGTGACTACCTGGTCGCCGCCGCCAAGGTGATGAAGAATAACGACATCAAGATCGCGCCGGTTGAAAACGAGGCCGGGGCGATCGTGTTGGCCGCTCCCAAGAACTTCGAATTCGCCGTCAATATCGAAAAGGGCGGCGAGTACCAGTTGGACGTGCTGAACGAGAAGAAGGGGGCCGGCACGGCCGACGTTCACATTAATGGGCAATGGGTGAAGCGAGGCCTTCCGCCAGTGTCGAACCGACAGGCGTCGCCCGACGTCGACGGCTGGACGGCGTTGGGCGTGTTCACGCTCAAGCAGGGGCAGAACACCATCCGGTTCGAACAGACGAACAAGAAGACCGCATTCGAAAAGCTGCTGATTGTCCCCAACACGCTGCCGGTTGTGCCGCGAACCAATGTGCAGATCGCCAATGAGACCGGGCTGAATCCCAGCATTCTCGATCAGCTTGTGGAAGATATGGAGCGCTCGCGCGGCGCCGCATCGTCGGTCCTTTACGGCTGGGAGACGGAGACCCTTGGCGGCGAGCGCAAGTCTTGGATTTCCCCGGCTGCGAAGTTGTTCGAAGGCGTCCGCGGCGAGGCCGCGCTGGCCGCCAAATACACCGAGCTTGCCAAGCGGGCCGTCGCTGAAGGAAAAGAAGCGGAGGATCCCGGGATTAAGTCTTTGTTCGCATTCCTGACCGAGAAGTTTGGGCCCTTCCGCGCGCCGGGCAACGCGAAACGCTACTACGCCGACGCAGTTCGAACCCAACTGAAGAAGCTCGAAAAAGAGCAAAAGGATCTGGAGGCGGCGACGCCCGATTTTCCTCGCGCGATGGGTGTAACCGAATCTGCCCAAATAGGTGATCTGCCGATTCATCTTCGCGGCAGCCACTGGACGCTCGGTGAAAAAGTGCCGCGCGGGTTTCTCCGGCATGTGGCGGATGCGCAACCGATCAACCCCAACACCAGCGGCCGCCTGCAACTGGCCGAATGGCTGACCGCGAAGGACCATCCCCTCACCGCGCGCGTCATCGTGAACCGCGTCTGGCGCTGGCATTTCGGCAAGGGCATAGTCCCCACAGTGGACAACTTTGGCCGCCTGGGAGAAAAGCCCACGAATCAGGAGTTGCTCGACTACCTGGCGGTTCGTTTCGTCGAGAATGGCTGGTCGTTGAAACAACTGCATCGCGAGATGATGCTGACCGGCGCATACCAGCAATCCAGCGCGTTGAACGCCAAGGCCGCGGAGGCCGATCCGGAGAACACACTGCTGTGGCGATATCCGCGGCGGCGGCTGGAAGCCGAATCGATGCGCGATGCCATCATGTTCGTTTCCGGCGATCTGGACCTGAAGGCGTCCAGCGGGTCCCTGCTGAAGTACAAGGATCGCCAGTATGTCGCGAACACTGCGATGCGCGGCGAGGTGGACTATGAACGCAATATCCGGGCGGTCTACATTCCGGTGGTTCGCAGCAGCCTCTACGAGGTTTTTTCGGCCTTCGATATTCCGGATCCCACCACCTCAAACGGCGATCGCGACTCGACAGTCGTGGCGCCGCAAGCGCTGTTCATGATGAACGGCGAGGTGATGCTGCGCCATTCGATGACGATGGCGAAGAGGCTACTCGACAACCCGAGTCTGGACGACGCGGGCCGCATTCGCGAAGCCTACGAACGGGCGCTGTCGCGGCCAGCCACATCTTCCGAAATCGACCAGGCCCTGACCTTCATCGCCCGCATGCGGGACGCCTGGAAGGGCGATAACGCCAAAGCCTGGCAGAGCTTTTGCAAAGCTCTGCTCTCCAGTAACGAATTTCTCTACATGAATTGATATGAACCGCCACTGGAACTCCTACTTGAATCAATCGCTCTCCCGCCGCGAAATGCTCCGCGTGTCCAGCACCGGCTTCGGCGCGCTGGCCTTCGCCGGCTTGGCCGCGGAAGGGAAGGACAGTCCGTTGTCGGTCAAAGCGCCGCACTTCACGCCGAAGGCGAAACGGGTGATCTTTCTGTTTATGCACGGCGGCCCGTCGCAGGTGGATACTTACGATTGGAAGCCGCTGTTGAAACGGGATCACGGCAAGCCGCTTCCGTTCGCGAAGCGCAAGGTGGTGTCGGCCGAGACGTTTAACCTGATGCAGTCGCCGTGGTCGTTCAAGCAGTACGGCCAGAGCGGTGCGTGGGTGAGCGAGTTGTTTCCCGAGACGGCAAAGATGGTGGACGACCTCTGCTTCATCAAGTCCATGTGGGGTTCCAATTCGCGGCACGGCGGCGCGTTGCTGGAGTTGCACACCGGGTCCGACACCTTCGTGCGGCCGGCGATGGGAAGCTGGATCACGTACGGGCTGGGAACGGAGAACCAGTCGATGCCGGGCTTTGTGACCATCTGCCCGACGCAGAGCCACGGCGGAGCGAACAACTTCGGCTCCGCTTTTCTGCCGGCGCCGTACGCGGGCACCGCTATCGGCTCGGTGGGGATCGCAGCCAAGGATGCGCGGATTCCGTTCATTTCGAACCGCGAGACGCCGCGCGACATACAGCGGATGGAGATCGACTACGCGCAGCAGATCAACCGCAAACAGCTGGAATCGACCGGCCCGGACCGGGCGCTGGAAGGGCGCATCGAGTCGTTCGAGCTGGCGTTCCGGATGCAGTCCGAGGCGCCGGAGCTGCAAACGATCGACGGTGAGTCAGATGCGACGAAGAAGCTGTACGGCATCGACGATCCGATGTGCGAAGACTTCGCCCGCCAGTGCCTGATGGCGCGGCGGTTATCGGAAAAGGGCGTTCGCTTCGTGCAGGTGAGCCATACCTACAAATGGGATCAGCACGCGGACCTGAAACGGGACCACGCGCAGAACGCACGCGAGGTGGATAAGCCCATCGCCGGACTGTTGCAGGATCTGAAGGCACGGGGACTGCTAAAAGACACGCTCGTCCTGTGGGGTGGCGAGTTCGGCCGGACGCCAACGGCCCAGGCCGCCGACGGGCGCGACCACAACCCGGAGGCCTTTACCATGTGGATGGCTGGCGGCGGCGTGAAAGCTGGTTTGTCCTACGGAGAGACCGACGATTACGGCTACTACTCCGTGGTGAACAAAGTCCACTTCCACGACTTGCACGCGACCATGCTTCACCTGCTTGGAATGGATCACCTGAAGTTGACGTATCGCTACGCCGGGCGGGACTTCCGCCTCACCGACGTGCACGGGCACGTGGTGAAAGACATCATCGCCTAGATTTTTCCGCCACTCGCGGCGCGGGCCAGAATCTGCCGGCCCGTGGACGGCGTGAAGGTGCCGTTGTCGTCCATCCGGGCCAGTTCAACCTTCGGATTGTTGATCTTGTCCGCTTCGTCGTGCTCGACGCCGTCGAGTCCTACTGAGGCATGCAGAACGTCGGTATCGAAGATCCGGCGCTTCTTGCCGATATCGATCTGGTCCTTGATTCGCATGGGGCCTTCTAGACGGGCCTGATTGTCGCTGATGGCCATATCGGTCACCGGTAGACTAAGACTTCGTGCGCGCATAAACATCCAATGGAGCGCAATCGGGTTGAGCGTGGGGTTATTGTTGCCGCCACCGACATCGGAGTGCACACCACGGAACCATAGCTCATGAAGCCGTCCGGCGTGGCTGCCGTCGTTCTTGTTCAAACGGGTGAGCTGGAACACCGCCCGCTGTTCGTCCATCGCCATAGCGTGGAAACACTGTTCGATGTTGTCCGTGAAATCCATGTCGATGCCAGCATTTAAGCGACGGCCCGGCAGTCCGAATTCGGCGACAATGTCGAAGACGCCGGCGAACCGGACCTTTTGGCTGGGCAGTTCCTGCTGAATCTTATTGGCGAAGGCGACGGCCAGCGCCGCGCCCCGGCTGAAGCCGACAATATCGACCACGGCGTCGCCGTGCCGGATATTGTTCTTCAACCTGTCCATCGCGAAGCCGAGCCGCTTCCGGGCGCCAATACCAAACGCCTTGGCCGCGACACTGCCGATCTTCGTGCCGGCGAGCGTGCCGATGCCCTGCAGGTAAAGGCTGCCGCGCTCCTGCTCCGGGTCGCGATTCTTCAGCGGATCGTCGTAGCCTTCAAAAAAGAAAAGGACGTTGCTGTCCCTGTCGGTACCGGCCCGATCTTCATTACCGGTCCCATCGAACGCATAGAGTGCCATAGTTAGTGCACCTCCCTTGAACATGAGAGCGTAAAAAATTCAACGGCAAGACACCGGCGTTAGCGCGCCGGCCGCAACTCCGGCTCCGCCATCATTCCGAACGAATCCGGGTAGGCAACCTCCACCTTGGCTCCCCGGCCCTCAAACCGGTAGGTGGCTCCCGACGCCGCACCGTTCAAAGTGAGCGTACCGGCACCGGTATATTCAAATACTCTTGCCGGG
>Ga0194119_10009234_pt1 | contig 13306 bp, 11 predicted proteins | sample TA2MahC100mmetaG_FD_148620 | JGI IMG/M metagenome (GOLD analysis project Ga0194119, IMG submission 148620) | Freshwater microbial communities from Lake Tanganyika, Tanzania - TA2015018 Mahale Deep Cast 100m | ecosystem: Environmental > Aquatic > Freshwater > Lake | place: Tanzania: Lake... | reverse complement strand
TTTCAAACCGCCGGTTTTCCACCACTTTCATTCCGCCGCTGACAGCACAAACTGTGGCGCCCGGAAACAGCGGAAAAGCGCCTGGCTATCTTCGCGCGAGCCGATCAGTTCAAAGCCTCGCCCGCTGTTACCAAAGCCAAAAGCCAGTTGGCGCTGAGCCTCTGTCACCTTCTGCGTACGCTGGATCAGCAGTTGGAGGAATACCGCAAACAAATCGAGCAGTTATTCAAAGAGCATCCTGATCATGCTCTCTTTGGCAGTCTGCCGGGAGCAAAACAGATGTTGGCTCCGCGGCTGTTGGCGGCCATTGGCACCGATCCGGAACGCTATGGTGACGCCAAGGTGCTCCAGTGCTTTGCCGGGACCGCGCCAATCCGCTTCCAGTCCGGCCAGATCAGCAAAACCAGAATGCGCCGGGCATGCGACAAATTCCTGCGACATACTGTTCATCTTTGGGCTAACTGCTTTCGCCGGACTAGTGTTTGGGCGCAAACCTACTACGAGAGCAAACGCAAGAATGGGATGAGTCATGCCTGTGCGCTGCGTTGCCTAGGACAGCGCTTGCTCAAGATTGTGTTCAAGATGTTGACTGCCGGAAACCGTATGACGCTGAGCTGCACTCCCGAAATCAAAAGAAACACGGCTCGTGGGTCTTGAAGCTGATTAACCAAAACCCAATTCCCACAACCCTGCGAATAACTTTATGAAAAACTCCTCTACTACAAGACAGAGAACAACTCGCCACCGGCCAAATGAGGAGCAACGAACGCCATCGTATTTCTGCTCATGACCACTCAGCCAAAGGGATTCCCGAAGACCAGATCAAGTCCCGCGAAAACGTCTTCACGTTCAAAGCCTGGAACGCCCAAGGACGCAAGGTGAAGAAGGGCGAGCATGGCGTGAAGATTCATACCGTAATCGAAACGCCCATTAAGGAGGAAGTGGACCCAAACACCGGCGAAGTGCGCGTTGGTCATGCATAAAGACTGGCGAATCCCTCATAACCGTGACACTGTTCATAGACCCATGAAAACGCAAGGCCGGGCCTTCACGCTCATCGAATTGTTGGTTGTCATCGCCATCATCGCAATTCTCGCCGGAATGCTTCTGCCAGCGCTGAGCAAAGCCAAAGAGAAAGCGAAGGGCGCCGCGTGTTTGAGCAACTCACGCCAGATCGGGATCGCTCTCGTCATGTATGCCGATGACCACAACGACACCATTGTCCCGCTCGAAATACTCGGCACGCCGCCGGCCGATGCGTATGTCCCGCGCGGCAGCACCATTTGGTGGCCCGATCTGCTCAAGGCTTATTTGCCGAACAAGTACGCTTCGGATTGTCCCAGCACGGTGGGCACAAATCAGACCGGAGTTCCAACCGGCCCGCCCAGTTCGCGCGGCAAAGGGCGTTTCGGCATCGGCATGAATCACATTGAATTCAGCTATTCGCCTTGGGCGGGGGACCGGATTTACTCGATCAAACTGTCCAGCGTGAAGAAACCGGCTGAGTCTGTCGTCTTCGGCGATGCCGGCAGAATTCAGAATGCTTCGCAAAAGGATCCCGATGCTTGGGTTGAGACACGCGGGGCGCAATTGCTTTATTTCTTAACACCGAGCCATCCCGATTACGCGGTGAACAATCCGCATCGCATGGTCAATCGGCACGGTGGACGCGCCATGAGCGCGTGGGCGGATGGACATGGAGAAGCGGTTCGAGTCAGCAAGATCGGCTTCCAATACTTCCCCGGCATTGCGGCGGATGGCGCAGCGGCTCGAGGCGACGGAATCATCGGCGTCGGCAACGGCAAGTACGACCCGCGCTGGCTGTGGGATCGGGAATGAGCCGTTTCTCCACAACGATTTCGAATTCTGACCACGTGGTCAGAATCTGGTCTTTGCGTTAAAGAGATCCCCGTTTGCCAGCCCGCTCTCTTTGTGGACGACCGCTCGTGTCCCGTCCGGAGACAGTTCGACACCGCGATAAGCCGACACTGCGCCGACCGTACCGAGAATCTTGCCCTCGCGATCCATCCACGTCAGCTGCGAATCTGAATCGACAGTCGCAACGGCTGGCCGATAGACGAGGACGCCCGTTTAGAAAATGTCTTGCCGACCATTCTCCCAAATTCCCAGCGATGAGTGGTCATGACCATTAAGAGCGTGTCCGAAAATTCCGCGGGGTCCTGTTTTCGCGCCAAAGGCCGGATGGCGAGGCGCGACGAAGGAGAATATCCTCCCTGGATCTTCGACTGAGGAGCAACGAAGCCAGGCGGCCTTTGGCGCGAAAACCCTCCGGGCGGCGGGTCTTTTGTCCGTGGCCTGCGTTGGCTCGGTCCTTACAGCCCGCGTTGGGGATGCTCGGACCTCGCCGCCTTGGCCACAGCCAAAATCCCTCGCCGCAGGACCCCGCGCAATTTTCGGACAGGCTCTAAGGGAGATTTGAAAGGATGGGTGGAGGTGCATCAACCTGGCGGATACAAGATGGGCGCGTTTTACCGATTTGATAAGGGGTCACGGAGATACGTCCGCGGCTTGCATAGGGGAGGAAGCGGGTTGATGCAGCCGGGCTCAACGTATGTCCTCGCCACTCGACACTCCGCGCGTCATCCAACGCTCCATCTCCTAGCCGGGTATCCGGCGGAATGTACGTTAGATGGCGGTTTCGTCATCAAGGAATTCCCCGACCGCGGAGAAAAGCAACGAGCCGTTCCGATCCCGAAGAGTCCTTGAAACAACCTACGGCGCTTTCTTCGCGGTCCACGTTCCCTCCCCCAGGTCGCCGAGGCGAACCGTTCCTTTGAGTGTGCCGTCGCTTTCGACTTTCCCGGTGTAGGTCACCACGGCTGGTTCGTCCTGAACGCGGACGCCGAAGGAGAATCTCAATTCCGAATTCCTCAAGGTGCCGCTGAATTCCGCCTCGCCAAAGAGCCCTTTATAGGTGCCCACAATGTTGGGACCGGCCTGGACAAAGGTGAAGCTGGGTGAACCGGTGCCGTTGGCGGTCTCGACCTGGAAACTCCAGGCGCCCGTGATGTTGACGGCGTCGTCGGCCTTGCCCTTCGCGTCCAGGTTCTTGGCGTACTCTTCCAGCGGCAACGACGACTGGACGCCGTCCGCGGGCACATCCATTTTCGCCAGCCAGAGCAGCGCGTTCAAAACCACTTTCCGGAAATTCGGGTTCGACCAGTTTGCGTGAACGTGCCCACCCGTGAAACCGAAGCCGCGCCCGCCGTCAGGCCGTTCCACCGCCCACATCAGAACTTCGTCCCGCCCGCTCGCGGCGACGATGTGCCCATACGGACCGCGCGGCGAAGCGGACGCGCCTTTGCGTGTTTCATCGGAAGGCTTGGCCACGAGAATCGGCGTGACGCCTTTCATGTCAGCGCGGAAGCGCATATTGAAATACCATTCGTCACGGAGTTTGAATGGCTTCACGCCGCGGGTGATCGCGTGTTTCGGCAGTTCTTTGATGTCAGCTTCCCAGTGCGGGTTGGTCGAAAACGCGGTTTCGTAGTAGCCGCCGATCCAATCGAGGAACTCCGGGCCGCCCTTGTCTTTGGGAACCTCAACGGCGTAATGCGCGCAACCCAGCCCCACGCCCTTCCTCATCAGCGCCCCCATGACTTGCAAATGATTTTCGCGGATTACCGGATGGCCGCCGCCGCCATCCATGAAGAGCAGAATTGCGTCGGCGCCTTCGAAGGCATCCGGCTCTTTGGGCCAGCCGCCCTGGACGACCACGGATTTCACGCCCGGCACCTGGTCCAGACATCTCTTCAACACCAAACAACCGGCGTTGAATTCGTGGTCGCCCGGTCCGTGGCTGGGCCGGCCGGCCACGAGGACGATCTTCTTTTCGGCGGCGCTTGTGTCCGCTCCAAAAGAGGACAGCAACGCGGCGCAACTCAGCAGGGCGAGGATTCTATTCATAAGTTATTTCTCTTTTGTATCGAGATTCTGAGCCATGTCTTCCGGCGTCACTTGGGAAGCGACGCCATCGGATGGGATGTCCGCCTTCGCGGTCCAGAGGATGGCGTTCAAAACAATCTTGCGGAAATCATCGTGGGCCCAATTCCGATGGAAATGGCCGCCGGTGAAACCGAAGCCACGTCCACCGTCGGGCCGCTCGATCACCCACATGACGTGCTCCGACATTCCAAGGCGGGGCTGGACGTGGGGGTTTCCGCCGTGGCTGCTAGAGGCGCCGGGCTTGCCGCGGGTCCGGTCAGGCGGCACGGACGTGAGGATCGGCGTCACGCCTTTCATGCCTTCGGGGAAGCGCATGTGATAGTACCACTCGTCATTGATCTTGAACGGCTTCACTCCGCGCGTGACGGGATGCGCCGGCAAGGTCTTGAAATCCGCGTCCCAATGCGGATTCACCGACCAGAACGTCTCGAAGTAACCGCCGGTCCAATCCAGCCACGCCTGACCGGCCTCGCCTTTGGGAACTTCAACCGCGTAATGCGCGCAGCCAAGACCGACGCCTTTCTTCATCCATTCACCGAGAATCTTGAGACGCTCCGGTTTGATGGCGGGATGGCCGCTGCCGCCGTCCATATAAAGAAAGATCGCGTCCGCACCCTCGAACGCTTTGGAATCGGTGGGCCAGCCGTTCAAATGGACTTCCGCCCGAACACCCGGAACCTGGTCGAGGCACTTTTTGAGCAGGAAGCAACCTGCCTGAAATTCGTGCGCGCCCGTGCCATGGCTGGGTTTGCCCGCGACGAGGACGATCTTCATGTCGGCCGCAGAAATGTGCGCGGCGGTGAACAGCACCAATAACGCGTGGAGATCGAGCCATTTTTTCATGATCGTGGGAATGCAGCCGGAGATGCGAAGCACACGCGCCCTCGCGTGTACCGGCCGGCGCCGTAAGTGTTCGGTGTGCCTTCCGCGGTATCGCAGAGTGCAACTCTGCGCTACGCTAAACAGATACCCGGCGCTTTGCCGGTCGAAGAACTCGTTCCGATCGGGCACTAACTCGTGAAGCGTTCGAACGCAAGAGGGTCGTCGGTGGGGGCGCCGACCACAGCACGCGAGGGCGCGTGCGCTCCCCATCTTGAATGAGAAAGAACGGCTAAGGGCTTTTATCCGTGTCATCCGCGTGACCGTGGTTTGGAAACTGTACCGAAGACCAGGCACCAGCAACTACTTCAGCGGCTTGATCCTGATGTTCTTAAACTGAACCGTCATCGGCGGGCCGACGTGGATTTGCAGCGCCAGGATGCCATCTTTGGCCGCTTTGACGGAGTCCTCGTCAATAACATCGACGGTTTGCATGCCGTTGATGAAATGCTGAAGATGGTTTCCCTTGGCGATGATCACGTAATCATTCCAATCTTCCTTTTTGATCTTCGCCTGGATGTCTTTCGACTCGCCGAGCGAGCCGACCACTTCAACCTCGGGCCGCTTGGGATTGGAAGGATCGTCTTTGACGACGGTCTTTTGTCCCCGTTGCGCCAGGATGCCCCGCGCCCGTTCCTCGTACAAGATGCCGGAATAGGTTGTGCCCGCCTCGAAATCCGCCTGATAGCCGCTGACGATAGGGCCGAACTTGCCGTTCTCAATGACCTTGCTCCGGTACTGAATTCCCGAATTCCCATTGACGATGCGGTAGGAGAGGCGCAGTTCGAAGTCGTCCACGTTGCCTCCGGTGTAAACGAGGAACGTGTTGTGCGTCAGCTTCGGGTCCGCTTTGGTGACGCCGGTGATCGCGCCATCTTTCACCGACCACAGATCGGGATTGCCCTCCCAGCCGGTGAGGTCTTTGCCGTTGAACAGACTCTTGAAACCCGGCTCCAACACAGCCGCTTGCATTGCAGTGGCCGCTCCACTCAAAAGAATGGAAATCAGAGTCGCCAGAATTACTGTCGTGTTTGTTTTCATAGTCTCATCGCATTCGTGGGAATTAGTGAAATTCGTGTCGATCCTTTTCGCTTATTTCAAAACCTTCTTCAGAAATCGAATACCCTTCACGGCAATCTCATTCCGCGTCGGCTCGATGCGGCGCCAGATCGCCGCCGCTCGGGCGATGACTTTGACATCCGTGGTGAACGATTCGATCACGACATCGCCTTTATATCCGATGCCCTTGAGCGCCGCCGCGATCGGTTTCCAATCGATGTGATCGTTGCCCGGCGTGCCGCGGTCGCTGCCGCAGGCGTGAAAATGCCCGAGCAGTTTGCCCGCTTTGCGAATCGCCGCCGCCTGATTTTTCTCCTCGATGTTCATGTGGAAGGTGTCGAGGTGCAGCTTGAGCGCGGGGCTGCCGACGTCCCGGATCATCTTCAGTCCCTGGTCGCAGGTGTTGATGAAATCGGTCTCGAAACGATTGAGCGGTTCCAGACAAACCTGCTTCCCCTTTTTCTCCGCGTATTTGCAGAGTGCCTTCAGATTCTTGACCACGGTCTTCCACTGTTTCTTCTGTTCCTGGGGCGGCACAGCATCGGCTCGTCCGACGGCGGAGTACTCCGGTCCAATCAGACTCGGACAACCGAGCACGAGCATCTGATCGATGAGCTTCCACATGTAATTCAGCCCGGTGCGCTGCTGTTGCGGCGTGCCGCGCAGGTCGCGGTCCGGCCCCATGCACGCGCAGACGGAGCCGCAAGCCAGGCCGTGTTTGTCGAGTTGGGCTTTGACGTAAGCGGGATCGATGTGGGACGGATCTTCAATCGGAATCTCCACCGTTTCAAAACCCCAGCGCTTGAACGTCGGGAAGAGGGCCGTGCTTTTATTGGTGAAGGGAGAGGTGAAGAGAAAAGTGTTAATGCCAAGTCTCATAAGGTGTGCCCCAGGCTAGTCGAATGAAGGAGGGTGTCAAAAGTTTTTGGGCCAGCAGGAGGCTACTCGGGCGCATCCGCACACTGCTCCGAATCGAGAACCGATCCCGACCGCGGCCTTGAGGCCGCTTCAGCGCGCGCAGCACGACCCGCCCTGGAAAATCACGCGCTCTCGTGTTGTTGAACGGTCAAGCGGCGTAAACGCCGTGGTCCGTGCTGTCAGCCGACTGACCGGAGGTCAGCCCTGCAAGCCTTCATTCGCGCGAGTGATGGCCCTCAGCTTTGCTTCTGCGATCGTCGCCGAGGCGACCGGATTGTCGGCAAAGGTGGCGAAACCGCAATCCGGCGTCAGCAGCACACGATCCTTCCCAAACAGGTCGATGGCTCGCCGGATTCTGGACACGATCTCGTCCTCGGATTCGATCCTCTCGTGCTTTTGATTCACCACTCCGATGCCGATGCGACGGTCATCCGGCAAATCTTTCAGTATTTCGAGTTCGCCCGCGCGAGGGGTGCAAAGTTCGAGAAAGAGCGTTCCGACCTGCGCGTGCTGCAGCAAGCCGAGCAGCGGACGATAGTCGCCGCTCAGCGCCGCGGATTCGTCTCGCGTCCGAAGCCGTGAAGAAATGGCCACGCCATTCCACACGACTCACACTCACGTGAAAGGCTTGTTGAAAGGGAAAGACTGCAGCCTCGCAGGATTGATTTCGGCTCCAGTCATGGCGCGACGGTGTATCGTTCCTCCGTTCCACCCCAAGAAGAATTCGGAGAACAGGGATGCCTCTGGTGCATCCACATGTTGTCGGTGGCACAGGCAACGAAAACACAGTGCCGTGCGCCTGCGCTCCCGAGCTACGGCTCGAATACCCGCACACGATAGTACTTGGCTTGAACGGTCGGGATCGAATCTTCAACCGCCGCGGTCAAACTCGCCGCCGAGAAGAATGGCCGGTTGCCCGGAACGTCCAGTGCCTTCCAAGATAGCGAATCGCCAGCGTCGGTCGTGAACTGCACTTCAAATCCGCGATTGGCAATTCGCGGGAATTTGAGCCGCACTTTATCCCCATCGCGCTCGACGGAGATTTTCCAAACGTCGGTGTCTTGGAGCGGGTTCGTCCCGACGAGGTATTCCTGATAATTCGGCGCGCCGTCGTCGTCGGGATCGTCGGCTGGCCCCGCGTTCGGCGCCGTGTTCAGCTCGAAGTGAACGCGTTGCCACTCGGAAAAGATGCGAGACTTTGGCAGATCATTGGTAATCCAGGCGCTCAGGAGCGCGACGCCGGCAACGTCCACTTCCGTCGAAGCAATCGGCGGCATCTGGCCGGGTCCCCGCGCGGAAATGCGCTTCAGCACCATCGAATGGTCGAGGGATCCTGGCTTCAAAGTGCGCGCCTCCGGATTGCCGCCGTCGTTCACGAGTGCTCCGTTGATCAAGCCCGACTCCGCCGTTCGCGTGGCGAATCGCGCGTCCCATTGGCCGAGCGCCGAACCACCGGGCTGATGGCACTGCGAACAATTCGCCGCGAGGTAGGAGCGGACGCGGTGCTCCAGGCTGGACGCGGAATCCGCCAGATGCGCCGCGACCGGCAAGGCGTTCACGCCCGTGACCTGCGCGTCGAAATAGCCAGCGTCGTTCAGCGCGCGGATTTGGTTCACGGTGGCGCTGCCGTAATTGAAGTCGCGATTCAATTGCTCGGTCCGGAATCCGAGCGCGTGGCCCGCGGCCGGCGTGTGGCAGGCGAGACATTCGCTGCGGCTCGGATAATGCCAGACTTGCGTGCGCAGAATGCCGCCGTCGCGGATGACCAGCGGCTCGTCCAATCCATCTTCGGGCACCAGCGTGGCATTCTGTTGCGCTGCGTCCCATTTGTAAGTCACACCGTAAACGCCATCGCTATTCCGGACGATGAAGCGAGTTTCCAGCCGCCGCGCGGACTCCGGCGAACCTTTCGTCATTTCCAAATCGAAATGCTTGATCCACGCCGTGCCGGTCGGGAACGACCAGTTGCTTTCGCGGCCGAAGCTGATTTTTTGAACCGGATCGGGAACGGTAAACCAGCGCCGCTTCAGCGTGTAGTCAGACCAGAACGGGACATTGATATCGTAAGGCACGATGCCCGACTGCGGCGTCAGCTTCGCGAGATCTGCGAACGCGCCGGTCTCGGAAAGCAACGGCGGCAACGGCACGCCCGTGGCGTTCGTGCTATAGACGAGCCGTTTGACGACATCCTCGCCCACGTCCGCCAGCAGCACGTCGCCATTCGATGGATCGATGCCGAAGGCCACGATGTCCCGGTCCACGGCCAGCCGCGTCACGTTCGTGGACCCGCTCGCGTCGTAGAGCAAGGCCCAGATGTTGCCGCTGCCGTAGTCGGCGAAAACGTAGCGTCCGTAAAGCTGGGAAAACCGGTGGCCGCGATACACCACGCCGCCCGTGACCGAGACGCCCTGGTTGCGCGGGTAATCGAAAATCGGGTTGATGTGAGAAAAACCCGCCGGCGTGGCGCGCGGCCCGGCGATCAATCCTTCGCGATAGTTCCAGCCGTAATTGCCGCCTTTGACGATCAGGTTGATCTCCTCGCGGCGATCCTGGCCCACGTCCCCGACGTACAGCCGACCGGTGGGCCGATCGAATGACATGCGCCACGGATTCCGCAGCCCGACGGCGTAAAACTCCGTGCGCACTCGGTTGGGATCGACGGCGCGTCCGAGAAAATTCGTCACGCCGACGAACGGATTATCCGGAGGAACGGCGTAGCTGTTGGTCCTCGCGGCGGCGTGCGCGTTGGGCGTCAGGCTGCCGGGCCGCTTGTCCACGTCGATTCTCAGAATTCCGGCGAAGAAATCTTTGTCGATGCGCTGGCTGTTGGAGAACTGGTCGTTCGCGCCACCTTCGTCGCCGAGCGAATAATAAAGGTAGCCGTCCGGTCCGAAATGCAAATCGCCGCCGTTGTGATTGCTGGCTTCATCCGGTTGGTGGATGAGAATCAATTCCGAATTCGGCAGGGCGCGGTTCGGGTCATTGGGGTCGGTTTCAAAACGCGCCAACCGCCCGGCCGCCCCGCCGGTGCCCGTGGTGTAAGCGACAAAGAAATAACGATTCGTGGCATAACCGGGATGGAATGCCAGGCCCAGGAGCCCGCGTTCATCCGCAGGCACGCCGCCGGTGGCGCGTCCGGAAATGTCCAGGAATACTGTTCTAGTCGGATTGAGCAGATTGGTGATGACGGCGATTCTGCCGCGCTGTTCCACAATGAATAACCGGTTTGTTTCGCCCGGCGGCGCGACCATCACCATGGGATCGGTGAATCGCAGACTCCCGAACGCGCGCTCGGTCGTGAAGCCGAACACGAGCGGTTTCTCCGGCAAGCGCAGCGTGACATTCGCCTCGCGCCGGAGCGGAATTGTGGATTGAGCAAAACCCGCCGTGACGCCAAGGCCAAGCGCACAGGTGAACAAGAAGAATTTCAGCACACTCATTAGACCGAAACTGCCAGCCGCCCACTCAAATGTCAAAAGCGCCGCCAAGCATACGTTCAAGGAGCGTCCCCTTGTTGCACCCAGGCTTCGTTGAAATGCGCGTGCTTGATCGTTTTGCGCGCCGGGAGTCCATCGGCATCTTTGCCGACGTCTTTTCGGTTCAGATGAAAACTGTAGCTCGCGTGCAACGTGCCGTCCTTCGCTTGCAGGATGCTCGGATAATGGTATTGGCTGGCTTCGGCTCCGGGGGCGTCCAATTCCAGGTGGCGCTTCCATTTCCACGTTTTGCCTTCGTCATCGGAAATTTGCACCAGCAAACTGTTCCGGCCGCGTTCCGTGTCGTTGCTGATCAGGAGCCAGTGGCCGTTCCGAAGCGACGTAATCTCCGCGCCGGAGCCGGGATTGGGCAATTCGCTGTCGGTGACGCGGCTCCAGGTTTCGCCGCGATCGTGCGATTCGCTTTGGTGAAGGCGCTTCGGCGGCGGGCCGTTGTCGCGCATCAAAGTGAACAGGGAACCGTTCTTCCGCCGCACGATGCTGGGCTGAATGTTCCCGGCGCCGACGAGCGGCGTGCTCGTGTGCCAGTTTTTCCCCCAGTCATCCGTGATGGCCATGAGCGAGAAGGAAAAGCCGTCGGAATACAGCGGCACGATCAACCGCGTGCCATCGAGAATGAACGGATGCGCCCGCGTCATCCAACCGAGCCGGCGATAAAGTTTGTCGGCGGCCTTTTTGCGCAGTTCGGCCAGACGCGTCTGGAACCGCTGCTTGGCGTCGTCGGGGTAGGATGAATCGCGAAGCGTGGCCTCTGCGGCGTCGGCATATTTGGAGACGGTTTCCGCGAACTCGTTTCCGGGCGTGACGTGGAGGACTTCGCTCACTTCCCATTTGGGCGGGCCGTCGCTGGAATAGTCCGTCGCAATGCGATACTTCATGAGCGCCGTGTGCCATTCGTTGGCCAGGATGGTCGGCCACAGCAGCCAGAGTCGTCCGGAAGGATCGAAGAACATCGCGCAATTGGTGTCCGGGTATCCGGGCGTGTCGGCCAGGGTGAAGCGAGCGCTCCAACGTGTTTCGCCTTTGCGTTTGCGCGCGCCTTCGATTTTGACGTCATCCGCCGTCCGCTCGCCGGAGCCGTGGAACCAACAGACGAGCAGATCGCCATTCGGCGCTTCGACGATGCAGGACGCGTGATTGTGCCAGTGTTCGAGCGGGAAGATCAGTTCGGATTCGAGGAAAGGCGGTTGAGAATCCGCGGCGGCGGCCTGCCATCGTTGTGGGATCGAAAGCGAAAGGAGGATACCGAGCGCGAAGTGTGGCCAGGTGAGTGGTTTCATAGGAGCCGTATTGAACCTCTGCGCCGCGTCTTTGCGCAAGCAATTGAGCAATTGTCAAGGGGACGCTTCCCATGAATCTGGTAGGGACGCACCGCCTCCCTGGAATCTGTTTCGCTCAATGGCTCAAGAAAGTCAGGGACGGAGTGGAATCCGTCCCTACCTGGTTTCATGGGCCCAATGCTCCACTCCAACACTCCATTACTCCGCCACTCCCCATTACTCTAAGAGCGTGTTTTGAAAATGGGTGGAACGGGCAACCAGCCCGTTTTCGGCGGCAACTTGCCGCCGAACATTGCGGCAGGCTGGTAGCCTGCCGCAACAGGCCAGTGGCCTGTTCCACCCAAAAGGCATTTTTAGAACACGCTCCAACACTCCCTCACTCCGCTCCGACGATCATGCAGACGGGTCCTGCGCCGCGCGCATCGAATCCGGGTCAAGACCGACCTTCCCGCACCAGTCGCGATACGCGAAGGGCGAAATCTCGGACGGCTTGATTTCGCTGCGACCGCCCCAGAAAACATTCGTGTAGCTGACCGGAATCCCGACTCGGTCCAAGTGCTCGTCGATGGCGGCTTTGTGCTGGAGGACCATGTTGCGTTCCATGCCGTGCGCCACGGCCATGACATTGACGTTGCGGAATTCCGGCCCGCCCTCCCGCCAGTACGCATGGGTGAGAATGTGGTGCCGGCCCACTTCGCAACCGGCCTCGATTTCGCGTCCCGCCGGCACCGCCCAATGGAAGAGCGCGTTGAAACGTGTCACGCGCTCGCCATCAGCGAGAGGCTTCACGTGTTCGAGAAAAGTCGAAAAGCGGCCAATGACCTTGCGGTGATTGAGGTTCTCCGCGACCTCGTAGAATTTATCGAGGGCCACACCCGCCTCTTGGGCGCGCGGTTTCCAGAGATCCTCGCGAAGTTCGTCTGCCTCGAACTCGCGCTTCAAAGCCATCAACACCCGCCACTCCAGCTCGCTGAGGCGGACCACCTCGACACCCATGGCTTCGGCCGGCACATCGGCCTTGCTCCCCACCGCCATGCCTCGCCGGCGCACATGGCCCACGCCCAGAGCAAACAAGCGTTTTGCGGGCATAAGGCGAAAATGCTCGGCGCCGGTCTGCCGGAGGAGAAACTCGCAGTGCTTTTGCATGGAGTATCCTTGTGGAACTTTCAGCGTCGTCCAGAGCTTGTAAGTCGCGCCTGGCGTAGCCGGATCGGCCGAGCGAAGGACCACGTGGCCCGAAAACGGATCCTGTTGGAACATGTAATCGAAGGCCGAATCGATTTTCTCCGCCGGAACTTGCCAGGCGACCAGCGCGCCCGGCGCGAGATTGGTGGCCATCAAAGTCTGCCGTACCCGGCGGATCGTCTTGGCGCGCAGCATCGCCTGAATGCGCTCGATCACCACGGGCGTTTCCAGTCCGGATTGCCGCGCGATTTCCGGCAAAGGTTCCCGCTGAAATCCCTTAATCTTGTCCTCGGAAACAGCCAGAATTCTGGCGTTAATCGGATCGCCAATCTGAAACGGAACAGGCGCTCGTGTCATTCCAGAACAACTGTAGCCGAAAACTCAGCCTCCAGAAGCGGATTTTTTCTTCTCCAATCCGCGCACTCGGTGAATTTCACCTCAGCCAGGCTCGCGTCGCAAGCCACAGCCATTTGTGGGACGTGTCGTTGCCCAACTCCATATCGGCGCCGCCCTGCGCGATCA
>Ga0194119_10009225_pt1 | contig 13315 bp, 10 predicted proteins | sample TA2MahC100mmetaG_FD_148620 | JGI IMG/M metagenome (GOLD analysis project Ga0194119, IMG submission 148620) | Freshwater microbial communities from Lake Tanganyika, Tanzania - TA2015018 Mahale Deep Cast 100m | ecosystem: Environmental > Aquatic > Freshwater > Lake | place: Tanzania: Lake... | reverse complement strand
ATCCAACCAGTAATTCGTATTATTCGTGAAAAAGAGAATCAAACAATCTTGGTAGAAGCTCACCATCTCAAAGATTATCTCGCTGCCAAAAAATGTTACCTTGTCCGTTATCATGACCATCGCAGGCATGCTACTGATGACATTAGTTCTTATATAAATGGTCAATTTGCAAGTTGTCAAGGCACTGATGAAAAATCAAATTTTGAATTCTGGCTAAGAACTGACATTCCAATTAGAGAATACAAAAGTTCATCTAGACTTCTAGGGAAAGATGTTGTTACTCCCTATTCTGAGCCTGACAAACGTCACACAAACCCATTTTCGAAAGATCGCTATGTTAACTTTATTGTTGGCAGAGACGACCAAGGTAATGAAGTTGAAGCAACATGTAACGAAGATGAACTATCTAACTACTTTACTGATAGAGGTACGCCCCATTTTTTAACAGCTGCATATTTTGGTCGTGAAGTCTTGGGAAAATATTATCAAGAGCCTCGACGCTATAGTCTCAGTCACTCATATCTCAACTGTATGAGCATATGGAGTATTCCCTTTGATACAACGAGTGAAGGTTTAGTCCAAGTTTGGTTGGGAGATTTAGGACGAATTCCTTATAGAGAACAATTACACTGGCGCCAATTTAATGTTACTCCTAAAGGGACTATAACAAAACATAGATGGCTTCGTGATTTTATGGCTGAATTTGCAGACCCTGAACTAGATGCAGATCCAATTTATTACTTTCATACTGCATTCAATCAGTTGCAGAAAGAAAGTAAAGCAAAATATGACGAGGAGCTTTTCAAAGGGCTATCTGAGGAAGATAGCCATGCATATGAAACTTTACATTTGCCTTTGACTGAAGAATGGAAAGAATTTGATGAGCAGGTTCAGGCACTTGCAAAAGTGGTCGTTGACTCTTTGAATGTGGAATTGCTTTCAAGGGAAACTGGCGCAGTCATTGACGGCAAATCGATAAAAGGCTCAATAGATTTATTAGGAGCATTTTTAGAAAAATATGGGGTCGATGAAATAAAAAAGTCTGAGACGCTATCTGCTTTTCAGGTTGTGCAAACAACACGGTCTACTGGTTCAGCTCATAGAAAGGGCGAGAAATTTGAAAAAGCTCTCCAAAAATATGGCTTACTAAATCTCTCAAATTTTGAGAAATTCAAGAAGTTGACTATAGACGTTATTAATGCTCTAACTGCAATTACAGAAATTATTCATTAGAAAGGTAGTGACAAGCAGGAATAAAAGTGTAGTTGCCTGTTGAAATTGCGAAGGAATATTCGAGGGACCTCTCCCCCGTCCCTTCTCCGAACGGAGAGGGATGCCTTGCATGGTTGTGACGAATTAAGTTGAACTTATCTTCAGAAATTGCCAAGTCGTATTCGAGCCCAGCACAGCGAATCCGCGTGATGACGGAGGTGATCGACCTAACCCCCGCCCCCTTCGGGAAGCACCCCCGAAGGGGGCTCCGAGCGGAGAGGGGTGCCTTGCATGGTTTTGACGAATGAAGGCGGGATACAGAATAAACTTGAACTAATCTCCTGAAATCACTCCATAGTATCACGCTGTTGGCAGCGAATCCGTGTAATGACAGAAGAGTGAGTCAGCCTCTCGGGGTTCTGCCCCTCATTGCGGAATGACTTTGATAATCCGGTAAAAGTATGATCCTAGATCAATCATCAACAAAACAGACCGATCGAAAGCCTACTAAATATGCTGAATCGCAACCAAGGTGCCTATGCGCAGTTCAGTAGGCTAAAATCCCGCTGCGGGTACAATCCACTCATCCTGTCCCTTTTCTCTCTTTTCCCCGACTTAACCTGTAGGAACCGCAGCAAGGGACAAAGCATGCAGGCATCCCATATCATGGACGAAACCGCATTGGTACGCGCTGCCCAAATGGACGCGCAGGCGTTCGGGGAAATCGTGAATGGGAAAATGCTTCCAAGCCCTCACGCGGAGATCGTTCAAAAATGGTGGAAGGAAATCCCAAATCATTTCTCAAATGGGGAAACAGGCGAATTTGTCGTGATGCCAAACCACATTCATGGAACAATCTTCATCATGGAACGTAGTAGGGGCACGGTCCCCGTGCCCGATGAAAAGAAAAGGGTTAGGAAGACAATGGGCGGGGAAACCCCGCCGCAAGAGAAACCAACATTGGGTCAAATTGTGGCGTATTACAAATATCAATCCACAAAGGAAATGAATGCATTGGCAAGGACCGGGGTGGTCACAAAGTTTTGGCAGCGCAATTACTACGAACACATCATCCGCGATGAAAAAGGATTGAAAGCCATAACGGAATACATTGAATCCAATCCCCTGTTATGGGAAGATGCTGCTGAAAATCCTGTCAAGGCTCGTCAATAAATAAATCCCCTGCCTGGCTGGCAGGGTTTTCGATCAAAGGGATGCCCCTAATCTTCGATAATGTCAATATCGTGCGTGATCTCGATCGCGTCCCGCAGTGTGGCGTAGACCGAGCAATATTTCTCCTCGCTTAACTGGATCGCCTTGCGGACCTTTTCCTGGTCGATATACCTCCCCTCGACCCGGTAATGGAGGTGAATCCGGCGAAAGCGCCAGGGCGGGACGTCGTCCTGCACGCTCTCGGCGGTCACTTTCAATGACTGCAGATCCTGCCGCTGCTTGATCAGGATCTCGACTACATCGAAGGAGGAGCACCCGATCAAAGCCATGGTCAGCAGGTCCGAGGGGCTTACGCTCCCCGGCTTTTTCATCGTGATTTGATTGCCCTCCGCATCGCTGAGGGCAAATTTTTCCGCAGGATTCCAGGTCAGGTAGGTATTTTTGATCGTCATACCAGCAGTATAGCATCCAAATCATCCGGCCACATCATGGTACGATTGCCGTGGGAGGCTCCAATGAATTCTTTTCTGATTGCCGCCATTTTTTTCGCCGCGCTCGAGTCGCTGGTGTTATGGAAAGGCTGGCGCCGCCTCGAATTCCTGAGCAAGCCGGGGGTGATGATCTGTCTTTTCCTCTGGCTGTTCTCGGCTGCCGGCCTGGACGGAGCCATGTTCTGGTTCGGTCTCGGGATTCTGTTCTCGCTGGCGGGGGACCGACTGTTCCTTGCCGGGTTGATCGCGTTTCTGGCTGCCCACCTATGCTACGTGATCGGCTTCAACATCCCGCTGCCGCAAGTCACCGCCTGGAGTCTGGTGCTTGCAGTTGTGATCGGATTTGGTGGAGCGCGGCTGATCCGCAGGATCGTTGCACCGCTGACGGCGCAGGGGAAGGCGCGCCTGCGGATGCCGATCCTGATCTACAGCCTGGTGATCTCGCTCATGCTGCTCTCCGCCATGCAGAAACTCACAGACCTGACCTGGAACGGCGGCGCGGCAATATTGGTCAGCCTTGGCGCCCTGCTTTTTTACGCTTCGGACATCCTCCTGGCCTGGAACAAGTTCGTCTCGCCGATCAAACACGGGCGCCTGTTCAACATCGGAGCCTATCACCTGGGGCAGATCGCATTGATCGCCGGCGTGGTGATGCAATTCGGGAAATGAACGTGGGATCCGGACGCAATGGCTGGATCTAGATGGAGAACGCAAAAGCGGAGATGATCATCCCTCCGCCCATCACAAGATCGATCACGATCAGCATGAACCACATCCAGAACATGGCAGGAGCTTTTTGTTCAAGCACCGCCTCGGAGGGATCATCCGGGTTGTAATACACCGGAACCATTGCTCCGACCGGGTAGCGCGCGATCACGCCTGCCGCGCCGGAGCCGCCCACCTCCATCCCGGGCGCGATGCGGTTCCCCTGATGGGCTTTTCCCATCACCTTGTATGAATACAATACGAACGGATAATTCACGCGGCCGCGATTGTTACCCGACCGCCTCGATTGCAGCGTCGATACCATGACCGTCCCGGATGTGGACGGCCAGGTGCTAGCTGCGGCAGCCTTTCTGCGCATCGAGAAGATGATCAACAGAAAAATGATGTTGATCACGACGAGCACGGATCCAAAAATCCCTACGATAAGCAGCGTTTCATTTTCCATGAGGGCACCTCCAAAACCTTTAAAGATGGACTGGAAAGTATCAAAAGAAATTCTCATGAGTATAGCCCCGCGTCATTCCCGATTGAGGGGGTCATTGGTCATGGGAGGGCAGTCCCGGCAAGATGTGTGGAGGCCGAATACATCTCCCTCAGGAATCTCGAAGGGCGGCGAGCCAGCAAGCTCGGTGTTTCAAATCCGGAATCTGAGGCGAGGGTGGAAAACATTCCAAACGAAAGCGGGTACGGGACCCATGGATTGCCGGTCTCCACGTTGTATTCGACCAGCAGGAGGATTCCGCCCGGCTTGAGCATCGAGGCGACAAGGCGGAGCATTCGACCGTGATCCTTGAAGAAATGCAGGGAGTTGGCCATCAACACCCCATCCAGCGGTGGAAGGTTCACTGGCCGGGAAAAATCTTTCGCTAGCAGAATCAAGCCATCGGTCCCTCCGAAGCGGGCTCGGTACTCCCCCTCCAAATCCTTCAGCGCCCGGCGATCCTGGTCGATGGCATGAATGACAGCCTGCGAACCGGTCAATTCCCGCAGAGCCAGCGTGAAGGCGCCGCGCCCGGCGCCCAGGTCGGCCCATACTCCGCCCGTGGAGAATCCGGCGGGTTCGAGCAGCCGCACGTGATCCGCATGAACCATAAGGGACAGATCAATCCGTGCTGACGATCACTTCGTGGATCAGGTGCGCGTATCGATTCTGCAGACGGATGTAATGGCTTTGGATCGCATCCGCCTCGGCTCCCTCGGGCGCAAGGAAACGGCCTCGCTCCACGCCGCTGCGGGCGATCTCGCGGCACACTGCTTCGGTGATGAGCTCGGCCAGAAGCACCTGTCCCTCCTGCGTCGTATCCAACCTGCTTTGTGAATCAAGATAGCGCTTCACCGAAGGAGCGGCGGTCGCCACCACGATGTTCGAATTGACGCGATCGAAGAACACGCGTTGACGCGGATCCATGCGATCGTCGAAACGAATGTCGGTGAACAGGGAGCGGCTGCCGCGGGTCGGCGCAGCGATGATCCTTTCCTTTTTCGAATGCACCTGAACCATCGCCTCAGCCTTCAGCCTCGCCAGATAGGCGGTCAACACCGCCTCACCGCCCACCTGCCGCCCCTCCACTCGCACCTTCGCCTGCCCAACTCTTGGATCGTTCTTGAACGGCTGAATGACCACCTGCGGGGTCAGGACGATCACTTCCGGACTGTTCGAGAACACGTTGACGGTGTTCCCGATGCGCGCCTTGTCCACAAGGTCCACACGCAGCGTGAGCGTGACCGGCTGGCCGGTTTGCACGTACACTCTCTCTGGGAAGAAACCGATTCCCGAAGGGGGAAGTTCGATGCGCTTGTCTCCGTCATCCGGAACCCTGGGATCGCTCAATTCGGATACCGCGATCGAATTCAACTCGTGCAGGGCATGATCCAGTTTTTGGCGAAGGCGTTTATCGAGCTTGGTTTGCTCATCGTGCAGGGCGTGCTCGCGTTCGGTCTCGATCAGCGGATCGAGTCTCTTCTCCACAGCGGTCTTTAATGCTTTGGCGAAGGGATGCGTCCAGTTGATCCCGTCGCGGGTGGCGGTCAGGACCGGTTCGTCGTTCTTGAGCAGGTCGTGCAGGTAATCGCACTGAATCGATCCGTAAAAGTATGCCGCATATGGATCGTTCTCATACTTGAGCATGGTCAGTGAAATGACGGTATCGCGACTGATCACCAATAATCCCCCATCGGCGTAATCCCCCTCCTCGCCGCGCGTCGAAAGCTGGATGTTCGAACGAAAGACATGCAGCCGCGCCCCGGCCGGAAAGCCCGGGATCCTGAACTTCTCGCTGAGCACGCGCTCGCCCTTCGGCGATTTGTAGCTGAGCACATGTTCGTGACGGATTTTTCCGTCGCTGCCGACATCCCGCAGCACGATCCGGCGTTTGGGATCGCTCATGATCGGGCGCAGCTCGAAGTGCCGCTGAAGATAATTTCTCAGGTTGTTGTATTGCGGCACATTGACGTCGCTCCGTGAGACGATGATCTCCACCAGCGTCCCGTTCCCCTGGGGCAGGTTGTATTGCTCGCGCAGCGGCACCGTGGCACGAACTGGAACTTCCAGCTCAAAGGTCGGGACCCCTTTCTTGATGAGCAGCGAACAGGAATAATAATTCGCCCCCTTGAAGGATCGCACATGACCGTGCCCGAGACCGAAGATTGCATCCTTCAATCCGCGCCCCCACATGCCGCGCACGTGCTTGTCCTCCTTCAGGCCGCTGGTCGCCTCTCCGTAGGTTCCAACCACCTTGTCCATGCGCGAGTCCGTCATACCTTCGGCGTAATCGTATACGCGAATGAGCGAGTTGCGATGCTTGCGCGTGACCTCGATGACGATCTCACCGCCGGCTTCCAGGCCATTCGATTCGAGGCGCGCGTAGCTGTCGTTACAGTTGGTGATGACCTCCACCAGCGCACGCAGTACATCCTTGCGAATCGCCTGATCCGCCTGCTGGAGCGCCACCCGGTCGGCATACTGCAGTTTCCTGCTGTTGATCGCCATTCACAACCCCGCTACTTTTTCCCTTTTTTCTTCTTAATGGTTTTTGAAGCCGGTTTCTTGTGGGTTCCGAGCAGCGCAGAAAAACGAAGTTCACAATAATCCAGGAAGGCCTGCAAATCCTTGCGCTCGGAGATCTGAACATATTCCCGGAACAATTCCAGATTTCGATTGAGCGTCTGAGGCGTGCTCTCGAGCGTGCACAACAGCATGCTGCGGAACTCATACTCGTTGATCCTGGCCGACTTCCCATGCCTCTTGAAATTCCGGTAGGCATCGGAGGTCTCCATGGTGCGGACGAACTTCCCGGCGCGCGTCCTTAAATCGGTCTGCACGACCAGAGTGGATATCGGGCTCGACCCGCCCAGCATTTTCTCCACCTTCTCGGCGAATTTCATCCCCTTCGGGGTGAGCTTGAAGCTGTTTGACGCGCTGCCTACCAGATACCCCTTGCGGCGGCAGTCGCTCCAGCGCCGGCTGACCGAGGCGGAATCCGGCCAATAGGGATACTTGAGCAGCGAAAACCGCTTGGGAAAAAGTGTGAAACAAGCCGAGACGATGTCCTCGCTGGTGAGCGGGATTCCCTGCGTGCTCAAAAAATGCATCGAGTACACCACCAGTTCGTTCAGGTGAATCCTGGTGTATACCTCAGGATCGAATTGGGGTGGATTGGTCAGGTTCAGCATATCCCCCTCCACGAATCGAATAAAGCAAGAATACAGCGCATGCTGCCTGCGAAGATCATGGGTGAAAGGTCTCTTTTCTCACGGATTTACGGATGGGGGATATTCTACCGCACTCATGAAATCATCCGACCTGCAAGGCGCAAGATGTCCATCCCGCCGACCGAAAGGATCCTTTATCAAGGTGTGATTCTTCCTACAAAAAACTCCCCTCGGTGATTCGAGGGGAGTCCATGCGTGAAGCCAATTTCCTCAGGATGGTTGCCTCCGGAAGTATCTTCGGACTTTGGCCGCGAACTGCCGGTCGGTCAGCTTGTCGGAGGTTTCGATGGCGGCGATGCGGTTTTGAATTCGTTCGTGCCGCATCTGCTTCTGCAATTCGCGTTTCGCCTCACCGGGGCCAAAAATCAGGATCGATCCCGCGTCGCGGATGCTGGCCAGGACCTCGCGATAGAAGCGGTTCAAATGCTCCCTCCGCTGACGGTCGCGTTCCGCCTTGAAGTATTGGGCGCTGTACGGCATGCGTGTGCGCGCTCCCCCGGGTATTTTGTTTGGTTTCTGGACGTTCGACAGGATCCTTCTGATCTCCTCCCTCTTGTCTTGCAGGATCACGATCACGGCTTGCTTGTGGTCGATCCACAGGCCGATCTGCTTTTCCATGGAACCTCCTCGTCTCAAATGAAAGCACGACCTGCTTAAAGTATACAGAATCGGCCGGCTGATTGCAAATTTTTAACCTTAAATTTTTCCCGTGAGAACCCGATATATGGGCTCACCCCCAATGTACTGCGGAGCGAACGGGGTACGATGTATGCTTCGGGAGAGATCGCAAGAATTTCCCTTCGTTAATCCCCGCGAACACCGCGATCCACTGGAGGAAAACGGATTTCACCCTTCCTTCTCGACCCTCCGCAATCCAGTCCATCCCTTCGCCATTCCTTTATAATCGAGTTCACGGGAATCGGATGGACAATAATGGTTTCCAGACCTCGTTGCTATTCCCCGCGGAGGAACACTCCACTTCCCAACAGGCCAGGGCATGGGCGGTGAAAGGATGATCGAGATCCGGCCTGTCCTCTCCCCTCGGGAAAGAAATGCGTTTCTCACCTTTCCCTGGAAGATCTATCGCAACGATCCACTCTGGGTGCCGCCGGTCATGCGCGAGCGTGCCAAGCTGATCGATCCTCACCGGGGGCCGTTCTTTAAGAACGGCACGGCAGATTTGTTCATTGCCTGTAAGGATGATCGCCCGGCTGGAACGATCTGCCTGGCGGAGGATTGGAACAACACCCGCCACAAAGGGCAGGCGGAATGCATGTTCGGCTTTTTGGAATGCATCCGGGACTATTCCGTTTTTGAATCCATGTTCCAATTCGCCGAGGTCTGGGCTGCGGGACGGAACATGAAATCGATCTATGGTCCGTACAACCTGGACCGTGAAGACTCACGCGGCATCCTGATCGAGGGGCGCGACCGGCCGCCGGCGCTGTACTGCGGACATCATCCTCCGTACTATCGGGAATTTCTCGAGCGCTTCGGATTCATGAAAGACGGTGAGGACGGGCTGGCCTATGCCATTGACATCGACCTGACCCAGCCAAGAGTCCGCAGGTTGATGCGGGTGGCGGATCAGGTCCGCGCCCGAAACCCGCGCTTCACCGTACGGAGCGCCATCCTTAAGGAGAAGGAGGCCGAGATCGACCGCATCCTTCTCCTGCAAAATCGCGGCCTGGAGCACATGCCCGGCATGGTGCCCTACACCCGCTCGGATATCGAATCGATGATCCTGCCGCTACTGGACCTGGTCGATCTGGATCTCGTGTTGTTCGCCGAAGTGAATGGGGAACCGGCGGGGTTCTTCCCCGGAATTCCAAATTACAATGAAATCCTGATTCACCTGAACGGCTTGAGATATCCATGGGATTATCTGCGTGCGCTGTACTACAGGAACAAGAAACCAACGAGTCTTTCGATCAAGAGTATCGTAATGCTTCCAGAATATTGGGAGTCGGGTTTGGCGCTGCTGTTATTCGATGAGATGGCCAGGCGCGCGGCCGCGCGCGGTTACACCTGGGCGGACCTGTCTCTGACGGGGGAGGATAATGTGGACACCCGGCCGCTGGCCCATCACATGGGCGCGCAGGTTTACAAACGATACCGGTTCTACAGAAAACCGGTCGATTGATTTCACGAGGGGAATCACAAGATGACCCGGGTTACTGAGTCATCCTTACGAAAAATCCGAATTCATCAAAGTTTCGGAAACCGGCTCACCACCTTCGCCATCGCAGGAGGTCGATCCATGACTCCTCCCTGGTGGATGCCGATTAGCGTGCCCTCGACCGCATATTTCAATTCAAGAAAAGCCTGCCCGGTCAGGTATCGCTCGGCGTCCACTGCACAGGAGGTCACCCAACCGATGCGCTCGCCGCTGGTATTCACTAGCGGGTCGCCGTTATGCGCCATGCGGACGCGCGGCTCGTCGAAGCGGAAGCGGACCACGACTCCGCGGCGTTCCTTCTCTCGTGCCAGGAAGGCTTCGCGCCCGATGAACCACGGCTTGTACGGCTTGACGTAGGATCCGAAACCGCCCTCAGCCACGCCCAGATCGCGCCCGGAGCGGAAGATGGTATTCTCCCACCCTGCGGCGGAAGGACCGCCCTTCCACGAACCCAAGCCCATCTCGTGACCGTACAGCGGCAGGCCGGCCTCGGTGCGCAGCGAATCGCGCGCGCCCAGCCCGATCGGCTTGACCCCGAACGGTTCGCCCGCCTTCAATATCGAATTCCAGAACTCCACGGCGCGCTCGGGATGCACGAACAATTCGAAGGCCATCTTCTCGCCGGTGTAACCGGTGCGCGAGACGATCAGGTCAAAGCGCTTCCCTGAACCTGTCGAAGGATCGCCGACCACGGCATCGCACAACTCGGTTCTCTTCAATTTCATGATCCGCGCCCTTGTTTCGTCGTCCACGCCCATGGCCAGCAGTGTCTCGCGGCTCTTCGGTCCCTGCAGGGCGATGTCCACGCGCATGGCGGTACCGGATTTCGGGTCCCGCAGGTTTCGAATTTCGGCGTTGTATCCGTAGGTGCGCGCCCACGGCCGCTTGATCTCGATCTTCACAGTGCCGTCACGAACGCTTTCCAGCCAGGTCCGATCGTTGTCGTCGTTTGAGGCATTCACGACCACAAGGTAATCGTTCCAGCCGCGGCGGTAGACGAGCGTGTCGTCCACCACGTCCGCCTCGGGCGTGAGAAAGTGCGTGTACAGCGACTCGCCGGGGGATAACCCGCCGCAGTCGTTCCCGCACACCGCGTCCAGGAAGGAGGCGGCATCGGCGCCGCGGACGTCATACACGCCCATGTGCGAGACGTCGAACAAACCTGCGGCCTGCCGCGTGGCAAGATGCTCCTCCACCACCGAGGTGTACCAGACCGGCATATCCCAACCTGCGAAGGGAACCATCCTTGCTCCCAATGCCTTATGCGTTTCGTGCAGGGCGGTGAATTTCGGTTCCCCTTCGGGAGGCTCACTCCATAGAAATGGCAGCTTCTGAGTTGTCTCGGTTTTGACCTCAGGCTGAATTCCGAAGAACCAGGGTTTTTGAGCACCGGCTTCCCTTTTTCCCTTGGGAGCGCCCTTCGAGGAGGTTTTTGACTTCCTCTGAACATCCATCACCACGAATGGACCGGGCATGCGCCGGGCGCTGAAATCCTTTTCGCCATCCAGATTGAAGGATACATACCCGTCCGAGAGATCCCGCAGCCAGGTGCCCACCGCGGCTGCTTTCGCCGGCGGCACCTCCAGCTGGAATGTATTTTGATCGATACAGGTCAACACACAAGCGACTGCGCCGGCCGCTGTGGCAACAGTGGTCGGAGCCGATTTGCCCTTCTTCATTGCGGACATGTCGCACGAGACGGCATAATCCAGCATCTGGCGTACGCGTCTACCTTTAATTTCAAACGAAGTACTCTTGATTTTATCGTCGATATACCAGAAATGAGGGTAGCCGTTCTTCGTTGATTTGAAATCGATCCCCGCGCTCTCCGCCAGTTTTCTCACCTTCACCTTCGCCGAGTTCAAGATGCTGAAATCGATCTTGGCACGGCGCACGCGACCCTTGTGAGGTGTGTCGACGCTGTGCGGAGCGCACGCCAGCAGCACATCGGCCATGATGTCGGCCAGGACGCGGGATTTCTTTTCATCGAAGCCGCGCTGCGTGATCCACGGCGTGCCGAGGCGGATGCCGCTCGGTTCGAGCGAGTTCCTGTCTCCGGGGATGGTGTTGCGGTTGACGACGATCCCGACGATGTCGAGGATGCGCGCCGCCTGGTCGCCCGTCAGGGATATGCCCTCGGGCGATTTGACCGTTGTCACATCCAGGTTGAGCATGTGACAATCCGTGCCGCCGAACGGGACGCGCAGGCCGCGCTTTTTGAACTGATCCACCATGGCCTGTGCATTTTTGATCGTCTGCGCCTGCAATTGCTTAAATTGCTTGGTCTGCGCGAGTTTGAAGGTCAACGCCAGTGCCGCAAATACGTTCACATGCGGACCACCCTGCTCGCCGGGGAAGACCGCCTTGTCGATCTTCTTCGCAATCTCAGGAATCGTCGTGAGCAGCACCGCGCCGCGCGGACCGTCAAGGCTCTTATGGGTGGTCGACATGACCACGTGCGCATGTCCGATCGGCGAGGGGACGACGCCCGCCGCGACCAGGCCGCCGATGTGCGAGATATCGGCCAGGAAGTACGCGCCGACCTCGTCCGCGATCTCACGGAACTTCTTCCAATCCGGCACCCAGGAATAGGACGAGTACCCTGCGATGAGAAGTTTCGGTTTGGCTTCGAGCGCCAGCTTGCGGATGGCCGCGTAATCCAATCGCTCGTTATCATCGACCGTGTAGTGCACCGCCTTGAACCACTTGCCCGAGCGGTTGACCGAGGAACCGTGCGAGAGATGCCCGCCGTGCAGCAGGTTGAGTCCCATCACGGTATCGCCCAGGTTGAGCAGGGCCTGATAGACCGCGTTGTTGGCGGGCGCGCCGGAGAGCGCCTGCACGTTGACGAAGATCTGATCCGCCGAGTACCCGTTAGCCGCGAAGGCTTCCGCGGCGCGGCGGCGCGCCAATGCCTCGGCCGCATCCGCATATTCCACGCCCTTGTAATAGCGCGGGTCGCTGCTGCGCCGAAAGTGAGCCAGCCGCGCCGGGTAATCGAGGATCTCGTCCTCCGTCATCCAGCGCGTATCCTCGTCTGGATAGCCTTCGGCGTAGATGTTCTGAAAGGCCGAGGCCAGCGCCTCGCGCACCGCCAGCGGCGCGGTGGATTCGGAGGGGATCAGGATCAGCTTGCGATACTGCCGTTCGGCTTCCAGTTGGGTGAGTTCGTGTGTTTCGGGGTCGAGTTTGGCGAGCGAGCCGCGGACTAAGAAATCGGGCATCGATGTGTCTCCTTGGTTAGTCATGCTGAGGAGCGGCGAAGCGCCTCATTTGTTGCAGGATCCTTCGCTGCGCTCAGGATGACATCGGTATTTGTCAGACCAAGCGAATTGTAGGACGGGAAAGGACGGAGGTCAAGTGAAAAAAAGCATGAAGAGACAAAACATCCCGCCGGAAGAAGGAACTGGCGGGATGATCTAAATCTTAGAATCGCATAAATCAAGGGGTGGGGTATGGACTTGGAATGTCAACGATTTGCACAGAATCAACATCGGCGCCATCACTTGGAGGTGCAATAGGTGCCTGCACAGCCAGGTAAGAATAATTTCCCGCTGGTGGATAGCTGGGTGCGTTATCCACATCAATCAATATACCTGTATCAATTGGTGATCCATATAATTCGGAGTATGGGATGTTTTGATTATCCGTTTCAGATCCCGCAATATCACCTACTGTCGAATTATTGTCGGGCACACCATCACCCCAATTAAATACGACATAATAACAGCCTATCCGTAAATAGGGACGAACATTAACAAAAAGACACTCCTGGTGCAGAATTGCAGGTGCAACCCAAACAACCTGCAAGGAGTGTCCAATG
>Ga0194119_10009221_pt1 | contig 13318 bp, 8 predicted proteins | sample TA2MahC100mmetaG_FD_148620 | JGI IMG/M metagenome (GOLD analysis project Ga0194119, IMG submission 148620) | Freshwater microbial communities from Lake Tanganyika, Tanzania - TA2015018 Mahale Deep Cast 100m | ecosystem: Environmental > Aquatic > Freshwater > Lake | place: Tanzania: Lake... | reverse complement strand
AAAGTTGCTTTTTACCGGCATTGGAAAAGTGTAAGTGTTGCAATCTTAATAGTAGCCTTACCCTTTATTTTTTGGGATGAGCTTTTCACACAATGGGGCGTTTGGGGATTCACTGAACAATATCTTCTTGGAATTTATTTTGGGAATTTACCTTTAGAAGAAGTTTTATTCTTTTTTGTGGTTCCTTACAATTGTGTATTTATTTATGAAGTATTAGTAGCTTATTTTAAGGGTATTTCCCTTCCAAATTTTTCTAGAGTCTTTTATTTAATTTTTGGTTGCTTAGCTATTTACAATTCGGTTATTAATTGGGATGGTTTGTATACATTTTACGCTAGCATTTTCGCCGCGTTATTCAGTTTCGCTGCATTTTTTTCGAAATCATATTGGCTGCAATATTTTACGTTAACATACTTGGTTGCTTTAATTCCATTTATCATAGTAAACGGGATTCTCACAGGGGCTGTAACGTCGAAACCAATAGTTTGGTATAATGAAAATGAAATAATTGGATTGAGAATAAAAACAATTCCGTATGAAGATTTATTCTATAATTTTGATTTGATTTTTTTGGTTATTCTCATCCATCAAATCCTGAGATATAAACCTATTCCCGGCCAATCCACCCAGAAATATCCAAAAGATAGGAGCAACAGCAATTACACTAATATTGAAAAAAGCTTGAATTAAGTAAGCTGTCACAGCTAAACTCACTGCCATAGACCATGTGGAGGTTAATATGCTTCTCATGGACGATTTAAAAGACATAAATATCACCAACAAATACGTGCACAACGTGGGAATCCCACATGTTACAGCCATATGTAAATACTCGTTATGTGCTCTATCTATAGTTGTTTTAGTTCTTCTATAATATTCATTGTGCAGTTGTGGTTGCTCTGTTTCTATTGCCAATTTCAAATTTTCGGGACCTACACCTAACAAAGGATTTTGAAGAAGTACCTCATTCGTTATGGACCAAATCTTTAAACGCCCAGAGCCACCATATTCATTTGATAAATCCATTTCTTTGGCGATAGTCTTGTACTTCTGAGTTATTGTATTCTGTTTTTGACTATTTAATAAAATTAAAAAAACTAGAACGTAACCTAAAATTAAATATAAAGGGAACAAAACCTTTTTTTTCAAAATGAACTGATAAAATAAAAAACCTGTGATAACTATTGCTCCAGCCACCCAAGCGCTACGAGTTTGACAAATCACCAAAGTGCTAAAAAATAACAATGCGAAATAGAAATACACCCACTTTCTCCTTAAAACGAACAACGAAGAAGACAGAACAACGAGCATAACCGCTAATGATCCAACAAAATTCTGGTTTCCTATTGTACTAAATATTCTTGGTGCAAATCCATAATTAATCACTAAAGGATCTTTTCCATAGTATTGAATTAGTGCATAGAGTGAAAATGGTATAAGTCCTACGAAAAATATTAAAATTCTTTTAGCGTTTATAATTAGGTAATTCTTTGCTGCAAACCAAAGAAAAATATAACAAAAAAGTGATAAAAATCCTTCACATCTACCGGAACCACTAAAATATCCCAGAAATGCTAACTCCTGATTATAAGCGTTAAACGAAGCCATCAACACAAATAATATCCAAAAAAAAGCTATGAAGATTATTTTATCCCACTTTATTTTCCTCTGCAGAACAATGAGTACTAAAATAATACCCGTAAAAAATAATAAAATTGGGAATTTAAATGGGCTAAAAAGATTATAAATATCGAAAAAGGAAATTGCAGTTGGAAGAACAATTATCACACTCCAAAGTAATGCGTCTATCCGAAACAACTGACGAATTTTCATATTTATGTTCAAAAAAAAAGGGATGAAAAACTTCCATCCCTTACTTCAAGTTGACTAATATTATTTAACTGATGCTTCTGCTTCTGAAGAATCTGCTGATTGAGCATCTGCTGATTGAGCATCTGCTGCTGGAGTTTCTGCTGCTGGAGTTTCTGCTGCTGGAGCTTTTTCTGCTGGAGCTTCCTCTTTAGTAGCTTCCTTTTTTCCACCACATGCAGTCATTGTGAAAGCTGCGGCAGCAATTAATAACATAAATACTTTTTTCATAATATAAATTTTAAAATTAAACTGCGTCAAAATTAATACAACTTTTCAACATGAACAAAAATTACATTTATTTTTTTAATTTTTTAACTAAATTTTCCGCGAACTCCCTCGAAAGAATTTGTTTTTGATTTGAAAAATTCATGTCTAAAACCGAATTAATCGGTATAAGATGAATATGAGCATGACTTACCTCTAACCCAATTACCGCAATACCAATTTTTTTGCAATAGATCTCAGCTTTTAGTCTCTTTGCAACCTCTTTACTAAAGGCGAACAATGCCTGAAAACGATCTGAAGTCATGTCAAAGATGTAATCAATTTCTTCCTTTGGAATAACCAAGGTGTGACCTTCTTTGAGAGGATTAATGTCAAGAAATGCCAAGTGATCTTCATCTTCGTGGATAATGTAGGCTGGTAATTCCCGATTTATTATTTTTGAAAAAATCGTGGACATCACCGTGATATTTCGAGTATTTCAAATTTCATTGTCCCTCCCGGTGTTTGAATTTCTGCTACATCACCCTTTTCCCTCCCTAATAAGCCCTTACCAATAGGTGAATCGACGGAAATTTTCCTCTGCTTAATATCTGCCTCATTCTCAGCAACTAAGGTATATTCCAATTCCATTCCGTTTAATTGATTTTTTATCCTAACCTTGGAAAGAATAAAAACTTTTGAATTATCAATTAATGTTTCATCAATTAGTCGCGCGTTGGCAATAATATTTTCAAGTTTAGAAATCTTCATTTCCAAAATACCTTGCGCTTCTTTTGCAGCGTCATACTCCGCATTTTCAGATAAATCACCCTTATCCCTTGCTTCGGCAATTTGCTCCGAAATCGACGGCCGTTGAATAGTCTTCAACTCATGCAATTCATCTTTTAATTTCTGTAATCCTTCGGATGTATAATAATTAATTTGAGACATTGTTTTATACACTTTAACAAATGGAAAAGAGCCCAAACGGACTCTCTTGTCATTATCGAAAATAATTATTTATTTAAGACTGATGGTTGCTCCAACTGTATGGATAACACCGAAGACACCCGCCATTCTGGCACAATATTCAATTCCTAACGCACTCTTATTTTTACCAACTAAAGCATCAATGGAGAAGCCAGCTGTAGGACCAATTAGTGCGTTCGATCTATTTTCAATATTAAAAATACCTGTTTCGTAACAGTAGCCTCCACGCAAATTAAACGCCATTTTATTATTCACTAAGGAATAATCCAAACCAAGTCTGAACTGATCTTTCATAAAGGAGTTTGCTGTAAATCCAAAGGCCACGTTTAGCCTGTTCTGTTGGTTAAAGATTACGTCATAGGATGCTCCTATTCCGAGCAGAGAAGGAAGTTCGAAAGTGGCTGAACGTTGTTCCAATGTTGCTATGTTTCCGTTAGAGACATATGTTATTTGATTTGCCAAGCCATCGCCTCTAAACCTCATTACGGGGCCCACATTCTTTAAAGATATTCCAAATTTCAATTGATCTTGTTCCCCCGTTACATAACGAATTCCTGCATCAATTGCAATTCCCGAGGCTCGTAAGTTAGAAATACTTTCAGAAATAACTTTGAAATTAATTCCTCCATAGATGCTCGAAGAAAACTCTTTTGCATAACCTAAATTAAAAACATTCGCTCTAGGTGAGAAAAATCCAATGTTACCCTCAGGATTATTTACAGTTGTTATTGGAATATCCCCGAAATTCAAAGATTGTACACTTACGGCGATCACATCAGAACTAGAAACTCTCTGTGCAAAACCCGCAGAATTCAATCCAATCCCAGCATTCCCCATCCAATTCGAATAATTAAATTTCAATTGTGTTTTCTCAGTAAAAGCCAATCCAGCAATATTGGAAAATGTTGCCTCCAAACCGTTAATATTTGCATACGCAGCATCGGCAATAGCAGAACTTCTTGCCCAAGGGTTCATGAGTAAATGAGACGCCCCTGCAGAACCTACCCTATCCTCATTGCCACCAAATGCTAATGATGATGTAAACAAGGTAAAAAATGTGAACGATACTATATTTTTTTTCATAATTTCTTGTTTAACAGTTTAAATACCTTGTAAGTCAACTTGACGCATTCCACCAAAGAATTTCAATACTTTCTCACCAATATCAGGAACCTCTACATGAATTAAATAAACACCTCCAGCAACCGGTATATTTTTCCAATTCGTTAAATCCCAATCTTGTGAAGTAACCTCAGAATCTTTATTGAAGGTCTTTACTAATTTTCCGCTGACCGTGTAAATCTTAATCGTACACTTCGTTGGTAAGTTTGTGATCTTCACTCGCGTATCCAACCTGTTGCGCTCATAATCTGAGAAAGCATAGTATGGATTCGGCACCACATTGATCATCTTCAAGGCCTCCTTCAGTTGATTTTCCGAGGAAGTTACCGTAGCAATTTCATCCATCGACCAAGAATACATCGGTTTGCCCCCATTTTCTCCTGAACCAACAAAATTCTTGTATTCCTTGTTAATTCTCAATTTTATCGTTACATCCGTTGATAATAAGGACTGATTCGGGCGCAATAACGGATAAGAAACCCATGCAAGACTTCCGTACAATTCCCGTTTTGCTTGAGAAGAATTTGTTTCTACCTCCACCCATTTATTTTGTAAGAAATTGTTCCCATTACTTTCAGCTTCCGTTGGGATGTAGGCCGGAAAATCAAAACCGTTACTATAGCCATTGATCGACTTCTGCTTGTGGCTGAAGACATACACAGGATGCACTCCTCCCATCAACGGCGTACCCACATTGCTCACCAAACGACTTGTCGGATTCCAAAGCATGTCTGCACCGTTCTCGCCTCCTAAAAAAGAGTTCTCGCCAAAAGCCATGTACAAACGTGCACCCGACTCTAAATCAACTGCATAGCCCGGAAACCAACCCATTCCCATGCCAGTGCCATCAGGAATCCCATCTTTATTCACACTTAGACTCTTGCGCATAGCACCAGCTGCTGCTCCACCGACATTCAATGCTGTATTTCTTCCTAACTCTACAACCGGACAACGTGTCCATTTCGATTTATCACTTGTTAATACAATATTCACACTCGGTAAGAAACTAATCGAAGCATTCGTCTTACTCGATCCGTTGAAGGTCCCATAATAAGCCAATGGCATATAATCCGCCTGATATCCCACCAAGCGGTGAGGGGCAACTATCCCCTCCAAGATGCCTTCATATTTCTGATCCGGATCTGCACCAAGCTCATCGCGGTATTTACACGGATCTAAATACGTTGCACCATCCGGCTGACATTCATAGGCCGCATCATTTTCGTCATCAACAGGCGTATAATCCCCTGAACGTACCCAATTTGTCGGAAAATACGCATCGTTATCTTGTACACCTCCTAACCAACGCTTCGATGAATCTGCAAATTCAATTGAAGAACTTATCATATCCGTAGTCTTCACCGCTATATTTCCACTCCCGTCTGGAAAATAATACTTCTCCTGATGTATCTGTACCGATATACCCCATTCAGGAATGATTTGTTCGTTGTCAACTTCAATGGTCTGTTCGCTTGTTACGGAGTCCAATACCGAACCCCCCTTTGAATCATAACGGTAAATTACCCAACTGGCCGTATCCGCACTGTTACCTGTCGCAGGAGCTGTATAATCTCGAAACTTACACTCAAAATAACCCCCAGCTAAATTCAATGGATCAACCACTTTGATATTTATCGGTCCCCTGCCATAATCATACGTCGGGTTTTCCATGTAACCTTCCTCCAAAATGGTATTCAAAGACGATGTGGTAAGCTCCAGGTCACGATTCCCATTCCCGTATCCATCCAACCGCGTAATCTGAGGGGATGAACCGTATTCAATCAATTGCAAGGTGCCTCCCGCCTCCGGAACAGGGCTGTGAGGAATGGCAGCAGTTGGTGTAATTGCTGTTCCATCATAATTTAACCTGGATGAAATAAATGGAATTTTTTGTCCGTCAAGCTGCTGTGGATCATTTGGATTGTATGGCTTGAAATTATTGTATGCGTAGGCTACAGCTACATAATAATATGTTTTATGATTTACCAAAGCCCTTGCTCCTTGAGCAAATTCATCTTCTGTAATTCGAAAACTGTGGCGAATTCCTTTATTTTCTCCATCCACTTTTTCTACAGGAACGGAAAAACCAAGTGCCTCGTCAAATTCAAAATTTATTATTCTTGAAACATCGTTTTTGATATCACATTGAGCTACCAATCTAGCTTTTGTTGGATCTGCAATGTCCGCAACCGAAACCTCGTCATCTTTTAATTGGAATATTTGATACCCTTCAAACCTATACTTGCGATCAACCGTTGGATCGGGTATATTTATTTCATCAATTTCCTCATATTCTTCCCTGTAATTATTTGATGAATTTGGGTTTTCAATTACTAATATTAACTCATTTTCCAATTCCTGTATTGTTAACTTTGGTGCATCTGGCGGTGACAAAATTTTAAAACATGCATCAAACAAGGCCTGTGCTTTTGTATCCGCACGTTTCATTGCTTCCACTGACGCCATAAGTCCACCATCTGTACTTCTACCATAAACCATACCTACGGTGATATTGTTTATCGCACCTGGTTTTAATGTAAATGGACCAGCTGATTGCACAAAACGTCTGTCTGCAGGCGGATTATTGTTGGTTGACTCATCCCATCCGTTGGGAAATGTCGAAGTCATATCAATACCTCCCGTTCCCCAGTTGAGTGGATCAGAGGTCCCAGGAAACATGTAATCAGATAAAACTGGTGTGGCTCCAGTTGATCCTGTATAACCTAAGCCTCCGTAGTACATCTCCGAACCGTTTGCCCATTGACCTTCCATGAAATTATAATATTCAGCCGCAGGACCCGGGTCATTATAAGGATAGGCAGAGGTGGATGTGTAAAAAGTAAATCTCCTCATTCCAAATCGCTCATTATCGATAATTCCATCGCTATATCCAATTCCGATTCCTTTATATACAATTCCTCCATTCGCTAATGCATCCGTAACAGTCGGAACAACGTCCGTCTGTGTTGCCTCATTAAAATATGGCCCTGGGTTATCCAAACCGTCAGCATCCTGATAAGGGCCCTCAAAGAAATCACAGCCTAAAGCCGGTGGGTTTTCCCCATATCCTGGGCGACCGCCGTCACTTTCATCATTTAAGTCTCCATTGTACATATAACCCAATCCCCTCGACACGTCACACCCTGTGTAATCATCCGCATAATTTCCTATATCTGCATCCAAATACTGAGAAAAATAGGTATTATATAAGGTCTGAGTACCTCTATTTATTAACTCATAATTATAGAAAGTCATTCTATTGATTTCATCATTCGTGGCAAATGAAAAAGCTTGTGCACGAATCTCCATACCAATTGGATCGCCATTCGTTTCCGTGTGAATATTTCCTTTGTCATTGAATACCCACCAATGGGTTTCGTCGCCATAAAGAGTTACCCTTCGATCAATTCCACACTCTACATCATCTCTACCGAGAATATCGTCGTACCAAGGATGGTCTCCTTCACTCGGATTGTAGGCACCATCTCCATCTCTGTCATAAAAAGGTGCTAGAAAATAATCTTGACCCCTTGAAACATCACCATGAGCAGGCCAATTATTAATTCTTTCTAATTCATCATTTGTAGGCGGTGTAATATCTGCGCAGCCCTCAGTGGTTATTCCGTTTTCGCATTCCCACCAAATATTAAATCGAATAACTTCAGCTTTTCTAATGGTATAAAATTTATCAAAAGCAATACACTGGTCAGGGTCTATATTGGCCTCACCAAAATCCCTAGTTGCATCATCACCAACCGGAGCACTAGGATCAAAAGTTCCTGAACCAGGATTAACCGTAAGTGGGCCAGGCCAAAAATCATTTCCCTGACGATATCTTAAAGCCGCAAGCTTTAACTGACCATTAACGTCAGTTCCACCCATCCATAGGGCCCCTGCAAAGATAACGTGAAGACCACTATTTTTTGGAATCTCATATGACGCAACTCCCGCTTGTCTATTTTGAAACATGCTACCACCCTGCTCAATTAAAGCTTTAACATCATTAAACTCCATAAAAAGTTTGGCTGTAGCCGGACTACAATTTGCCTTTAAATGGGGCTTCGGTTTTGAGGGTTTATCATTCGGACCAAGATACGCTAAGGCATTCGTACTTACAAATATTAGTCCTACTATTAATGCAATAAATTGCTTCTTCATTTCTTCTATTTTTAGTCTATTAGAAATCTATTTTTACACCTAGACGTATGGTTCTAGGAACGCTTATGTTGAAAGGATTCTGAATCTTCATTGAATAAAAGTCTCTGAATGATTGTTCATCAATTTGGTTTTGAATGGAAGTTTGACTTGATGCAGCAGCAAGGAATCCGTCGTCATCCCAATTTCCTGTGGCGCGATAAACATTAAGAATATTAAACTGATTAAACATATTGGTCACACGCACATAAACATTCAAGAATGCCATTTTTTTCTTGTCTTCCTTGCTCCCAAACTCCATATTAAATGTCTTATCCAATTGCAAGTCTAACCTGTATTGCCACGGTAATCTTGAACCGTTTAAAGTACCATTAAGGCCTGCATTCAGGGCTCCAATTGCCTCATCTGTTATAAATGTTTGGTTTGAGTAAGGTGAGCCCGAGTTGATGTTTGTAAAGATATTCAATCCCGTATTTTCGAATAGCTTAAATTTTCCAATCTTTGGTCCGTTGTAATCTTCATCCTCACCATATCTATAATCGAAGGTGATTGCAAACGCATGACGCTGATCGAAATCATAAGGGAAAATATTTCTCAAATTAGGTAAGCCAGCATTGACTAAACCAGAGGCTGATGCAGCATTTGAACCCGTTCCGTCGGCAAATTGTAAAGTATAGGCAGCAGTCAAACGAATATTGCCTGTTTGTCTTAAATCGTAATTGATGGTCATCCCTTTCACTGTTCCGAAATCTCTGTTTCCAAAAGTTTTGTAGGTTGCCGGGTAGGCCTCAAAAATATTTACAAGTTGTACGTTGTTTCGCTGTTCTCGGTAAAATGCCGAAATCTTCACCGAAGAAGTACGGGATAATACTTGTTGAAATCCTAATTCGTAATCAACAGTGGTTTCAGGTTTTAAATTTGCATTGTTTATCACTGCATTTCTGTTGTTTATAAATTGATATTCATAAGGGTCAAAACGGAATCCAGAGGTTGGTCTCTTCGTTAGGATGTCATAATGCGCAAAGAAAGAAGCTTTTTCAGAAATCGGAAATGAGAACGCGATACGCGGCATAAAATTAATTTGTGCCTTGTAATCCTCAAAAGCGCTCGCGTCTGGAGTTTCTTGAGAAGGATTTAACAACCAGGGTGCTATACCCGCAGAACCTCTTATCACCTTCGGATCTTCTACCGGAGTTCCAGAGGCATTATACCAGTCCATTCCATTTCTAAAACCATTAATTGCAGTTGGATTATTTACATCGTTGACATAAACGATATAATCATCCCCCATACCTTGAGGTAATACCACCCACCCGTATTCAGTGGGATCTCCCTCGTTCAATGCTCGGGCCTCTTTTACTGTTCTGGCATTGTAAAACAAGTACTGATCTTTCAGCACCGGCTGATTTGCGTCAAATAAATCCACACGAAGACCTACGTTAAACACGATATCATTGAAGGCAAACTTATCCATGATATACCCGGCCATATAAATAGGCTGAAAGGCACCCACGAACCTTCTGAAATTGCCATTTTCATCGTAATCATTAAAATAATTGTTGATATCTGTTGCTCCGCGAACAATTTTTCCTGTGTGGTCATATCCATAATAGGAAACAAAAGACTGACCACTGTTCAATAATTCGTCGGGTGAGAACATGTCGAATTGAAATAGGGACGGATCATATTGATCAATATCAACAAAGTCATTACCTCCAGGAGCAAAACCTAATTTCTTTCTTATGTTATAATCGAAGAAAGATTGATTGTCATTTTCAATTTGTCCTCCATAGGCTCCATTATTGGTACTTGCGTAACCTGAGTTTAAACGTTGGTAGGTGATTGCTTTAAACGACCCCGAGTCAGAAATCACTCCTGAAGCTAAATCTAATTCACGGATGTGGAAGTTCGTTAACTGTCTCGCAATCGACCAAATACCAAGTGGTCCTTGATCACCACTCGACCAACCCCTGTCTGTTCGTTGTTCGTATTCAAATCCCAATGAAATACTATGATCTCCAATAACCACAGAACCGGCACCTGTGACACGGAACTGATCTGCTTGAGATTTTCCAAACCCGTTGTAAGGAGTACCGATATTGCTCCATATTCCATAAACGCTTGAAGGAGCATCTCCATTTCTCAAAGCATTACCCTGCTGAATTTGAAACAGATTTTCGTAACGACCTATTGGATTTCCTTCATAAATATTGAAATATTGCGTAGTAATCGCCGCCAAAGCAGCGTTTGTTTGAGAGGGTTCAAAAGATACTTCAACATCCTTGAAACCATTGTGAATATATGTTTGGGTTACAGGGTCAAATTCATACGAAGGTCTTCGTGTTGTAGTAAACTTTCCGACATGGCCGTAATTAAATAAATTAAATTGATGCTTTGGGTCATAAAACTCACTCTGAGATCTTGAAAAATCAACCATTAGGTTGTATAGCGCAGACTTTATTTTTGAACTCGAACCCTCTCTTGAATTATTAAACCTTTGCGTAAATCTCCCAAAAACGCGCCAATCCAATGACTTGGACTCACCAAAGTTTGAGAAATTTAGTAAAGACCCTGTGTAGGAATAACTACTTCCTTGTGAGTAATTCAAAGATCCCCCGAATTGCAAGTTTACCGACGGCCCCGTATTAACGTCAATTTTTGTTTGAGCCGATAAAACCGTGTTACCTGCATTCATCCTCCACGCCACTTTTTCAAAATCCTCTTTTCTCAAAAATAAAGCATTGTGGAATGTCCCAAATCCTGTAGAAGTTGGTCTAAGTGGATTAGACAAAAGTTCATCTCTTTTTTCTTTTTTAATACGATAACCCCCACCAGCGAGCGGTCTTCCGTCAACCTGATCCGTTAAATTAGCTGAGATTAAAAATCCGAGTCGAGGCCGCGTTTTTTCTCCAGTAGAATCTCTTTGCATCCATAGCGGACCTGAAAGCATTCCCTCGATAAGATTGTAACCATATTTATCAAGACCAAACATTTTACCATCGTATCCATCGGGATCATTACCCTTGATATAAATGCCTGAGGATACAGCCTCAAAGCTTCCGAAATACTTTGCAGAAGGACCTCTTGTTGTAATTGATATGATACCACCTGTCACGTCACCATAGTTCGCCGGCACACCTCCTGTTATAACCGAAACTTCCTCCAATGCTGATTTAGGTAAGTTAGAAGATCCACGTACTTTAATACCATCAATGTAGAAATACGTTCCATCCGAACGCGAACCACGAACAGAAATCTCTCCGGTTCCCTCATTCGCATTAACCCCTCCTACCGTTTGAGCAACTCCTGCAGCCGAACGAACTGGTAATCTTGAAATATCCTCTCTAGTTACTGTTGCACCCGAAGCTCCACCGTCTTTATCAATGAGTGGGACCTTGTATGCAACTAACTTAACCTCACCAAGGTCTTTATTTTTTTCGGGTTTCCCTATTGTTAAGTTATCGAGGAATGTTATTTTGTCTGGAGAAACAATAACGCCAGTTGTAATCGAAGTTTGATATTCTACAATACTTATTTCAACATCATAAGTACCAGGCTGAACACCGTTAATTTGGAATTTTCCATCAAAATCAGTTTGAGCACCACCTTTGGTCGTTCCATTTTGTACAATTTTCACTTTACAGAAAGGGATTGCTTGTTTGGTTTTTTCGTCCTTGACAGCACCTTTGACAGAACCTAGACCCGATTGAGCATAAGTGTAAGCCCCTGATAAAAAGAGACTTAAGATAATAATCTTCAGTTTAAGCATCATGGTATTTTATGAATAAAATCGTTTTCTAAAATATAAGATTGTAAATATATGAAAAATCAAATTGACTTAACTTTAATATTCAAAAAATTAAATTGAAAATAATTTAACATATTTGCCAAAATTCAATTGCACGAAAAAATGCACGAAAGCAGCCACTCCATTAATTACTTATACCGTGGTGATGTTTGCCTCGCGTACGCATTAAAAGATGAACTATTGTTTGGACTCGATAAAAGTTCATCAATGCAATTAAGTGAACGAGTTTTAGAAAAGAAAGGTGTTCAACTTATACTTAAAACAATGTTCCAGGGTAGCACTGAGGTTTCATACGAGCCTTCTGGTCGGCCCTATTTAATTGGTGACTCAGCATCTGCCTCAATTTCAATAAGCCATTCAAAAAATTACATTGCATTAGCTTCTTCATCAAGGCGCATTGGTATTGATATAGAGGAAATAAATGAACGTGTTTTGAGGGTTAGATCGCGATTCTTGAATTCGAAGGAATCAGAGATGATAAATGCAACAGATCTTGAATTAAATACATGTGCCTGGTGTATCAAAGAGGCATTGTTTAAATTGTCTAAAAGTGAAGGGCTTAATTTTAAAACGGATTTATTAATTTTAGAAGAAATAGAATCTCGAAAAAAATTCCGTTGTGCCATGAAAGAGGACAATCAACTTAAAGAGGTTTATATTGAAATCCTAAGAATTGATGATATGATAATTGCTTTCAATGTATAGAACAAACCTGCTTGCTGAAATTAATGAACTGTCGCATGGATTGGCTATTTTGATTGACCCCGATAAATTTATCGTTATTAAGGACAAAGAGCAGTGGATTGAAGGGATTAATAAACTGCGGCCTGATTTCCTCTTCATTGGCGGGAGTGTGGTAAGAAAAAGCGATTTTGATAAATGTGTTGAGCTGTTGCATGCAAGTGTAGAAATCCCAATAATTATATTTCCAGGTAATTATGACCAAATTCACCCCAAGGCTCAAGCCCTACTGTTCCTCTCGTTGCTCTCTGGTCAGAATCCCGAATATTTGATTTCTCAACATATCAAGTCAGTTGATTATCTTGAAGGAATTGATATCGAGGTTATACCCACGGCTTATTTATTGGTTGACGGCGGAAAACAAAGTGCAGTTGCTTATGTTTCGCAAACACAACCTATTCCACAAGACGGCAAATCCATTGCTTT
>Ga0194119_10009213_pt1 | contig 13320 bp, 6 predicted proteins | sample TA2MahC100mmetaG_FD_148620 | JGI IMG/M metagenome (GOLD analysis project Ga0194119, IMG submission 148620) | Freshwater microbial communities from Lake Tanganyika, Tanzania - TA2015018 Mahale Deep Cast 100m | ecosystem: Environmental > Aquatic > Freshwater > Lake | place: Tanzania: Lake... | reverse complement strand
GAGCCGGGAAAGCTGATTCCACCGACGCGGCTGTTTCACCGGGGCGACCCTACGCAGGCGCGCGATACGGTGGAACCCGGCGTTCCGTCCATCCTCGGCGGCGATGTGTTTGAAACCCAGAAGACCGCGGCCGGCAGCAGCGGGCGGCGGCTTTGGCTGGCGCGTTGGCTCAGCGGCGCCGGCAGCCATCTCACCGCGCGCGTTTTTGTGAATCGAGTGTGGCAGTGGCACTTCGGCGAAGGACTGGCGGCGACCGCGAACGATTTTGGCGTGATGGGGCAGCGGCCTTCCAACCCCGAACTGCTCGACTATCTTGCCGGCGAGTTCATCCGCTCCGGCTGGAGCGTGAAGCATCTGCAAAAGCTGATCCTTCGCTCGAACACGTTCCGCGTGTCGCCGGAGTGGAACGAGCGCAATGCCGCGCTCGACCCCGAGCAGACGCTGTTGTGGCGCTGGAAGCCGCGCCGGCTCGAGGCGGAAGTGATTCGCGATTCCGTGCTGTCGGTCACCGGCAGCCTGAATCCCGCCGTGCACGGTCCCAGCATCTATCCAGATTTGCCAAAGCCGGTTCTGGCGCAGCAATCGAGGCCCGGCGATGGTTGGGGAAAGTCATACGGCAGCGAGGCCGCGCGGCGCAGCATCTACATTTTTGCCAAGCGAGGACTGCCTGTTCCGGAAATCGATCTGCTGGACGCGCCAGACACCACCGTGAGTTGTGAGCGCAGGCGAGTATCCGTCACCGGCCCACAGGCGCTCACGCTGTTCAACGGAGCGTTTGCGCAGCAACAGGCGGCCCGTTTGGCCGCGCGGATTCGAACCGAAGGCGGCGGCGCGCCGCAGGGCCAAGTCGCGCGGGCGTTCCAGTTGGTGTTGGGGCGCGAGGCCTCGCCCCGAGAACTGGACGATTCTCTCAGCTTCCTAAACGCTTCGGGCGGCAAACTGGAGCCCTTCTGCCTGGTGCTGCTGAACACGAACGAGTTTTTCTATATCAACTGAATCGAGGAGCCATCATGTCGCAATGCGGAAAAACAAGACGCGAGATGATTTGGGAGTCCGGAGCGGGTTTTGCCGGCACCGCCCTCACCTATCTCCTGGCGGGCACAGGTTTCTTCAACGCGAAAGCAGCGGCGGCCACCGCGGGAAAGAAGCCCCATTTCGCTCCCAAGGCGAAGGCCTGCATCTTTCTGTTCATGTACGGCGGTCCGAGCCATATGGATACGTTCGATCCGAAGCCGGAGTTGGTGAAGCGCCATGGGCAGCAGATGCCCAACATGGGGACCGACGCGTTGTTGAAGCTGCGCGCGGCGAGGCTGGGTGCGCTGCTGGGTAGCCGGCGCAAATTCACCCGCTATGGACAATCGGGCATTGAAGTCTCGGACTTTTATCCGCATGTTGGCAAGTGCATTGACGACATCGCGGTGATCCGCAGCATGTGGACCGACAGCTTCGCGCATGGCTCCGGATTGCTGCAGATGAACACCGGGTTCATCCGCCAAGGCTTTCCCAGCATCGGATCGTGGCTCAACTATGGACTGGGTACGGAGAACGAGAACCTGCCCGGTTATGTGGTGATGCTCGATCACCGCGGCGGCCCCATCTCCGGTCCGCCCAACTGGGGCTCCGGATACATGCCGGCCAGCTTCCAGGGCACGCAGTTCCGGTCTTCCGGAGACCCGATTCTGAACATGGAGCCGCCGGCCGGCGTCACGGTCGAGCAGCAGCGGAGGCAACTGGATCTGTTGGCCGAGCTCGGCCGTGGACCAGCCGTTCCCGGCGCCCCCGAAAATGACGAACTGAACGCGCGCATCGCCAGTTTCGAGCTCGCCTTCCGCATGCAGTCCACAGCGCCCGAAGCCGTCGACCTGTCGAAAGAAAACGAAGAGACCAAGCGGCTGTACGGCCTGGACAACCCGGTGACGGCGCCCTACGGGCGGAACTGCCTCATCGGGCGCCGCCTGGTGGAGCGAGGCGTACGCTTCGTGCAGTTGTACTCTGGCGGCGGCCATGGCGACGCCAACTGGGATGCGCACCGCGACGTGGACGAAAATCACGCCGAGCACTGCGCCGAGACAGACCAGCCCATAGCCGCCTTGCTTACCGACCTCAAACGCCGCGGCCTGCTCGATGAGACCTTGGTGATTTGGGGCGGTGAGTTCGGACGCATGCCAATGAGCGACACCACGCGCGTGGGAACCAAGGGCGGCGGCCGCGACCACAATCCCAAGGGTTTTTCCATGTGGATGGCCGGAGGCGGCGTGAAAGGGGGGCAGGTCGTGGGCGCCACCGACGAGTTCGGCTACGCGGCGATGGACAATCGGATCCACGTGCACGATCTGCATGCCACCATCCTCCATCTGATGGGTTTGGATCACACGCTGCTTACGTATTTCCACGGCGGGCGGAACATGCGGCTGACAGATGTGCACGGCCATGTTGTGAAGCAGCTCTTGGCGTAGAGCGATCGACTTCAGCACCAACACGCCCGCAGACCCAGTTCGTAAGGGAGGTTCTTTCATGACGACCGAATTCCAGCGCATCGCGCTCTTCCTCGTGTGCGCCGTGCCGATGTTGGCCCAGATTGGAGGTGGCTCCGTCGTCGGAGTGGTGTCCGATCAAAGCGGCGCAGCCGTCCCGAACGCCACCGTAAAGATCACCAACATTCTGACCAACGTTTCGAACAAGTCGGCCACTAACCAGGCCGGCCACTACGAGTTCCCGCTGCTTCCCGCCGGGAGCTATGTCATCGACATTCAGGCGCAAGGCTTCAGCGCCACCAAAACCAACGAGTTTGTTCTCAATGCCGGCACCCGTCCTCGCTTCGATCTGACCCTGGGACTGACCGCTGTCGTTGAGCAGATCACTGTTTCCGACCAAGCGCCGCTGGTGAACGCGACCACCACCGAACTCGGTGTGGTGATCGAGCGGCGCAAGATCGCCCAGCTTCCACTCAACGGACGAAACTATCAAGTCCTGGTGGCGCTTCAGCCGGGAGTTGTTTTTCGTCCAGCGACAACCGTGGGAGGCCGCGGAGGAGTCGAGTTCAACGGCGCGCCGTCGTTCGGCAACAACCTGATGCTCGATGGGATCGATGTCTCGTTCGGAGAGCACAACGGGCCGGGGCAGGACACAGGGCTCGGCGGCGGCTCGGTCATCAACTCGGTGAGCATTGAGGGGCTGGAGGAGTTCAAGACGTCTTCGAGCGCGTTCTCGGCCGAGTACGGCCGCGCCACTGGCGGCGTCATCAATCTCGTCAGCAAGAGCGGAACAAACCAGTTTCACGGAACGCTGTTCGAGTTTTTCAGAAACGACGCCCTTGACAGCAACACGTTCGACAACAACCGGCGAAATGTAAAGAAAAACCCGCTGCGCTACAACCAGTTCGGCGGCAACATTGGGGGCCCTGTCCGAAAGAACCAGTTGTTTTTCTTCTTTAACTACGAAGGATTGCGACGAACACAGACCATCGGGCAGTCGGGCAACATCCCCACCGACCTTCTGCTATCCAGCGTTAATCCGGTGATCCGCAAACATCTGGAGGGCATGGCGCGCACCTGCGCCGCTCCGATCGCCGCCGATCCTTTCCGCTGCTCTCATTTCCGCACCGACAGCCGGACCAACAACGAAAATACATATCTCACCCGTGGCGACTACCAGATGAACGACAAGCATCGGGTTTCGCTGCGCTACAACCACGTGCGGCAGTTGTTCAAGCAACCTGGCTCGGCCGTGCGGCCGGCCAACCGCCAGGAATTCCCCACGTTTACGCATAACGCGCTGGTGCAGGAGAACTGGACCATCGGGCCGTCGCTGTTCAACGAGTTGAGGGCGGGGTACAGCCGCTATTTCCTGGATCGCAAGAACTCAACGCTCGACACGGAGCCGGGCTGGGTGGAAGTGCCAGGACTGTTGCAGGCGGACTTCCAAAGCCGGTTGAAGACGGTCTCGAATACCTATCAACTTGCCGACAACATGACCCACATCCGCGGCTCGCACACTTTCAAGTTCGGCTTCGACCTGCGCGATGTGCGTAACGCGCGCACGCAGTCCACCAATCCAACGCACACGTACAACAGCATTGCCGACCTGATCGCGGACCGGTCCCGCGACGTGCGGGTGACGCCGGGCAATCCCGGGCGCGGCTACACATCAATGCAGACCGGGTTCTATTTTCAAGACGACTGGAAAGTGAACCGGCGGTTGCAACTGAATCTGGGTCTGCGCTACGAGTACTTCTCGCCTCTGAAAGGTTCTTTTGCTTTGCAGTCGCGGAACTTCCTGGGCCCGTTCCGGCCCAAAGGCTCCGCCATGTACGAACCAGACCGCAACAACTTCGGCCCTCGAATCGGTGTGGTCTATTCGCTGACAAGCGACCGGAAGACGATACTGCGTGCGGGCACTGCGGTGATGTACGGACCGCAGCAGGCGTTTTTCTATTACGACTTTCCGCACATCGATCCGCGGGTCCCATTCAACACGTTCCTAACTCCGGCGGATGCCGCCAGGTCAGGGCTTAGCGTCGCCTTTCCGTTTCCCAATAGCTTCACCAGCGCGATTGCGGCGAATCCCTCGCTGGTTCCCGCCAGCCTTGCGATATCCCGAGCTACTGTCGACCCCTTCCGCCGCGATGAATACGTGACCCACTGGAACCTCAGCATCCAGCGCGAGATCACCAAGGCATTCGCCATTCAAGGCACCTATTCGGGAAGCCGTGGAATCAACCTGCTGAATACGACGGTCCAAAACCTGTTTCGTCCGGGAACAAGCACGCGAATCGATCCCTCGATCGCGCAAGTCACATTTGTCGAATCCAGCGGACGGCACACCTACAACTCGTTCCAGTTCTCGTCCAACTACCGCACCGGCCGCGGCAGCGCCGACTTTTACTACACCTTTGCCAAGAACCTCACCTACGGCGCTAGCGACCAGAGCGACGGCCCGCGAAACTTCGACGTTCAGGATTTTCAGAACATCGCAGGCTCGTATGGCCCCAAACCCGGCGATATCAGACACCATGCTGTCGCCGTGTACACCTATCAGTTGCCGGCGCCCGGTTTCGCCGGCTCGAATGGACTTGCGAAAGCCGTCTTTGGAGGCTGGAATCTACAAGGAATCATGGACTGGCGCACCGGAGTATCGTTGAACGTTCTGGCCAATATCGATCTGCCGAAGCTGGGTCAATCGACTCCGTGGGGCTATCGTCCGGATTACGTTGCCGGGCAGAACATCAGCGCCCAGGGCCGCCCGGTTCCGACGGGTGCGGCCTACCAGTTTGCCACCAAGGTCTGGCTGAATCCCGATGCCTTCGACGTGGCCACGCCGTACAACCAGAACCGGTTCGGGAACCTCGGCTACAACGTCGGGCGCGGACCCAACTCGTGGACGTTCGATGCGTCGCTAATCAAGCAGTTCCGAGTTGCTGAAAACCACCAGTTCGAGTTCCGGGCAGAGTTTTTCAACTTCTTTAACCATCCGAACGACAACATTCCGGACCGCAACGCCGGCATCCTGACGGCGGGCCGGCCGGCGAAGAATCCGAATTTTGGGATCATCTTCGGGAAGTCTGGAAGCCGAGATATTCAGCTGGGAATGAAGTACAGGTTCTGACCGAGGCGGGACGGGACTCGATTCAGTCCATGCCCGGGGCCGCGGCTAACTTGCGACGACGGGGCGTCTTGGATCGCTCCAGTGCAAAGTTAGGATCCGCTTCGTTCTTACGGCCCACGCCGCCGCAACTTTTGAAATGAAGTTCTTGCCACCGATTCGCGGCTCCGCGGAAGAGTCGTAGGAAAACGAAGAGACCAAGCGGCTGGACAGCCTGGACGACCCGCTCACAGGCCCTACGAACGGCGCCAGGGAGTTCGGCTACCTGATCGCATCCATGTCCACGATCTGAATGCCACCATCCTCCATCTGATGGGCTTGAATTCTACAATGCTCACGTATTTCCGCGGCGGACGGCACATGTGGCTCACCGGTGTGCGTGGCCATATATTGAAGCAACTTCAGGCGTAGCGCGACCCGATTGGATACCCGCCGGGCGCCAAACGCCGGCTTCGTGACACTAAACCGGGCGGGCCATTGCGAAACTCGGCTGCGCGCTGACCTGCGCTATTCGATGTAGAGGAACTCGTTGGCGGCGAACAGCATTTGACACAGGCTGGCAAGCGCGGAAGTCTCAGCGTCCCCAGGTTTCGCGTTTGCGAACAAGTAGGCCTGCTTTTGTTTTTTCAGATGATCCTTCGCTGCGCGAACTTCTTCCGGTTCCGGCGGCCGGCTCAGTGTCAGCCGCCAGGCGAGTTCGATCCGCCTGTCCGCGTCCGTCGCGGCAGTTTCCACCAAGCGCCCGGCTAACACCTCCGCCTGCTCCACCACGAACTCGTCGTTCATCATCGTGAGCGATTGGAGCGGCGTAGCCGAGTTGACCCGCCGCGTGCAGTTGACTTGCACCGCCGGGAAATCGAACACTTGCAAAAGCTGGTGTGGATAATTCCGGCGTGCCGCGATGTACAGGCTGCGCCGGTTGGCCGATCCTGATCTCGGCGATGGATCGAGGATCTGGCCGCCGTCCGGCTGCGGTTTCAGCGCGATGGCGGGGCCTCCGATGGCGCGGTCGAGTTTTCCGCTCGCCGTCAGAATCGCGTCTCGCAGCGCTTCCGCCTCGAGCCGGCGCAAGTTCATCCGCCACAGCAGCTTGTTCTCCGGATCGATCGAGTTGGAGCCAGTGGACCGCGACGACTGCCGATAGGCCGTGGATAGCATGATCGTGCGATGCAGGCGTTTCAACTGCCAGCCGTTCGACATGAAGTCCGATGCCAGCCAATCGAGCAGTTCTGGATGCGTCGGCGGCTCGCCCAACTTCCCGAAGTTTTCGGGCGTCGCCACGATACCCACGCCGAAATGATGCTGCCATACGCGATTCACCATCACGCGTGCCGTCAACGGATTCTCCGGGCTCGTCAGCCAGCGAGCGAATGCCAGCCGGTGTCCCGTTGTCTCGCCGCGCGCCTCGGCCGGTTTCGCGAACTCACCGCCACCCAGCACCTCGAGCCCGCCCGCCGAGACCTTCGGACCGGGCGATTCCACCATGCCTCGCTGCAGAAGCCGCGTTACTGGTGGCGGGCCGACGTCCCATAGAGCCTGAATTTTCTCGACCGCCCGCCGGTAGCCTCGGAGCGCCTTGACCTGATCCGTCAGACGCGCAACCGCCGCGCGATCGGCTTCGTTCAGAGTTTTGTCGACGCTGTCCATCGGCGGGCGCACCTGTTTCTCGAACTTGCGAACCAGAAACTTCTGCACGTCGTCGCGCTTGTCTTCCGCCGTCGCCAGAGCATCGCGCGTCTCGGTCCGGATGTTGTCCGGCAGCTTCGCCAGGTTTGCCTCGAGGAGCTTTTCTTCGGCGGGCTTCCGCAACCTCGCCAGCTCTTCCTCGAGACGGGCCGTCTGTGCGTCGATTTCCTTGTTGTGTTCGGCGATCCTCTTTTCTTCCTCCTTCGAGACATCGGCTAGATGGCGATTCTTCGGTTGCTTCCAGTTCCAGGGATTGTACGAAGGTGTGAAAACGGCGAGCATCCGGTAGTAGTCACGCTGTGGGATGGGATCGTAGCGATGGCTGTGGCACCGCGCGCAGCCCACCGTCAGGCCCATGAGATTCGTCGAAACTTTCTCCATGAGATGGAACAACACGTCGAAGCGTTCGCCCGGGAGATTTACGATGTCAGGATCGGTTCGGTCAAAAACGCTTCGCAGATAGCCGGTTGCGGTGAGCAGGTCGAGCGTTTCAGGCGAGTACTTCGCGGCCTTGCGCCAGTCCGTCAGTTCATCGCCCGCAAGTTGTTCCACAAGAAACCGGTCGTACGGCTTGCCGCTGTTGAAGGCATTCACCACCCAGTCGCGATACCGCCAGATGCCATCGAACATCTCCATTCCGACCAGGTCATTATCGAAACCGGCCACATCCACGTAGCCCGCCGCGTCGAGCCAGTGGCGCGCCCAACGCTCGCCGTAGTGCGGCGAATCCAGCAGCTTGTCGATGAGACGCTCCCAGGCGCCTGGCTTGGCATCGGCCAGGAACGCATCAATCTCCTGCTGGGTGGGGGGCAGTCCGTGCAGGTCGAGATAGGCGCGGCGCAACAACGTGAGTGGAGGCGCCTCGGGCGAGAATCCGAGGCCCTTGCTTTCGAGCCGCGCGAGCAAGAACCGGTCGACGGGCGTGCGGACCCTCGCCTTGTTCTTTACCTCTTGAGGTGCGACGGCGGCGGGCTTGCGAAACGCCCACGCCTGGCGATCGGCGTCTTTCAATCGAGGCGCTTCGGCATCGGTGAACGCTTCCCGCAGTTCCGCGGGACGCTCCAGGCGCACATTGAATTTCGACGTGTCGATCCACTGGCGGAGCGCGTGCAACTCGGCGTCTGTCACGGGCTGACCCGCCCCGGGAGGCGGCATTGACCGGCTCATGATCTTGCGGACCAGCAGGCTCTTGTCCGAAGCTCCCTCCAGGATCACCGGTCCGTTGGCGCTGCCGTCCAACACACTTGCCAATGTGCGGAGGTCCAGCCCGGCGGCGGGTTTGCCCGCCCCGTGGCACTGGACGCAGCGCGCGGCGAGCACCGGCTTTGCTTCTTTGTCGAAACGCTCTGTGTGTTCGCGCGAAACTGCGGCTTGCTTCTCCTCGCCTTTGGCCCCAGCCTCGATCCACTGGCGAATGGTCTCGATCTGCGCATCGGTCAATTTGAAATTGAACGCCGGAGGCGGCATCGTCTTCGATTTCACCTTTTCGAACAATGGGCTCGCGGCGGCGTCGCCGGGTTTTACGATCTTGCCTTGATGGCTCCCGTGCAGCACGGAGGCGCGCGTGCGAAGATCGAGCCCCACCATCGCCGTGCCGCCGTGGCAACTGAAGCAGTTCGCCGTGAAGATGGGAAGGACGTCTCGTTCGAACAGCGGCGCTTGCGCCATGGCGATACCGCAGAGCGCGGGAAGAAGTCCTAGTCGTGTCATGACAACAATCCCAGAACCGGTTTCGCGCCCGTGACCGTGGCGTCGGTTGGCGTCTCGGCGCGGCCTCCGTGCGAGAACGTCATGCGCACATGATCGAGTCCCAGTGCATGAAGGATCGTCGCTTGCAGGTCCGGTGTGCCTACGCGATTCACCGTCGCTTTGTAGCTGAACTCGTCGGTCTCGCCGTAGGCCAAACCGCGTTTGAATCCTCCGCCGGCGAGGAAGAGGCTGAAGGCGTTGCGATTGTGGTCGCGCCCATCGGAATTTTGTGTCGTCGGCAGACGGCCGAATTCGCCGCTCCACAGCACGACCGTCGAATCGAACAGTCCGCGGCTTTGCAGATCCTTGATGAGCCCGGCCACAGGCAGGTCCGTTTTGGTGCAGATCTTCGGAAGATCGGTCTTGATTCTGGAGTGATGGTCCCACGGCTGGCCCGGGCCGGAGAAGAGTTGCACGAAGCGCACGCCGGATTCCACGAGCCGCCGGGCCATCATGCAGCGCGCGCCAAACGGGGCGGTCAGCGGGTTATCGAGCCCGTAAAGTTTGCGCGTGGCGTCGGACTCGCGCGAGAGGTCCAGCACCTCGGCGGCAGCCAACTGCATCCGCGCGGCTAGCTCGTAGTTCTGGATGCGCGCCTCGAGTTCGGTGTCCCCGGCATGGTTCGCCAGATGGCGCTGGTTGACTTGGGCCAGAAAGTCCAACTGTTCGCGTTGCACGCCGGGTGGCAGCGGCTTCAACGGGTTCAGGTTCCGCACCGGCGTTCCCGACGGATTGAATTCGACGCCCTGAAACAGCGCGGGCAGCCAGCCGCTCGACCACAGTTGCTTCCCGCTGACCGGGTAGCCCTCGGGATCGCGGAGCACGACGAACGCCGGCAGGTTTCGATTGACGCTGCCGAGCGCATAGCTGATCCATGCGCCCATCACGGGACGGCCCGGAAAGATCCGGCAGGTTTGGAGTTGGTTGAGCCCTTCCGGATGGTTGTTGTGTTCGGAGTACATCGAACGGATCACGCACAGATCGTCGGCGAGAGTCGCCAGTTGCGGCATCACCTCCGAGATCTCGATTCCGGATTGTCCCGCGCGGCGGAACTGGAACGGACTTCCCATCAGCACATTCGCGTTGTTCGGCTGGTGGATCTCGACGCCGTCTGGGTGCGGTTTGCCCGAGTACTTGGTCAGCATCGGCTTGGGATCGAAAAGGTCCATCTGGCTCGGGCCGCCGTTCATCACGAATTGGATGACGGCCTTCGCGCGGGGTTCAAAGTGGGTCGGGCGCGGCGCGAGATCCATTGGCACGCGCGAGTCCGCCTGGAGCAGACCTTCCAGGGCGATCGAGCCCATGCCGAGACCGGATAGCTCCAAGAGCCGGCGCCGCGAAACCACAGGAGGGAATGACGAGTCCATGCGATGCCTCCGTGTTGAAGTGTAGCCATGATATCGAAGTCTGGCTCCACGTGCTCCACGCTCCAGCCACGGTGTCACTGGAACCTTTTGCTTGACTTCGGCCGGCCCGCCGGGACAACAAGGCTGTCGTCAGCGGTCCGGCCCGGCGAGCCGGACCGGCGGGTAGCCTGGACAGGTCCTTAGAAGGACAGCCCGAATGGCGATCTTCAGAAGGCAGCAGACCGAGCCCGGGTTCATTACGTACCCGGTTCGTTCGTACCTGTGGTGTTCGCTTTCACTGAGTGATTTCGAGGAACTGTGAGTGGAGCCTGGCTTGGAGGCAGGCCACAGAACGATCTGGCACTGGGTTCAGCACTACGGTCCAGAACTGGTTCGGCCGCGACGTCGGCCGGCCGAATCAGTTCATCGATGAGCCCTTCGAATGGAGGCAGGGCGGCGATCCCCGCCTCCGGCGGGGAGTTTTTGGCCGGCCGAACGCGGATGCTACACGTCCCGCCGCTTCCATGGCTCATAGGCGAACGTCGGCTACGGCGCGACGGGGAACTTCTGAGCTTCATCGGGGCCGGGCCGGGCGTAACGAGGATCTTTGGCCCGTACGATGAGTTCACCCTTGACCCGTCCAACTTCTAGCGGAACCAACGTCAATCCCTGCTGATTGATCGTTTGCGCATCCTCTGACAGATCGCGCTTTTGGATGCCCGCATCCGGCGTCGGAGGTACGTTGGCGTTGTAGAACGCGGTACACCACCAGCGTCCGCGCTTGTCCAGGAAAGGCGTGCCGTGACCGAGGAAGCGGCCTACGAACTTGCGCTCCGAGAATGGGCCAGTGATCTTGTCGGCGACTGCGTAGTAGAGATTGTAGGAACCCTTCCGCATCTTGCCGGTGGACCAGCCCGTCCCGAACAGCACGTACTGCCCTTCGATCTTGCGCATCAGGCAGCCTTCGTGGCCCATTTTGGCGAAGGCGCCAGCTGGGCCAATGGTGACCGGAGGCGCGGAGAATGCCGTCAAGCCTGCGGTCAAAGGTGCGATCTCTGTCGCACCCCAGATCATCCACCATGTGCCGTCGTCGTCTTTGAACAGGGATGGATCGTGACGTTGAGCGATAGCCGCACCCATGGGATGCGTCCAAGGGCCCTTCAGTTCCGGTCCCGGCGTCAACGAAAAATTGGTTGAGCGATGAGGCGACGGCGAAGTGTGGATCACGGCCCAGCGGCCATCCATCCAGTGGAGCTCCGGAGCCCACAAGCGCCATTCGCTTTGTGGCGTACTTTCGAATCTGCCCCTTTCGGCTTCGGCCCAGAAGCCCTCCTGTAAGGAAAATGGCGTGCCAAGCGATTCCCACTGCACGAGATCGCGGCTGCGCCAGGCTTGAACGTGCCAGCCGACTTTGCTCTTGGGTCCGAGTCCGGTGTTGTAGACCTCCTCAGGTTGTCCAGGCGGTTGGGTAGTCCCTGTGTAGTAGTAAAAGTCGTCCGGCGCAAGGATGATGTAAGGATCGCGGACCCAGCCATCCTTCACCCAAACAGCCCGCTTGTGCTCGTTGAGGGCTCGCTCTACCCTCTTGGGATCTTCGGCCGCAACCGCGGCTGCCGTTGCGGTGATTGCGGAAAGAAAACTGCGGCGGGTTCGGATATCCATTTTGCTTGCTCGAGAATACGATCGGTTGGAACGGCGTGGTGTTTGTGAAGTAGTCGTTTCATTATCTTCTAAAAACAGAACCTCAAGCCCTGCGGAATAGCTCATAGACAATGAATTGACTGTCACCATCTGGGATGTGTCAAGCCCTCGCGTTCAGGCGACGGCTTCAGCCCTGCCAACGGGGTAACCCGATTGCAACCGCTTAGCGGCTGCCAGTTTGGATTCGCGTGTGAACTTCCGCCCCGTTGTGGGCCGGACTCGTTTCGCCTCCGAGGGTCTTTATGCCTCTAGTCTCGTCTCTCAAATTCGGGGACAAGTCCACACGGTCACAGCCAGTCGCAACGAGTAGCAACGGCGGGAAGCAGTCGAGCGCACCAATCCGCTGATTGCGATTCCTAGCAGGTTGCGAGCCCTCGCGCATCTGGGTCACAATAGTTCTAGAGAGTTGAACTGTTGTGCAGGCCCGATCCTACATCGATGACGAGCGCGCTCTGGTCCGCCTGGCGACAGCGCAGGGCGGGTTCTTCACGTCCAAGCAGGCCGCTGCCATCGGCTACACCGCGCCGAAGCGCAACTATCACGTCAACGCCGGCAACTGGGTGCGAGAACGCCGCGGAATCTTCCGCCTCGCACTACACCCACTTCCGTCGCGGCCGGACCTCGTCCTATGGTGGCTCTGGTCTCGCAATCGCCAGGACAAACCCCAGGGCGTCTACAGCCACGAGACCGCCCTCTCGCTCCACGAACTCACGGATGTGATGCCATCCCGCGTTCACATGTCGATCCCCAACGACTTTCGGCGAAGCGCAGCCATCCCGAGGGCTCTTGTGCTTCACCTAGCCGACGTTCCGGCAGCCGAAGTCGAGATCGTTGACGGCGTGCCGGTAACGAAGGCGCTTCGCACACTTCTGGACGTTGCTTCATCCGAAGCCATACCAATCGAGGATCTCCGAGCTGCGTTCGCCGAAGCGAAACGTACCGGCAAGATCACTCGAAGTGAGATCGCTGAAGCCGAGTCCGACCCGACACGCCGAGATCTGCTGCGCAAACTCAAAGGAGAGAAGCACTGATGCCAGCAAGCCGAAAATACCCCACAGCGGGCGCTTTCCGGCAAGCGCTCGAAGAACGCCTCAAGGGGATCTCTCGCGAGGAACGAACCGACTTTCAGCGCCTCTGCCGCCAAGTCGCCTTTGATCGATTCCTGGCGAGGCTTGCTCGCGCTGATAACCCAGACTGGATTCTCAAGGGCGGCTACGCGATGGAGCTTCGCTTCGAC
>Ga0194119_10009207_pt1 | contig 13330 bp, 9 predicted proteins | sample TA2MahC100mmetaG_FD_148620 | JGI IMG/M metagenome (GOLD analysis project Ga0194119, IMG submission 148620) | Freshwater microbial communities from Lake Tanganyika, Tanzania - TA2015018 Mahale Deep Cast 100m | ecosystem: Environmental > Aquatic > Freshwater > Lake | place: Tanzania: Lake... | reverse complement strand
GGATAACTACAACCCCGTCCGCCCCGACCTCGTATTCTTCCCACAGCTCCTCCAGCGCGCGGGTTACCAAACGGCGTTCTTCGGCAAGTGGCATATGGGCGAGACCGATGCGCCGCAGCGCGGGTTCGACCACTGGGTCGCCTTTAAGGGCCAGGGCAACTACTGGGCCGACGGCCGCGGCACGACACGCGTGGTGCCGCAGTCCAGCAGCGAGGGCTACAACGTCAATGGCCGCCGCGTCCCGCAGCGCGGCTACATCACGGATGAGCTGACGGACTTTACGTTGGACTGGCTGAAAACGCGCAAGTCGGGCAAGCCGTTCTTCGTCTACCTGTCGCACAAGGCGGTGCATTCGGACTTCGTCGCGGCGGACCGGCACGCGGGGCGATACGCGGGCAAGACCTTCATGCCGCCCAAGACTTTTGCCGACACGCCGGAGAATTATCTCAACAAGCCGATGTGGGTTCGTAACCAGCGCAACAGCCGGCACGGCGTGGACTTCGGCTACAACCTCCCGAAATTCGACCTGCAAACGCATCATCGCCGCTACTGCGAGACGCTCTTGGCTGTGGACGACAGTGTCGGCCGGCTGACGCAGTGGCTTGCGGAGCATAAGCTGCTTGAGTCGACGCTGTTGGTCTACATGGGTGACAACGGCTTCCACTTCGGTGAGCACGGGCTGATTGACAAGCGCACGGCTTACGAGGCGTCCATGCGCGTGCCGCTGCTGCTGCATTGCCCGGAGCTGTTCAAGGCGGGCACCGTCGTAACGCAGATGGTGGCAAACATTGACCTCGCGCCGAGCTTTCTTGAAGTTGCGGGCGTGCCCGCGCCGACGAATTTGCACGGGCGAAGTTTTCTGCCGATGGCGCAAGGTCAGCCCAAAGCCGGCCGCGACGGGCTTCTCTACGAATATTACTGGGAGCGCAACTATCCATATACGCCCACCATGCACGCCGTCCGCACGGACCGCTGGAAATACATCCGCTACCACGGCTTGTGGGACATCGACGAACTTTACGACCTTGCCGCCGACCCGGATGAGACGCACAACCTCATCCATGAACCGGCTTATGCCGCGACGGTGAAACAGCTCAACACCCGGCTCTTTGCGCTGCTTACGGAAACTCAGGGCCAGTCCATGCCGTTATTGCGCGACCTGGGCGAGACATACCCCACTCGCAAGCAGGGCAAAGCAAAGCCGGCGGATTTTCCTGTGCCGCTATTGAGGCCCTGAGGCTTCTAGTGTTGCTCGTGGTTCCCTCGCGACTCGATGTCACCTTTTGCCGACCACCGGCAATAACTTGAGTTCAGCAGGGTTCGCCCCAAGCACGGCGTGTGCCTGCCAGCAGGACGCAGGTATCGACGGCTCTCAAGTGCTTCGCATTGGCAACGCGTCGATGGGCCAGCAGCAACTGTCAATGGCGTCGCGCATAGGTGTTAAAACTCATGGGTAGGCTTGGCGCTTTTCAAACTCTGGCCCGTCGTGTTGACTCCCCGGACTTTATGAGCAAAACCGCTTTGCTGTTTGCAGGTCAGGGTGCCCAAGCTGTCGGGATGGGCCAAGATCTCGCCGCCGCTTTTCCCGCCGCGCGGGCCCTTTTTGATCAGGCTAAGACCGCGCTCGGTTACGATCTCGCAGGCGTGTGCTTCGATGGGCCCGAAGCCGAGCTGACCAAAACTGAGAACGCACAGCCAGGCATCTTCCTCGTAAGTTGGGTTGCGCTGGAATTACTTAAGGCCCGAGTGCCAGGGCTAAAGTTCGACGCTACCGCTGGCTTGTCGCTTGGCGAATTTACCGCGCTCACGGCGGCAGGGGCGATGAGTTTCGAGGATGGTTTGCGCGTGGTGCGGCTGCGCGGTCGTTACATGCAGGAGGCTTGTGAGGCAACTAGGGGTGGCATGGCTGCCATCATCGGCCTCGACGAAAGTCCCACGCGCGAGATCTGTGCCGCGGCGGGCGTGGAACTGGCGAACCTTAACTGCCCTGGCCAGCTCGTGATTTCTGGGGAGGCGGACAAAATCACAAACGCCTGTGAGCTCGCGAAAGCGCGTGGGGCCAAACGTGCTTTGCCGCTCACGGTGGCTGGAGCATATCACTCACGGCTGATGGCGAGTGCGCAGCCGAAGCTCCGCGAGGCGCTCGCCACAGTCACCCTGTCTGCGCCGACCGTGCCCGTCATTGCGAACGTCACGGCCCAGCCGCATACCACGCCCACCGCTATTGTGGACAACGTCGTGGCACAGGTGACTGGCTCAGTCCGCTGGGAGGAATCCATTCGTTATCTGCTCGCGCAAGGCTTCAACCGGTTCATCGAGCTGGGACCGGGCTCCGCATTGACCGGCTTCATGAAACGGATCGATAAGACAGCCCAAGTCCTAAACGTCGCCGACTGCGCGAGCTTGGAGACAACGGTAAAGGGGTTGACGACGTAAATAATTACGGGTTGGAAGCTATACGCTTCGAGTTGTTATTCGGTCCTTGAAGTGTTGCCAACCCGACAGTCTTCAACTCGACCGGACCAAATTCTAAAACTCGTATCCGGCCTGTGTTCACCAGCCGAAATCATTCCGCCATTGCCGCCGGTTTGACCTGCGCAATCCTGTTCTGGGGCGCGAATAACACAGGCGTAAAATACCTTGTTCAATATTGGCCGCCGGTATTCATCGCGTGCAGCCGAATGTGGTGCGTGGGGGCCATTTTCTACCTGTTGCTACGCAGGACGGACTGGTTTGGCCCGACGCACGCGACGACGCAGGAACTGCAGCGCAGTGTTTGGTGGCGTGCCAGCTTGATGCTTGCGTTGTATGTCCTCGCGTTCACTTTTTCGCTCCAGTTCACCTCGGCGTCGCATGTCGCGCTGTATCTGGGTACGTCACCGGTTTGGGCGTTGCTGGCGGAGGGTGGGCCGCGCGCGACGCTGGACTCGCTACGTCGCTACGTCGCGGCGGCACTGGCTTTGAGCGGTCTGGTGATTTTGTTCTGGCCTAAGTTGCATACTGCCGAGGGCAACTGGCGCGGTGATCTATTGGCTTTAGGAGCCAGTTTGCTTTGGACGATTTACGGCCGCCAGTGTCGCGACCTCGCGCAAAGCCTCAGTGGCGCGGAAATCACCTCTGCAACGATGTGGCGTGCTGCGGCGTGGCTCACGCCATTAGCGGTGTGGGAAGTGACGCAGGGCGGGTTGGTCATCTCGTGGTCGTTAGTGGGCGTGCAAGCATACTGCACTATATTTGGCGGCGTGGTGTCTTTTGCGCTCTATAACAACGCACTGCGTCACTGGCCAATGAGCCAGGTTTTCTTATTTAGCAGTCTCATCCCTGCCAGCACAATGATTTGGGCTTGGTTGCTACTCAACGAGCCGGTGATGCGAACCTTTTGGGTGGCGATGGTGCTGGTCATAGCAGGTGTCGTTCTTGGTCAGCTCAAGCATACGCCGCATGCGACCGACCAATGTCCGACGCCTAACAAATGAGGTCCCCGCCACGCTGGTTCTGGATAGTCTTATCCTGCGGCAGTGCTGCTTGAGCCCGCTGATCTCTTTATCAGGCTGAGGATTCAGAGCTTCAGCAAAGAGTGGTGCGAAGGTTAAAGCCAGAGCACGACTCCTTTGAGCGGGCTGTTCTAATTATTCAACCAGCTTGGCTGCTTACTTCAGGCTCCCGCCGTGTGTTTAGCAATTGAAACAAATCCGTCTCAGCGCTCGGGCTGATTCGACTCCACCAAGTCGAAGCCGATTTGATCCGCGAGGCGTTGCCTTTGCACTCCGTAGTGGGCAGCAAGGATGCGCACCCGGTTCGCAAGCTGGTCCATGTGTCCGCGCTGGCGGCGCTTAACCGCAGTGATCATCAGGTTTTTAGCGGTGTGCTCCGTGGCGATGAATTCAAAAACTTTGGTATCGTAACCAGCCCATTCCAGCAGCGCGGCGCGCAATGCGTCGGTGACAAATTCGGCCTCGCGCTCCAGCAGAATCCCGTGCTTCAGCGCCGGCCACAACTCGGGCGGCGGGATGAGATTTGGTCGTAGCTCCTTGTGGCAGCAGGGCGACACCACCAGAAGCCTTGCGCCCGCTGCGATGCCTCGGGCGAGAGCGTCGTCAGTAGCCGTGTCGCAGGCATGCAGCGCGATGAGCACGTCCACCATTTCGAGCGGCGTGCTGGCGATGGAGCCGGCCTGAAAATGCAGACGTTTGAAGCCGCACTCGTGTGCGATACGGTTACCTTCCTCGACCAGATCCTTGCGCAGTTCGACGCCAGTTACGTGCCCGTCAGGGAAGTTCATTTGCTCGAGCAGCACGCGGGTAGCGAAGGTCAGGTAGCCCTTACCGCAGCCCATGTCCACAACGGTCAGGGGCCGATTCGAGGCTGTCGTCTCCGTACAAGTTTCTTCGAGCAGTGGCGCATTGGGCTGTGTGCGGCGACGGCTGCGGCCGGTGGTGAGCTTTGAGTTTTGGTCTGCGACGGTCAATCCCGGCACGCCTTGTGCGAAGGCCTCCGCCAGCAGCGGGCGCAGAACTTCAACGAACTGGTTGATCTGCCGAAATTTTGCGCCCATCGCCTCACGCACTGTGCCGTCGGGATTCGCCACGCCTAGCTCTTGCAGCCAGGGCTCGGTGGACAGGATGCTGCGCAGCTTGGAGCGGTCGTGCTCTAGCGAAGGCACTGTTTGGTGGACGGGCTTGCCGATGGTGAACCGCATCCCGCCATTAGGCCTTACGGTTAGCTCGACGGCCTCGGTGGTGGTAAATAGATTTGCCGTAGCGAAGCCGCCATCAAGTTGCTTAATGATTTCATCCTCGGCTGCCTGCGGCTCGAGGTTTTTCATGATGTCGCGGGTGGCGAAGCGATAGGTAAAAGACAGCCGCAGTCCGGCTTTGAGCTGCACGGGGCGGACAAAGATTTTTGTCAGGCCAGGCTCGACGCGCCGGGGTGCACCGAGAGTCAACTTGACGAGCGTACCGTCCATCACGGCACGCCGGAAGCGGGAGAGTAATTGTTCGAGGTTTTCGAAGGCCACGGTGGGGTTGGGGTTTAGGTGCAAATGGAGCAGCAGGAAGGGGAAGCGAGAACGCCGCTTATGGTCATGGTCTAGCTTGTGGTCTTGCTTTTAATCCCAATTTTGCAACGCCCCGATGCTTGCCAAAAGGCGTGCGAGTTGCGCGGGAATTGTTACAACTGCGCGCGATGAAATTGAAGCACGGACTCCACCTCGCTTACTGCACCAACATTCATCGGGGTGAGTCTTGGCCGCAGACCTTCGAGTCTCTTCAGAAGTATGTGCTCGCTGTGCGCGACCGGCTTGGCTCCCTATCGCCGTATGCGATTGGTCTGCGGCTCGGTGCAGACGCAGCGCGCGAGTTGAGCGAGCCCGCTACGCTTGCGGGTTTTCGGCGCTGGCTGGAGCGGGAGAACTGTTACGTCTTCACCGTGAACGGTTTTCCATACGGGCGTTTTCACGGTACGCGCGTAAAGGAGCAAGTCTATGCTCCAGATTGGACCACGCCTGAGCGCCTGACTTACACGAATTTGCTCTTTGACTTGCTTGGGGAGATTGTCCCGGCCGGGGTTGAGGGCAGCGTCAGCACCGTGCCGGTTTCGTTTAAGGAGTTCATCAAGACGCCGCAGCAAGTACGCGTGGCGCGGGAGAATCTTTGGAAATGTGTTGAGCACATAGAGCGCATCTCGCGCCGCACGGGTAAAATCCTGCACCTCGGACTTGAACCTGAGCCACTGTGTTACTTGGAAACCAGTGCAGAGGCCGTGGTGTTCTTCGAGCAAATGCGAGCCGATCGGCCCGGCGACATGCGGTTGGATGAGCATCTTGGCGTAAATTACGACTGCTGCCATCTCGCGCTGCAATATGAGTCGCCGCGCGAGGCGCTGGGCCGGCTGCGGCAGCACAAAATTAAAGTGAGTAAACTACACCTGAGCAACGCGCTCAAGGTTCGGCCTACTGCCGAGGCGCGGCAGGCGTTGCGCTCGTTTGCTGACGAGGTGTATTTCCATCAGGTGCTCGCCCGTGCGGCGGATGGCACCATCACTCGGCACAAGGATTTGGACAATGCGCTGGCCCTGCACAACCGCCTGCCGCCCGCTGCCAATGATGAGTGGCGCATCCACTTCCACATCCCCTTGCACTGCCCGCCCACGCCCCTCTTCAGCACCACCGCCGATCACGTGCAGGGCGTCCTGGACGTGCTTAGAGAAACGCCCTCGCTTTGCGCGCACCTAGAGATGGAGACTTACACTTGGGAAGTCATGCCGACGGAAATGAAGAAACGGAACGTTGTGGATCAACTCGTCGATGAATATCGCTGGACTATTGCCGAGTTGAGTAAGCGCAACCTTGCGTAGAAGGGCACGCCACGCAGCTCTGCTGGTTGAAATGGACTGATCTTTCAAGTTAAGTGAGAGGGCAAATAGTCGTTATTTTTGCAGCTAGAACGCTGCAATTCATGGACAAAGGAAAAAATTTGAGGCAGTGGTTTGAATTCCCACTTTAGCTCAACGAAGTGCAAGCCGCCCCAATTAATTAAGAGCCATAAGGCATCGCTGTCCAGAGTCGGGCCCCTACTTAAGCAGAGGTTGGCGGTGCCCCGCTTGCGTTTTCGATGTGTTTGCCTAACCTGCGCCGCACTTGTGCCAAGTCTAGCGGACAAAATTGAAGCCAGCGCCGTCAAGCGTATCGCCCTCCCGCCGGGCCGCGAGCCGGCCCGGGAGTTATCCCGCTACAAACAGTTCCTCAAAGTCGAGTCTGCCCGCCTTAAAATGCTCCACCGCGCCGGTGCTAACGGCCGCGAAGTTTGCCGCGCCCGAGCCGTGGTGCTTGATGCGCTGCATCGCCATCTCCTTGAGGCGTTGATGAACACGCTGCCCGACAGCGCTCGACGCGGGGTGCCGCGGTACGCGCTCGTCGCCATCGGCGGCTACGGGCGCGGCGAACTGAACCCGCACAGTGATATTGACATCATGTTGCTGCACACGGGCGACAGCGCCGCTGCGGCGCGTGGGCGCGTCCACTCGTTCATCAAACTACTCACTGAGCCGGGCGGACTGCTTTATACGCTCTTCGACCTCGGGCTGAAGGTTGGCTATTCCGTTCGCACGCTCGACGACTGCATCACCGCGGCGAACGAAAACATTCAGACCAAAACCTCCCTCATCGAAGCGCGTTTACTACATGGCGACGAGGGGTTGTTTCGGGAAATGCAAGCCATAGTGCTGGCGCGTTGCGTACGCGGGCACGAGGAGACCTACATTGCCGCCCGGCTTGCGGACCAAGCTGCGCGCCGCCAGAAGTTTGGCAACTCCGTGCTCATGCAGGAACCAAACATCAAGAATGGCTGCGGCGGCCTGCGCGATTATCAGAATTTGCTATGGATGGCGTTCTTCACCAAGGACCGGCCGCGTAACCTCAAGGACCTTGAGGCGAAGGATTTTATCAGCGACACCGAGCGCAAGGAGCTTGATGAAGCTTACGACTTTCTATTGCGCACGCGCAACGAGCTACACTATCTCACCAACCGCGCGGGTGATGTGCTGTCCAAGGCCGTCCAGCCCGCCGTCGCTCACAACCTTGGCCACACGGATCGCTCGCCCAGCCGGCGGCTTGAGCAGTTCATGCGCGCTTACTATCTCCACGCGCGCAACATTGACCTGATCACGCGCACCGTCGAGCGCCGCCTCGCGCTGCTGCCCAAGCCCGACCGGATGCCTTTTCTAAAGAAGTTTCTACCCCGCCGCCGTAAGCAGACCGATCCCGAGGTGGACGGCTTTCGCGTCGTCGAGGGCGAACTGCTGCATCTCTCGCCGCGCGTCTTTCGCGAAGATCCGCGCCGGCTCATGCGGGTGTTTCTCTACGCCCAACAGCGCGGGGCGAAGCTGCATCCCGACACCGCGCAATTGCTCCGCCGCGAATTACGGCTAGTGGATTCCGACTTTCTCCGCAACGAGCATGTGCACGAGAGCTTCCGCGAAATTCTCGGCCAGCGCGGAAACGTCGCCCCGGCCTTGCGCGCCATGCACGAGGCGGATTTCCTCGGTAAGTATCTCCCTGAGTTCGGCAAACTGACCTGCTTGGTCCAGCATGAGTTTTTTCACATTTACACGGCTGATGAGCACACGCTCATGTGCCTCCAAAAGCTCGATGACATTTGGGCGGGCCGCGTGCCCAATCCCGCGCCGTATCAGGAGCTGTTTCAGAAAGTCGAACGGCCTTTCGTGCTTTATCTAGCGCTGCTGATGCATGACACCGGCAAAGCTGCGCAGGGCAGGCACCATGAGCACGATAGCGCCCAGCTCGCCGAGCGCGTCGCGCACCGGCTTCAACTCGATGGCGCGACCACTCACTCGCTGCGGCTATTGGTCGAAAACCATTTAACCATGATCCAGATATCGCAGCGCCGTGACCTCGAAGATCCGGCGGTGGTGCGACACTTCGCCGCGTTGGTGCAGACACCAGAGCATCTCCTCCAGCTCACACTTCACACACTTGCCGATTCGCTTGGTACCAGCGACAAGTTGTGGAACAGCTTCAAGGACATGCTGCTCTGGACGATGCATCGCAAGACCCTTGCGGAGCTTACCGGTGCGACGGTTTTCCTCCGGGCCGAGGAGAAGCAGCGCGAGCTGCTGTTCGACGAGGTCGTGCGCCGACTGCCGCGTGAGGTTCAGCTTGGCGAGGTGCAGGCGCACTTTGGCACGCTACCACCGCGCTACTTCCTCATCCACACCGCTCCGGAAATTGTTATCGACCTCGCACTGACAAATCGGTTCATGCAATGCCTCCTAGGCGACGACCCAGAAGTATCGCTCGCGCCCGTCATCGAGTGGACCGACGAGCCGGACCGGGGGTGTTCGCGCGTGAGGGTATGCACCTGGGACCGCGCCGGCCTTTTCAGCAAGCTCGCCGGCTCGTTCACTGCTGCTGGGTTGAACATTCTCAGCGCACAAATCTTCACCCGCACCGACCGTGTGGTGCTCGATGCCTTCGATGTGACCAGCGCACATACCGGCCTACTCGCGGTGAAGGCAGAGCAGGAAAAGTTCGCCCAATTGCTGAGCAAAGCGCTTGTTGAGCACGTGGACTTTGATCCGCTTATCGCCAAGCAGAAGGTAGCTAATCCGCTTTACCAATCGCTTGAAGGCGAGCGCATCGCGACGGAAATTGCTTTCGACAACCAAATCTCAGAGCGCTGCACTGTGATTGACGTGGAGACCGAGGACCGCGTGGGCCTGCTTTACACGCTCTCACAGACCATGAGCGAACTCGGCTTGGATATCTCCATTGCCAAAATCAGCACCGAGAAGGGCGCGGCCATGGACAGCTTCTATGTCAGTGAGCTAACCGGCGAAAAAATTCTCACCCCGCATCGCCAGCATACCATTGAGGCTCGGCTTCGCACCGCGCTGCTTAACTTTGATCAGCGGGCTCTGTGAGGCCACTTAACCTTGGCTTTTAGGTCGATGCAATTCTCCGGGAATTCATCTTCTTGTACCAAAGTGTTTTAACCCCCTCAATGCGAACGCTGCGTTTGAGGCTCAGTTAGCACGCCGCCACAACTACTACCCGCGCCCGCCGTGCAGGCCAGGCAATGATCCCCCGTTTGAATTTTTCCTCCGGCCAAGTCTGCGGGTGTCACATCCCATAAGTGCAGCGGTCGAGTGGTAGCTTCCTGATCACGTATCCCGCATTCGCCGTTCCGCATTCGTATCGCAAGCATTTGGTTGAAGTCACAGTCGTAAAGCTCGCCGCGCCAGCCGACGCTCAGCGTGCTGCGGCACATGAGGCCGTTCACCGTTGTCGAGTTGAAGGCGTTGGCAAGCAATTCGAGGTATTCCTTCGCCTTACCTTGTGCTCGCAGGTCCTCCGCGAAGCGCGCAATGGGCTGGTTTGTGATGGTGAAAAGGCGCGTGAACTCAATGCCGTAACGAGCACGAAGCTCGGCCTTATAGTCAGCCTCCAGCTCAGCCTGCGGCGGCGGGAGCGATGGGCCAATCGGATTGTAGACTAAGTTTAACGGCAGCCGCTTGCCGTAGCCGACCGCGTTGAGTCTCCGCAGCGCGCTAATGCTTTTTCCAAATACTCCGTCGCCGCGCTGAGCGTTCACGTTTTCCTCGAGGTAGCATGGCAGCGAGGCGATGATCTCCACTGCGTTTGCCGCGAGAAACGCCGGCAGCCAGCTGAATGCGTCTGTTTCGATGATGGTGAGGTTGTTACGGTCAATCACGTGACAGCCAGAGGTGCGCGCGGTCTCGACGAGAAAGCAAAAGTGTTCACTTAACTCTGGGGCTCCGCCCGTGATGTCCACAACCGCGGGCCGATGAGCTTTAATCCAGTCGGCCACCCGCCGCGCGGTCTCGGCGTTCATCATCTCCGTGCGCCACGGAGCGGCGTCCACGTGGCAGTGACGGCAAGTCTGGTTACACTTGCGTCCGACGTTTACTTGGAGAGTGTGCAGCGCGGCGCGGCGGAGCGTAAGGCCGTGACGGAAGAGGGCTTGTTGGAATCGATTCAAACTTGTAGCGCGTGGCGCGTGAAAAGTCAGAGCCGCATCCGGCGGGGATTTCTGTTCAACGACTTTAACAAACTCTCCTGATGCTGAGGTACTCGTGGCAAGATATCCTCCGCTGCCGTTCACAGCACCTTGACCACGATGCACGTCACGTCGTCCTGCTGCTCGGTGCCCTTGCAGAACTCGCGCACGGCAAGGTAGAGCGCATCCACGATTTGCGCGGCGGAATGGTCGCGATTTGCGCGCAGCACGGCCAGCATCCGATCGGTGCCAAACATTTCATCGCCTGGCCCCATCGCCTCCTCGAGGCCGTCAGTGAGCAAAAGGGCTATTTCACCTGGTTTTAATTTAATAGTGGGCGCATTACGGTACTCGGTGTTAGGCCGCATGCCGAGCGGGACCCCGGTGCGGCGCAACTCCATTCGCACGCTGCCATCTGGCGCGAGCAGATAACCGGGTGGATGACCGGCGCTGACGAACTTAAGTCGGCGCTCTGCCGCGTCCAGCCGACCAAGGAAAAGCGTCACGAAGCGCTCTGCACCGATGTCCTCTGCCAGCGCGATGTTGGTGCGCGTAAGCACTTGGCCGGGGTCGGCGCGGTTTAAGCTGGCGATGCGCACATACGCGCGCGTTTCAGCCATCAGCAGCGCTGGGCCGATGCCGTGCCCCGTCACATCACCCACCACGAGCCCAACTCCATCGTCAGCCATGGGAACAAAGTCGAAGTAATCCCCGCCCGCCGCCGCCGCCGGGAAGCTGGCACCCGCGATGTCAAAGCCGGGCAACTGCGGCGCCGCCTTTGGGAAAAGGTGCGATTGAATCTCGCGCGCGACACGAAACTGCTCAGCGTGCTCTAGCAGTTCGCGGCGGTTTCGTTCGCGTTCGGTGATATCGCGGATGAAGGCGACAATCAGCCGTTGACCACCAAGCTCCATGTCGTTGAAGGCCAGCTCCAGCAAGACTTCGGAGCCGGTTTTTTTCAGGCCGGCGGTTTCGAGCGTACGCGCCTGCGCGGCGGTGACAGATTTGCCCGGCTTTTGAAACGCGGTGTCTGACTCAGCGCGGAGCTTTTCGGGTAGCAGCATCGCGAAGTTTTTCCCAACCAGTTCTGCCGGCTCGTAGCCGAAGATGCTCTGCACCGCTGGATTCGCGAACAAGATGTTGCTCCTGGTGTCCATCAGCAGAATAGCGTCGGTGGCGGTCTCCCACAGCAGCCGGTAACGTTGCTCGCTATTCCGCAGCTCGGACTCCGCGCGGCGGCGGGCTTTGCGGACGGCGGCGTCGCGCAACTCGCGTTCCACGGCGGGCACAAGGCGCGCCAGGTTGCCTTTCATCAGGTAATCGCTCGCACCGGACTTCATCGCCGCCACCGCAATGTCCTCACCAATGCCGCCGGAGACGATGATGAAGGGGATGTCGAGCTGGGTGGCTTGAAGGAGTTGCAGCGCGAGCGTGGCGTTGAAGCCCGGGAGGTTGTAATCGGAAAGAACGATATCCCACTCCTTTTCCGAGAGCGCGCGCGTCATGTCAGCAGCAGTCTGCACGCGTTCGGAGGTGGTCGCGTAACCGCCGCGATCCAGCAGGCGTACCAGCATCTTGGCGTCGAACTCGGAGTCTTCGACCACGAGGACGCGCAAAGGCTGTTTCATGGTGGTAACTTAGTAAAAACTCAGCCGCCTAACAACTCCCGTGCTTTTGCGGCGAGGTCAGCCTCGCGCATGAGCGACTCGCCGACGAGGATGGCGCGGGCCCCAGTCTGCTTGAGGCGCAGCACGTCCGCCCGCGTGTGAATGCCGCTTTCCGCCACGAGTAGCGCGGCATCGTTCGTGCCGGAGCCGGAGAATAGTTTTGTGGCAATGCGCTCGGTGGTGGCCATGTCCACAGTGAAAGTCTTTAGGTCACGGTTGTTCACCCCGATGAGCGTCGCGCCGGCTTCGAGCGCGCGTTCGAGTTCGCGCTCATTGTGGACTTCCACGAGTGCGGCCAACCCGGCTTCGGTCGCAAGCTGGTGGAACTTCCGGAGCTGGTGGTCATCCAGTATCGCCACGATGAGCAGGATGGCATCGGCGCCCCACTGCACTGCTTCGCCGATTTGGCGGGCATCAATGATGAAGTCTTTTCGCAGCAGCGGCAAATCCACTGCTGCTCGGATGGCGGCGAGGTAGTCGAGCGAGCCTTGGAAGAACTTCTCGTCCGTCAACACGGACAGGCAGCTTGCGCCAACGGCCTGATACTCCAAGGCGATCTTCACTGGATCGAAGTCCGCGCGGATTACGCCCTTGGATGGCGATGCCTTCTTCACCTCGGCGATGAGCGCAACATCACCGCACCTCGATTGACGCAGCGCCCCGAAGAAGTCGCGCCGTCCGCGCTGCTGAAGGGCCGTGCGCAGCTCAGCGGCGGTCACGGGCTCATTTGGTAGCTGGGCGACTTCGAGCCGTTTCTGGGCCACGATGGTGTCGAGGATGTTCAAGGGAAGAACTAATCAATGCCTAGTGATTTGTAGCCTTGGGCAAGTGTGGATGCGAGTGCGTACTTAGCACTAATGACTTATCACTCATCATCATCCTGCACGCCTTGCATGCGTTTAGTCGGGCAGCCGGCGCGGAGCCAGCCGTTCACGTAATCGTCAAGCGCGCCGTCCATTACGGCCTGCACGTTACTGGTGGAAATGCCGGTGCGAAGGTCCTTCACCATGCGATAGGGCTGGAAAACGTAGCTGCGAATCTGCTGGCCGAAGCCAATGGTTCCTTTCTCACCGTAGAAGCGCTCCATCTCGGACTTCTGCTGGTCCTCGCGTAACGCGTAAAGCCGGG
>Ga0194119_10009206_pt1 | contig 13332 bp, 11 predicted proteins | sample TA2MahC100mmetaG_FD_148620 | JGI IMG/M metagenome (GOLD analysis project Ga0194119, IMG submission 148620) | Freshwater microbial communities from Lake Tanganyika, Tanzania - TA2015018 Mahale Deep Cast 100m | ecosystem: Environmental > Aquatic > Freshwater > Lake | place: Tanzania: Lake... | reverse complement strand
TGATTTTGATGCAAGTAGATTGACTAGTGGAATTTATATTTATACAATTAAAGCAAACAATTTCGCACAATCGAAGAAGATGATACTTGCTAAATAATATTGTGCCTAAATTATTTGTCAAGGAACGGTCCTTGACAGCAATATATTACCATAACGTAGGGAACGGTCTCTGACCGTTCCACAATTTAGTTTGTCATTCCTCGTCCGTCAATTGACGGGTTAGGGATCTTAAAGATTTCTCACCCGATCCGTCGACTGACGGTCGGGGTCAAAATGATCGTACAAATGTTACGCTAAATGTTTATGTCATACTACTCATGTAACCTTGAGTGAGTAAAACAACCTTTTCTAAATTACACTTTGCGGATCAACATCAATAATCACTTTTACATCTTTGAATTTTGTTTTCTGATTAAACTCAATCAATGCATTCAGCATTGCATTTCTTAAAAGTTTTCCGGACGGATCTTTTTTCTTGCTACTCTTTATTAAAATTTGAAATCGATAATTTCCTTTAATTTTAAAAACAACTGCTTCCGTTGGCGGAGAAATTTTTAATCCTTTCTCATACTTTTTTAAATGAGCCGCAAATTCATTAATAGCTGCTCTTGCTCTATCTTCTTTCTCATCTTTAATTTCAATCAATCCTAACCTTGTGAACGGCGGATACTCGCCTTGTTCTCGTAGTAAAATCTCCTTATCGTAAAAACCTTTGTAATCATTTCCTAAAACTTTTTGCAATACAAAATTTTTTGAATTGTGTGTTTGAATAATTACTTCGCCCTCTTTTTCGCTTCTGCCAGATCTCCCGGAAACTTGAGTTAAAAGTTGAAACGTTCTTTCGTCAGCCCTGAAATCTGGGATCCACAATGTTGTCTCTGCAGAAATAACCCCAACTAAAGTAACATTTGAAAAATCCAAACCTTTTGATACCATTTGAGTTCCAACTAAAATATTTATCTCTCCATTTCTAAAGCTGTTAAGAATTTCCCCCAACTTTCCTTTTCTATTGATGGTATCTGAATCAACACGTTCAATTTTTGCATTAGGCAAGTAAAAATCTAATTCATCTTCAACCCTTTGAGTTCCAGTTCCAAAAAATTTTAATGAGATTGAGCCGCAAGTTGGACAAGCTTTTGGGACTGTCTTTATAATTCCGCAATAATGGCATTGCAAAATATTTTTATTAATATGATAAACCATCGAGACAGAACAGTCATCACATATCAAAACTTCGCCGCAGTCATTACAAAATACTTGTGTAGCAAATCCTCTTCTGTTCTGCAGAATTATAACGCTCTCTTTTTTATATATTCTATCATTTATTTCTTCAAGCAAAGATTCTGAAAAAACACCTTCCATTTTTTTCTTTTTCTTCGCTTCTGAAATGTCAATTAATCTTATTTGTGGAAGCTTGGCATTATCCACTCGATCCGGCAGTTCAAGTAATTTATATTTCCCATTTAACGCATTGTACATACTTTCAATAGAAGGTGTGGCAGAACCAAGTATTATGGGACATTGGCAAAATTTTGCTCTAATAATTGCTGAATCGCGAGCATTATACTTTGGAACAATATCTTGCTGTTTGTAACTATGATCATGCTCTTCATCAACAACTATCAATCCAATATTTTTAAGTGGTGCAAATAATGCCGAGCGAGGTCCGATAACGATTTTATATTTACCTGAAATTATTCCGCGCCATGTATCATATCTTTCACCAAGCGACATACGGCTGTGAAATACTGCTGTTGAATCACCAAAAAGATTTATGAAACGCGATGTAATTTGAGGCGTCAATGAGATTTCCGGTACTAAAATAATTGCGGACATGCCTTGTTGAATAACTGATTTTGTCAATTCGACATAAATTTGAGTTTTACCGCTTCCAGTAACGCCGTGAATTAAAAATGCTTCGAATGATTTTGGAAGTATTGATTCATTTATTCTAGTTATAATTTTTTTTTGATCTTCTGTAAGGATTAGACTTTTTAATTCTTCAGTGTAAATTTCTTTGTAAACTCGTTCAATTTCCTTCTCATAAATTTCAACCAATCCCTTTTTCTTTAAAGAATTAATTGCTGATTGATTCGTTTTAATCTTCTTTAAGAGTTCGGCTAAAGCAATTCCTTCTTTTTGCGTAATCAATTCTAAAAGAACCACAACTTGTTTGGGCGAGCGTTTTTCGATTTCAGGTATAGACTGATAAACATCATCAATCGGTTTTGCTAGACGAACATGTTTTACTTTTTTTATCCCGACTTTCGCACTTTCAATTTCGTTCAGTATTGTAACAATTCCAGCTTTCTCAAATGATTTTAAAAGAGAATGAATGTTTTTATTTTTTACAACTTTTTGAAGCTGCGAAATTTTATGAACTTCTTTTTGTGTCAATGCTTCTAATAATTTCGCTTTAACAGTTGTTTTCTTTTTTTCTTTCTGAAATAGTTCTTGGCAATGATCTGGATCGGTAACAATTTTTCTCTTCGATTCAATATCGCTTCCATAAGGAACCGAATTTTTTAATGCCTCACCTAAGGAACTCAAATAGTATTCAGAAATCCATTCATAAAATTTGAATGAGTTTTTATCAAATATCGGTTCATCATCCAAAACATCTCTAATCGGTTTTATTTTTTCTTTCAACTCGGTTTTATCAGTAATCTCAATCACAAACCCGGTAAGCACTCTTTTTCCAAAAGGAACAACTACACGCACTCCAACTTTTACATTTTCGGATAAACTTTCTGGAATAACGTAAGTAAAAGAATTTCTGAATGGAAGTGGAAATACTACTTGGGCAAACATTGTGGTTATCCCTTAATAAGCGTGTTTATTATACGATAAATATAAAAATTTAACGAAAAATAGATGATAAAAGATTTTTAATTCTGTTTTCCTTGACAAATTAAGAATCTGCTGATATTTTCGACCACTACAATTTCAATTAATGGAGGAATAATGTTAAAAAATATGCTAACTCTTTTCTTTGTTATGCTGATAACTGTATCAGTTCTTTCAGCTGAAGGCGAAGAAAAATATGGAAAAGAAATTACGTTAAAAGAAAAAACAAAGGTTACTGATATACTTTCTGCACCTGAAACTTTTAACGGTAAAACAGTTTTAGTTGAAGGCGAAGTTCTTTCAGTATGCCAAGGAATGGGCTGCTGGATTGAAGTAGCCGGTGAAAAAGAAAATGAAAAAATTAAAATAAAAGTTGAAGACGGCGTAATTGTGTTTCCAAAAGATGCCAAAGGGAAAAAAGCATTAGTAGAAGGTGTAGTTGCGCCAGTTAAAGCAGAAGCTTGCGAAGGCAACCACGGCGAAGGTGAAAAACATGAAGAAGGTGAAAGCTGCTGCTCAAAAGAAACTAAAGCTTACCAAATTGAAGGTCTTGGCGCTGTTATTAAATAAATAAATTGATTTTGTTCGAAAGCTATTAAGCCCTTTTAAAAGGGCTTTTTTTATTCCCACATATCACTAAATAAAGTTCTCAATTTTTATTTATTTTTATAAACGATTGCAATCTCAAAACGTCATAATAATACTCACAAAATTTATTAACCAAAGAGAGGATTGATATGAAAAGAAAATTTGTAATTTTTTCTCTTCTTGCTGTATTAAGTATTTTCAATTCACTGTCTGCACAAAAAGCAGATGCAGTTGATATCCCACACCAAAAATTTGTATTGAAAAACGGACTCACATTAATTGTTCATGAAGACCACAAAGCGCCAATTGTTGCAGTTAATATTTGGTATCATGTCGGGTCAAAAAATGAAAAGACCGGCAAAACCGGATTCGCACATTTATTTGAGCACTTGATGTTTAACGGAAGTGAAAACTATAACGATGATTATTTCAAAGTTCTTGAAAGAGTTGGGTCAACAGATTTAAATGGAACAACAAACAAGGACCGCACAAATTATTTTCAGAATGTTCCAGTCTCTGCGCTTGACCTTGTTTTGTGGATGGAATCAGACAGAATGGGTCACTTGCTTGGGGCAGTAACACAAGAAAAATTGGATGAGCAGCGCGGTGTTGTTCAGAATGAAAAACGCCAAGGTGAAAATGAACCTTATTCAATGTCTAACGAATTAATTTCAACTAACAGTTATCCAAAAGGTCATCCATACTCTTGGACAGTAATCGGCTCAATGGAAGATTTGAATGCTGCAAAACTTGAAGATGTTCACGAATGGTTTAAAACTTACTACGGCGCTGCAAACGCAGTATTAGTAATAGCTGGCGATGTGAAAACAGAAGATGTAAAATCGAAAGTTGAAAAATATTTTGGTGATATTCCTTCTGGTCCTCCGCTGGCTGCATATGAAACAAACATTGCAAAAATGTATGGCAGTAAAAGAATTATCGCTCAAGATAGAGTTCCGCAATCTAGAATCTATAAAGTTTGGAATGTTCCTCAATGGGGAAGCAAAGAACTTGCACATCTCGACTTATTGAGCGATGTATTAGCACAAGGAAAAACCTCCCGGCTTTATAAAAGGCTTGTCTATGACGAACAAATTGCAACTCGTGTTGCTGCCTATTACAGTGGTGGAGAAATTGGAAGTCAGTTTGTAATTCTTGCAGATGCAAAACCAGGGGTTGAATTAACAAAAGTTGAAAATGCAATTGAAGAAGAGTTGAATAAAATTTTCAAATCAGGCGTCACAGAGCATGAACTAAAAAGAGTTAAAACACAGTTCAATGCTGATTTCATAAGAGGAATTGAAAGAATTGGCGGATTTGGAGGAAAGTCTGACATTCTTGCTCAAAGTCAAGTTTATGGCAATTCGCCAGATTATTATAAAACTTATTTGATGTATGTCAATGAAACAACGTTAGCTGATATTAAAAACGTTGCCAACAATTGGTTAGCTGACGGAGTTTTCAACTTAGAAATTCATCCATTCCCACAATTCTCCACAACAAAAAGTGATGTTGACAGAACAAAGCTGCCAGAAACCGGTAAAGCACCCGAAGCAAGTTTTCCAAAAATTGAACAATCAGAATTATCCAATGGTATGAAAATTTATTTGGCAGAAAGAAAATCTGTTCCGATGGTTAATTTCAATTTACTGCTTGACGGTGGATTTGCTTCTGATCAATTTGCGCTTCCAGGAACTGCAAGTTTGGCAATGGCAATGATTGATGAGGGGACAAAAACAAAAGATGCACTTCAAATAAGTGAAGAGCTTTTAATGCTTGGCGCACAACTTGGTACTAGTGCTAATTTAGATATGAATTCTGTTTCTTTAACATCTTTAAAATCTACACTTGACCCGGCACTAAACTTAATGGCAGACATAGTTCTCAACCCATCTTTTCCAGACAAAGAACTTGATCGATTAAAAAAAGAGAGAATTGTTCAAATTAAACAAGAAAAATCATCGCCAGTTCAAATGGGTTTGAGAGTAGTTCCTCAATATATCTATGGAAGAGATCATGCATATGGATTTCCGTATAGCGGCTCTGGATACGAAGAAACAGTTCAAAAAATTACAAGAGATGATCTAATAAAATTCCACAACACTTGGTTCAAACCCAATAATGCATCATTGATTATAGTTGGCGATATAACAATGAATGAAATAAAACCAAAACTTGAAAAACTATTCGCAAATTGGAAACCGGGTGATGTTCCTAAGAAAAATATAGCTGAAGTTAAACCATCGGAAAAACCAGTAATCTATTTTATGAATAGACCTGGTTCTCAATCTTCAATTATTTTTGCAGCACAAACGGCTCCTCCTTATGCAGATAAAGATAGAATTGCAATTGAAACTTTTAATTCAATTCTTGGAGGTCAATTCGTATCGCGCATCAACATGAATTTACGTGAAGACAAACATTGGTCGTATGGTGCTGGAAGTTTTGTTCTTGGTGCAAAAGCGCAAGGACCATATTTATTTTATGGACTTGTTCAAACTGATAAAACAAAAGAATCCATTTTAGAATTTATGAAAGAGATAAAAGATTTTGTGAGCACAAGACCTATAACTAATGATGAACTAAATAAAGTAGTTACTCAAAATTCTCTATCGTTACCGGGAAGTTGGGAGACAAACAGTTCAGTGCTTGGTTCAATTAGTAATATTGTTCGTTATGGATTGTCAGTAAATTATTATGATACTTATGCTGCCCAAATTACCGGATTAGATTTAACAACCGTTCAAAACGCTGCCAATAGAGTTATACTTCCGAATAATTTAATTTGGGTAATTGTTGGTGATGGATCAAAAATAGAAAAAAGCATAAATGAAGTAGGTTATGAAGTAAAACATATTGACGGCGATGGTAATTTAATTCAATAGCGCACTATTATAAAACCCGACGGTATTTAAATCGTCGGGTTTTTACTTCAATATAATTTCTCATTCTCGCAATTCCATTCAGACTATTTTTTCATAATTAATAAAACTCCAGAAATTTCGGTTTAAATTCATAGGATATTGCGGCAAGATTATTGCACGGATAAACCGAATTCATTAATGAATAAACCATTTAAGGAGCTTCGAAGCATGGTAATTACCGAAGACTGTATCAGCTGTGCAGCTTGCGTTGATGAATGTGACAGCAATGCTATTTTCAACGCCGGGGAACAATATTCTTTTAACGGAGATTCAAAACCGGCTGTATCAGATGATCATACCTATATTGCACCAGAACTTTGTAATGACTGTAAGTCATGTGTAGAAGTTTGTGCAGTTGATGCAATTGTAGAAGCATAATTAATTTACAGCTTCTTGAAAAAGCGGCCTGATCAGCCGCTTTTCTTTTTTAAAGATTAGTTAACCGAATCGAGGTATGGTGAGATTTTGGAAACTAAATGCTGTTTTGGAACAGCACCAATTACTGCATCTACTAATTTACCGTTCTTAAAAATTCCTAGAGTTGGTATGCTCATGATCCCATACTGAGATGCAACACCAGAATTTTCATCTGTATTAACTTTTACTACTTTTAATTTTCCTAATAAATCATTTGCAATTTCTTCAACAACCGGGGCAACCATTCTGCAAGGACCGCACCATGGTGCCCAAAAATCGACCAATACTGGCAATTCGCTTTGTAAAACTTCTGACTGAAAATTTGCATCAGTTCCTTGAACTACATTATTCATTATTTCTCCATTTTGTTTAGAAGATTTGATGCAGTAAACAAGGAAAGGATTCAATTATAATTTTTTAGATAATAATGAGTGCTATTGATTCAGAATCTTTAGTGTTTCATTATGTATAAGACCGCCAGTGGCTACAATACTATTCCCTTTCATAGGATCATTGCCATAATAATCTGTAATTGTACCGCCAACTCCTTTAATTATTGGAATTAATGCCGCTAAGTCCCATTTATTCATTATAGGGTCTATCATTATGTCAGCATAACCGCTTGCAAGCAAATAGTAACCATAACAATCTCCCCACATCCGGTAAAGTTTTACTTGTCGGATTAATTTTTCAAATCCATCTCTAGTTCTATACTTTTCAGCCGTTAGTTGATCCGAAGAAAGAAGAACTGCATCTTCAATTTTCTCACATTTTCTTACTGAAACTATATTGTTGTTTAGCTCGGCAGAAAGGTTATCTCCAATCAAAAATTGATTGAGTGCTGGTAAATTTATAACGCCCAATAATGGGTTATCATTTTTAACCAGTGCTATTAAAGTCCCAAATAAAGGAGTGCCGCAAATAAAACTTTTTGTTCCATCAATTGGATCAAGAATCCATTTGTATTCTGCATCTGAATTTTGTTCGCCATATTCCTCGCCAATAATTCCGTGTTCGGGAAATTCTTTAAGAATCATACTGCGCATAATTTCTTCGGCTTTTTTATCGGCAATTGTAACTGGCGATTTGTCAAACTTAGTCTCGATTTTTATTTCTGATCTAAAATAAGAGAGAATTATTTTTTGACTCTCCATTGCTAATGCTTTACAAAAAGCTTTTGGTTGGTTTAATTCTTCCATTGTATGTTATTTTTATGTGATTGATCAAAAATAGTCTATATACAAGTATTAGGCAAAGTTGTTATATTAATTTGTATAAATACTGGATTCAATTGAATATTTCTAAAGCAAATAGAACAACAATTTTGAAAGGAGCCGCAATTATTAAAAGCGGTGAACTTGTTGCTTTTCCAACTGAAACTGTATATGGGTTAGGGGCGGATGGGTTGAATCCAATAGCTGTTGCAAAAATCTTTGAAGTTAAAAGAAGACCATCTTTTAATCCATTAATACTTCATATAGCTAAAAAGAGTGATCTTGCAAAATTTACATATTACAAGGATACTAGGATAGATAAATTAATCGATAGTTTTTGGCCAGGTCCATTAACACTTGTTTTACCAAAAAAAAATATTGTGCCTGATATTGTTACTTCTGGAAATGAAACCGTTGCAATCCGAATGCCTAACCATAAGGTGGCTCTTGATTTAATAAAACAAAGCGGAGTTCCAATTGCCGCTCCGAGTGCAAATAAATTTGGAAACTTAAGCCCGACTGATGCAACACACGTTTATAAAAGTTTAGGGGAAAGTATTGAATTGATTATAGATGGCGGTAAGTGCAATGTGGGTCTTGAATCAACAATCATTGAAGTGCGAGACAAAGAAATAATTTTATTAAGACCCGGTGGATTATCCAAGGAAGAAATCGAAAATAGTGTGGGTAAAATAAAAATTAGAAGGATTCTGAAAGCAAAACCAAATTCTCCAGGTCAACTACCTTATCACTATTCCCCTTCTGTTCCTCTCTATTTTTTAAATTCCACTTCAGCAAATAAATTTAGAAGCTCAATTGTTGGAGTAATATATTTTAAAAAAGTAAATGCGAATTATTCCTTTTCTAACTTTAAAGTGCTTTCTCCAAAAGGTGATTTACGAGTAGCTGCTGCAAATTTATTTAAATTCCTTCATGAATTTGAAAATAAAAAAGTTGATGTAATTTTAGTTGAACCTATAAAAGAAAAAGGACTAGGTTTGGCAATTATGGATCGATTGAAAAAGGGCTCTAAAAAATACTCTCACTAACTCTAAATTAAACAACAATGTTTTTTTCAATTTCTTATATTTCCCATCAATATTTTACAAATACCAACACTAAAATTAAATTATATGAATCCTGAAAACATAACCTCGGCTACAGATTTAAATTTACTTCTTCATACAATCAATTCAATAAGCGATGCAATAAATATCACAAATATGAATAACGAAATCCTTTTCGTTAATAAAGCCTTTCTTAATATGTACGGTTACAGTGCAGAGGAAGTGATTGGCAAAAATATTGAAATTATCCGATCAGAAAAAAACGATAAAGAACTTATAATGCAGATTCATGCTGGAACAATGAACAAGGGCTGGAGAGGAAGGTTGTTGAATAAAAAGAAAAATGGTGCTGAATTTCTGATCGAACTTTCCACTTCTGTAGTTCGTGATGAGAAAGGAAAGCCAATAGCTTTAGTAGGAGTTGTAGTTGATTTAACTGAACAAATAAAAACTGAAGAAAAACTTCGCGAAGCACAAGACAAACACCGCTCGCTTTTTATGGAACTTAAAGATGCTGTTTATGAAAGCACCTTGGACGGGAAATTTGTTGAACTAAATCCAGCCGGAATGCAGTTGTTTGGCTTAAATTCATTTGATGACTTTAATCGAACGAATATTATCAAAGAGTTTTATTTACATACAGAAGAGAGAGATAAATTTAAACGTGAGCTTGAAAAAAAAGGCTATGTAAGCAATTATGAAATTGAAATCAAAAAACCAAGTGGAGAGATTGCTACGGTTCTTGAAACAGCGATGCCGGTTAAAAATAAAAAAGGCGATATAATCGGTTATCGAGGAATTCTCAGAGATATAACTGAACTAAAAAGAAATGAAGCACGACTAAAGCATTTGGTAGAAAAGTTTGAGGCTATCAACAATCAACTGAAAAAATCCGAAGAAGAGTTGAAAAATATTAACGCTTCTAAAGATAAATTTTTCTCAATAATTGCTCACGATCTGCGAAGTCCTTTTACATCCTTGTTAAGTTTCTCAGAATTTTTGATTGAGGATATAGATGATTTACCCAAAGATGAGATAAAACTTTTTGCTGAAAAAATTAACGAGTCATCAAAAAATGTTTTTTCCTTACTAGAAAATCTGTTACAATGGTCACGAATACAAACGGGTAAAATTCCTTACGAACCAATTACATTCAATATAACAAACATGGTAACTCAAGCAATTAAACTCTTGAAAGATAATGCAAGCCATAAAAATATCAGCTTAAAAAATAATGTGAATAACACTTCACTCGTGTTTGCAGATGAAGACATGATTTTTTCTGTTGTACAGAATTTACTTTCTAATGCAATCAAGTTCACTTCAAATGAAGGGTCAATCGAATTTACCTCAGTTGTAAAGTCCAAAGAAGTTGAAATCTCAATAGCTGATACCGGTGTTGGCATTAAAGAAGAAGATTTGCAAAAACTCTTCCGAATTGACTCGCATCATACAACTTATGGAACAAGTGATGAAAAAGGAAACGGACTAGGCTTATTACTATGCAAAGAAATGATTGAAAGAAACCGGGGAAAAATTTGGGTAACCAGTAAAGTTGGCAAAGGAACTACCTTCTCTTTCACTTTGCCAAAGGGATAAGTACAATATTATTTAAGAATTGTTTTTTACTATAGATTCAACAGCAGCTTTTAAAAAATTCGGTAAAACAGTTTTTCTGGTTTTTTTAATTCCATCCTCATCTTCAAGAAGACTTAACATTTCCCAATATTTTTTTTCTCCATATTTACTAATTACACTTTCTTTTCTTTCAGGTTTTCTGAAATGATAGTACATGCTTGCTGGATCTGCTTCGGGATGAAATTGTGTGCCGGCTATTTCCTTTGAAATTCTTATTGCCATCATTGCTCTTTCAAGAGGAACATCGACACGAATTTTTTCTAATGCAAGTAATTCTGCTCCAAGCTCAGCAAATATTTTTTGATTCGGTTGAACTACTTGCCATTCTCTGAAATCAGCAGCAAAAAATGGGTCGCTCAATCCAGTGAATAGATTGTCTGTTTCTCCAAATTCTGTTTTGTGCACCGGCATTACTCCGAATGATTTTGAATGCCGAGGAATAACTTCTCCAAACTTGAAATAACGAGCCATAATTTGAAATGAATGACAAATGAAAAAGAGATGCTTTTTTGTAGAGTTGTTCTGATTTTGTGCCCAAAGCTTATCGAGTAATTTAAAATAATCCAATTCCCATCTTTTACCCTCACCTTCAAATGGACTTCCTGGTCCTCCTGAGGAAACATAAATATCAAATTCTTCTCCGGGCAAATCCCCTTTAAAACGCGTGTCGAATATTTTATAGTCAAGTGACACATTTGGATAGTTGCAATCAAGTTCATTCATAATATCTTTAATACAGCGAATCCCTTGATTCTCTTCATTATTGTATAAATCTATGACTGCAACTTTAACTAATTGTGTTTTCAAATCAGCCTTTCTATTAAGGGGTTGAAATATAAACAATCCTCTTATTATGCTCATAAAAAATAATTATCGATAAAACCTTGCTGCCATTTTTTCACTTTTTACTTTCGATTTGGACATTTCAATTAAGAATGAGCATTTTTACAATACTACTTTTCAATTACTAAGGTGAATTATGCAAAAAGAAATGACATTTGAAAAAATTGACCAAGCTGTTAAAATATTAATCGAAAAAGATATAGATATGTGGATCACTTTTGTTCGCGAGACTGGCAATATGAAAGACCCAATGATGGAAATGCTGGTTGGAACAAATGCTACGTGGCAATCTGCTTTTATAATCACAAAAAATGGCGATACTAATGCAATTATCGGTTCTCTCGAATTTGAAAACATGAAAGCAATCGGTACGTTTAAAAAAATTCATCCATACTTAAAATCGATCAAAGAAAAATTTTTAGAAGTTATAACACCATACAATCCTAAAAAAATTGCTATAAACTTTTCTAGAAATTCAAGTTTAGCTGATGGATTAACTTATGGACTTTATTTAGAACTTCTTAATCATTTTGCAGAAACTGATTATACAAGTAGACTTATATCATCAGAAGATATTGTAGCTGCATTGCGCGGAAGAAAATCTCAGTCGGAAATTAACATTACAAAAGAAGCAATTAAAGAAACTCTTTTAATTTTTGATGATGTTTCAAAATTCTTAAAACCCGGCAAATCAGAAAAGGAAGTTGCTGCCTTTGTTCACGAGCTTGTTGACAAAAAAGGATTTGGCCTTGCCTGGGAAAAAGAATACTGCCCTTCCATTTTTACAGGACCTAATACAGCTGGTGCTCATTCCGGTCCAACAGACCGCAAAATAGATTATGGTCATGTAATTAACATGGATTTTGGAATTAAGTACAAAGGCTATTGTTCCGATCTTCAAAGAACTTGGTATGTCCTTAGACCACATGAGACAAAAACACCTGATGAAGTTCAGAAAGGATTCAATGTAATTGTCGAATCGATCTCTCGTGCGGCAAATGAGTTGAAGCCAGGCAAAGAAGGTTGGAAAATAGATGAAGTGGCTCGCAACTATATTCAAGTTAGCGGCTATGATGAATACCCACACGGATTGGGTCATCAAGTTGGTAGGTCTGCTCATGATGGTGGCGCTTTACTTGGGCCAAAGTGGGAGCGATATGGAAATTTACCATTCATTCCTATTGAGGAATCAAACATATTTACTATTGAGCCGCGATTAACGATTAATAATTACGGCATTGCAACAATTGAAGAAATGGTTGTTGTAACAAAAGATGGAATTGAATGGTTATCCGAGCGTCAGAAAGAAATTTATTTGATTAGATAATATTTAAATTGTCATTTCGAAGGAGCGAAGAAAATAAGAACTGCAAAAAAAACTTTACTGCTTTCACCTATAACTTCGTTTATTTTTTTTATTAAATTGATTTTCAAACTGTTGGATTAGAAGATTCTTTTTCCAGCCGAATTTTTTAGTCATTTTAAGATAAAATTCTATTTCTATATTATCCTTACACTTTTCAAGTATTATCACATCGTGAGACCATCCTATTTCTGCCGCCATTATTGGCAGAAATAGGTTGTTTTTATTTTCATCAACTGAGTCAGACGAAAATATGTTTTGCAAAATAAAAGGAGTAATTTGAAAAACTCGCACAAGCAGTGCGAGATTTAACGCTGTGATGCTTTTAGGATATTTTTTTTAATCCCAATGCTATTAAATCTGCTTTATCTTGTAGTCTGCCTACAGCTCTTTTAGTTTTGATTAAATCTTCCTTTGATAAAAATGGTATT
>Ga0194119_10009201_pt1 | contig 13339 bp, 13 predicted proteins | sample TA2MahC100mmetaG_FD_148620 | JGI IMG/M metagenome (GOLD analysis project Ga0194119, IMG submission 148620) | Freshwater microbial communities from Lake Tanganyika, Tanzania - TA2015018 Mahale Deep Cast 100m | ecosystem: Environmental > Aquatic > Freshwater > Lake | place: Tanzania: Lake... | reverse complement strand
CCATCCGCAGGCACTGGCCCGCCCTCGGAAAGGGGATTCTGATCAAATCCGGCACGGGAGTGAGGCGTTGGTGTATACTGTGGGGGTCCGGGAGACCCAAAATGGAAATCCCGGATAAAGAGATTGTCTTGCCAAAATATCCATCGCTTGGATTGCCGAGCAAGCCGGCGCGGGCGTAGGCGTATGTCTCAATCCACATCGAGTTCTCCTTTCCATCGGAGGAAGGCATACTAAACTGTATGCGCGTACTCATTCAACGAGTGTCATCTGCTAGTGTAACCGTCGAAGGCGTCGTCAGCGGAGCCATCGAGCGCGGCCTGCTGGTTTTCCTGGGCGTCGGAAAAGGCGATACCCGGGCGCACGCCGACTACCTTGTGGACAAGATCGTCCACCTCCGCATCTTCCGCGACGAAGACGGCAAGATGAACCGGGACGTGATCGAAGCCAACGGATCCCTCCTCGTAGTATCTCAGTTCACGCTCTACGCGAGCATTCGGAAAGGACGCCGTCCGAGTTTTGATGCCGCCGCCCCGCCGGCCGAAGCCCAGGCGCTCTATGAATACTTCGTCGCCGCAACCCGTGCAAAGGGTATAGGCGTTCAAACCGGCCTATTTCAAGCGGACATGAAGGTTGGCCTTGTAAACGACGGACCCGTGACGATTTACCATGATACAGTTGACAAATTTGAAACATAGGTAGATAGTAGGAAGCAAGAGTATGCCAAAAACTCCATCTACTGTCGATCAAACTGCGTTGTACACTGCAGCCCTCGAGGGCCTCGAAGCGCAAAAGCAACGTATTGAAGAACAAATTCGCCTTGTTAAGTCCGTGCTGAGCGGCCGCCATGCCGCGTCCTCACCGGCTGCCGCAGAAGCTTCCGCGGCTCCGAAGAAACGCGGAACAAAGAAGCGAGCTAAGCGCGTTCTTAGCGCGGAAGCCCGCAAACGGATTGCGGACGCGCAGAAGAAACGCTGGGCCAACTACCGCAAGGAAAAAGAGTAACGAAAGCTTCATAACTTCACAGCCGGGCGGCCATCGAAAAGTGGCCGCCCGTTTTACTTCAGGTTCCAGTCGAAGCGCTGCACGATGTCGTCGACGCTCCCCTCTCCGCAAATCTGGCCGTCCCGGAAGAACGCGGCCCGGCTCGCTACTTGCCGCGCGAACCAGATATCGTGTGTGGCAATCAGTTTGGCCTGAGGCAGCCCGCGAAGCAGCAGCGCGAGTTCCCTTTGCCCGGGCGGGTCCAGGAACGTCGTGGGCTCGTCGAAGATCAGTATCTCCGGTTGCATAGCCAGCACACCGGCCAGCGCCGCCCGCTTTTTTTCGCCGGCGCTTAGGTGATATGGCGCCCGATTCGCGAGATGAGCGATGTTGAGTTGCGCGAGTAACTCGTTGGCCCGCGCCAGCGCGGCCTCCGGACTCATGCCTCGATGCAGCGGACCAAAGGCGATGTCCTCCAACACAGTCTGCATGAAGAGTTGATCGTCGGAGTCCTGAAACACGTATCCGGTCTTCTGTTGCAGCGCGGGCTTCGTGGCCGCCGTCATTCTCTCGCCCGCGATGTGTATGGAGCCTTCGCCGTCGAGCAAGCCGGCCATATGAAGCAAGAACGTCGTCTTTCCCGAACCGTTCGAACCGAGCAGCGCGACGCTCTCGCCCGCCTGCATCCGGAACTTTACGCCGCGCAACGCTTCGGTGCCATCCGGGTACGCGTAGCGAAGACCTTCCACCTCGATCAGCGGCTGCACTACAGCACCACCGCCGCCGCGGAAAGCAGGAGAGAGCTAACAACCAGGAGCGAATCCTTGGTCCGCCAACGCAATGGAAACAGGGCCAGGGTCTCTCCCTGAAAGCCCCGCGCGAGCATCGCCTGGTGGACGTGCTCGGCGCGTGTGTAGGACCGGCCAAACAGAACGGCCAACGCGCCGCCTGCGCGCCGCCATGTCCACCGGCGCTGCGCGAACGTCCGCGCGGCGCCGCCCCTCGCCAGGGCCGCCCGCCGCATGCGCATCGCCTGATCGATCACCACGCGCAAATAGCGGACCAGCGCCTGCAGCACCAACACCATCACCGCCGGAACTCCCAAGGCGCGCAGAGCGCGGAGGATTTCCGCCATCGGCGTCGTCGCCATCAACAAGACAACGGCCACCGCTGAAAGATAACTGCGAGCCACCAGCGTGGCCGCCAGTCGCGGCGATCCGCTCACCCAGTAACTGATTAGCCCGAACGTCAGCGGAAACGGCAGGATCGCCGCCGCCCGCCGCAGCACGTCCAGGCCCGGTACGCCAGGCAGCGCCAGCGCCAGCAGAAGACCGGCGGCCAGCACGCCCAAACGCGCAAAGCCGCCGGGAGCCGTCGAACCCGTGAAGATCAGGAAGATCAGAACCGCCAGGAGCTTCGCTCTCGGATCGCGCCGTTGCAGGAGGCCCTCTCCGTGGGCCCAATCCTCCAGCGCGGCCCGCAATTACGCGCTCCTTTGCCGCAACAACAAGCGCCCCAGCATGACGCACATGGCGTAGATCATCCCAAGCCCCGCCAACCCGGCCACCGCCTTGCGCCCCCAGTCGCCCTCGGCGAAACGGGCCTCATAGTCGGCCAGCGGTGCGGCAAACAGCACCTGTTCCCGTGACGCCGCGCCCGCGCGCTCCAGGAGCGATTCCAAGCCGTCCGGAGACGGCGAAATGAATAACACCCCCACCGCCATCAGTGCGATCGAGGCCGCCGCCAGCGTTCCTATCACTCGGTTCGACCGGGCCGCCGGCCGGTCCACCCACCCCGGGTTCAGACGCTCGGCCGACTGCACTACGGCCACGGTAATCAGCCCTTCCATCAACGCCGTGACCGCGAACACCGCCGCCGATACGGTCACGATCGCGCCGTTCAACGCCACGCCCGAAAATCGAAGCTCCAGCAGCGCCGCCGCGGCGGAAACCAGCACGGACAGAAACGCCCCGGCGAAGACGCCGAATCGCTTCCAGGGTCCGTTGGCGAAGTAGCGGTACGGAAGCCAGCCGGCCCAGACCCCCAGAATCGCCATGTTCATCACATTCGCGCCCAACGCCAGAACGCCGCCGTCCTGAAACACCAGCGTCTGCAGGATCAGGATCGCCGTCAGGACGATCGTCGCCGCTCCGGGACCTAGCGTCATCGCCAGCAGGGCGCCCCCCAGCAGGTGTCCGCTTGTGCCCAGCCCGGCCGGGAAATTCATTCGCTGCGCCGCAAAGACAAACGCCCCCATTACACCAAGCAGCGGGGCGTTGGCCGCTCGCACACGCCGGACCGCCAGGCCGATCATCGGGACGGCGGCCGCGTTCAGCGCCGCCCACACCGGTGTGGACAGGATGCCGTCGGCGATATGCATAAACGCTATTGTAGCGGCATTGCGAGCCGCCAGGTCCCGCTCATCGAACCGGTGGACTCGCCCGGACAAGGCTGACCTACGGCAATCGGTTCCACCTCCGCGAAAGCACCGGGAAAACGGTGACGAGCATAGTGCGGTTTCGTTCGAAAAACGACGGGAGGATCCCCAGGACCAGGTACCTCGCATGGAACGCGATTCGAACTCCTGGCCCCCCGCGACGGCCCGCACGGCGGACGGTGCAAACTGGCCTTCGGCACGCAACGTGCAGGTGTCGTAGCAGACCCCGCGAAGGAGCGGATCCGCCCGTTTCGTTGGAGGAGGATCAACCCGGCAAGAGTTTGGTTATGTCGTTGTACAAAACGAACGCCACCACCATCATCAGGAAGACAAACCCGAGCTTGAAAATGGTCTCTTTCAGTTGCAGGCTCAGGTCCCGGCGAAGCAGCATCTCGATCAAGAGCATCAATATAGTGCCCCCGTCGAGAATCGGAATCGGCAGCAGGTTGAAGATCGCCAGATTGAGAGACACCTGCGCCATGAGCCACACGTACGTCGGCGCACCGTCCCGCGCCGCCTCGCCCGACATCTTGGCGATGCCGATGGGTCCCGAGAGCGTCTTGCCCGACATGCGCCGTTCGACGATGCCGCGAAGCAACTGCAGGATCAGGCCGGCGTCGCGGCGGTTTTGTTTGATCGACTCGCTCAGCGCCTCCGAAAATGACAAGGCCACAAACGTCAATCGCGGGGTGAGCTGTACGCCAAGCAACCAGCGCTTTTCCTTCGAGTCGAGTTCGGTGAGCTTCGGCTGGACGGGAACTGTGAACTCTTTTCCCTCGCGGAGATAGGTGAGCTGCACCGGCTTGCCCGCGCCCTCGCGCAGCAGGGCGTGGAGCTTGGCTGTGGAGCCGAGCCTGGTTCCGTCCATCGCCACCAGAACGTCACCGCTCTTTAAGCCGGCCTTGTCGGCGCCCGTATCGGCGGTCACGCTGCCGATCTGAATCTCGTGGTGCTGGCTCCAGCCGGCATCACCGACGCCGGTCTGTTCATCCAAAGAGGGGACTACGGTTTTCAGCACCTGCTCGCCGCCCCGGTTGAGTACCAGCGGCACTTCCCGGTTGGCGGCGCCGACAACGGTAAGCGCGACCTCTTCCCAGGCCGGATTCTGTTTTCCGTCGATCGCGACGATCACATCGCCTTCCAGCACACCCGCCTTGGCGGCGGCCGAATCGTACTCGACAAACCCGACAATCGCCGGGCCGTCGGAGCCTACGATTTTCGGGTAGCGGTTCATGTAAAGGCCCGCCAGCAGCCCGATCGCCAATAGAATGTTCATCAGCGGACCCGCGAAGGCGATAATCATCCGCTGCCAGCGGGGCTTGGCCAGGAGCGCTCGCGGATCTTCCGTACCGTCCTCCCCGGCCTGTTCGCCCGTCATCTTCACGTATCCGCCAAACGGGATCGCCGAGACGCGGAAGTCGGTCTCGCCCCTCCGGAAGCCGAACAGGCGCGGGCCGAAGCCGAAGCTAAAGGCCTCCACGCGAACGTCGAACCAGCGCGCGGCCCAATAATGCCCAAGCTCGTGGATCAGAATCATGATCCCGATCAGAACGAGCATCCACCAGATGTTTTGTACGATTCCCATGATTTGTCGCTAACAGGCCGCCGCGATGCGGCTCTCCACAAGGCGGCTCGCGGCCCGGCGGCTCTCCTGATCGATCTCCAAAATCTCCTGGACGCACCGGGGAGTGCGTACGGGTACTGCTTCCAGTGTCTCACTGACAACTTCTGCGATGCCGGTGAAGGGCAACCGCTGGGCCAAAAACGCTTCCACGGCTATCTCATCGGCCGCGTTGAGCGTGCAAGTAGCCGATCCCCCGGTCTCCTGGGCTTGATAGGCTAGCCGGAGCAGGGGGAACTTGTCGAAATCCGGCGGTTCGAACTCCCACACGCGGGCCGACCGCCAATCCAGGCGGGGAACGGGGGCGTCTTCGCGGGCCGGATACGTCAACGCGTATTGGATGGGCATCCGCATGTCGGTGGCGCAAATTTGCGCAATCACGCTGCCGTCGTGGTATTCGACCAGCGCGTGCACCGTCGATTGGGGGTGGACGACCACCTCGACATCCCGAGGATGGAAGTCGAACAGCCAACAGGCCTCGATCACTTCAAAACCCTTGTTCATCAACGTCGCCGAATCGATTGTAATGCGTTTGCCCATCTTCCAGGTGGGATGGTTCAGAGCTTCGGCAACGGTCACGTTTTCGAGCGCGGCCTTCGGAGTTCTCCGGAACGGTCCGCCGCTGGCGGTCAGAATCAGCTTGGTTACATCTTCCCGCCGCCCCGCGCGCAGGCATTGATGCGCTCCGTTGTGCTCCGAATCGACGGGAATCATCGACCGGCCGTGGGTCTTCACCGCCTCCATGACCAGGGCGCCCCCGGCCACCAACGTCTCTTTGTTGGCCAGGCCGACGTCCTTCTTATGGAGGATCGCCTCATAGGTCGCTTCCAGGCCGGCCACTCCAACGATGGCCGACATGACAAAATCTACTTCCGGCGCAATCGCGGCCTGGACACGTGCCCGGGCGCCGTTCCCTAATTCCGGCATCGGAACTCCGGCCTCGCGAAGCGCGGCCGCCAGCCGATCCTGAATTTGGGATTCCGCGACAACCACCGCGTCGGGAGAAAACTCCCGGATCTGTGCAACCAGAAGCTCAACGTTCGTACCAGCCACCAGCGCGTGGATGCCGTACTGGTCCCGGTGACGGCGTACGACGTCCAGCGTGCTGGTGCCGATCGAACCGGTCGAGCCCAAAACCGTGAGCTTTCTCATGCAGTTGCCGTCATTTGACTATACCACCGCCCACATGGATGGCGACTCAGGATTCTCCCTACTTCTTACTAACCTTTACCTCGTTCCCATCTAGTCTATATGGGAACCCCGAAGGGCGCCGGGGAGGATGCTTCAGGGGTCTTTATGGGGTTAGTCTCGCTTTGGTGGGAGTTGCCTCCCCGGCTTGTTTCCAATATAGAATATGATTTTTGGAATTGCAAGACTTTTTTGTGTGAAAAATTGGAGACCGCGGGAGGCTAGGCCTCCCGCTTCTTCACTTCGACGCCCGCAATTCCCTCTAAAACTTTGATTGTAGAGCAGATATCCTCTTCGCCGTGACCTGTGGAGATCGCCGACTGGAACATCTGGTGGGTTAACGATGTTAAAGGAAGCGGAACGCCGATGTCCCGGCCCGACTCGAGCATTAGGCCAATGTCCTTGTGCATCCACTTCACCGAGAAGTTGGTGGAGAAGTCCCGGCGGAATACGTAGGGCGCCTTGAAGGCAATCAATCCGCTCTTGGCGGCCGAGTTGTCCAGGATGTCGAGCATCAACTCCGGATCCACGCCCGCCTTCGTGGCCAGGACCAGTCCTTCATTAAACGCCTGCAGGAGATTCGACAGAATGAGATTCTGCGTCAACTTCGCGTGCATGCCGAGGCCGGGGCCGCCGCAGTAATACAAGCGCTTGCCCATCGGCTCCAGAAGCGGCTTGACCTTCTCGAACACCGCCTTTTCGCCGCCGATCATGAAAGTCAGGTTGCCGCTCTCGGCGCCGGGCTTGGAACCGGTGCAGGGCGCGTCGAGAAATTCGACACCGGCAGCCTTGCACTTGGCCGAGGCCGATTTGGAATAGGCGCAGGCAACGGTGGAGGCATCGACGATGACGGTGCCCGGCTTGGCGCCGGACATCAGGCCGCCGGGTCCAAAGACCACCTGTTCGGACATCGCCGTGTCGCCGACGATCAATACGATGACATCGGCGTTCTCCGCTACCTCTTTTGGCGTGGAGCAGACCTTAGCCAGAGAGGGAAATTTTCCGGCCAACTCGGTGGCCTTGGCCGCCGTGTGGCTCCAGAGGGCCACGTTGTGACCCGCTTCCAATAGATGACGGGCCATGGGATAACCCATGATGCCCAAACCCAAAAATCCGAGATTCGCCATAACCTCGTCAGTCTATAACGGCCTCGCCGGCCGCGCAAACTTTTCCAAGCCACGCGCCGAAGTTGGTTGCCGCGCCTGGCGGGAGTTTTCCTCAATCCGATGCGATAAACTTCGTGCATGCCTCGGGACGGTTCGGCCACAACACAGGAGACCAGGCTGCTCAAGCTGTACACTCCCCTCGGCGAAGACATTCTCTTGGTCCGCTCCATCAAAGGGACCGAAGGCATTTCGCAACTGTATTCCTACGAAGTCGAATGCTTTGCCGAAAACAGCCAAACCATCGACTGGTCGCAGCTCATCGGCAAGGCCGTATGCGTGCGCGCCTCGCTGGATACCGCACCCGGGGACTACCGCTACTTCAGCGGCGTTGTACAGTCGGTCACGCGCGCGAACCGCAGCTTCTCCCACACCTCCTACCGCCTTGTCTTTGGCCCCAGCCTGTGGTTTCTCACCAAGCGCTCACAAAGCAGAATATTCCAGCAGAAGAGCGTCTCCGATATTCTACGGACGGTCGTGCAGGGCGTCGACGTGGCTTGGGAACAAACCGGGGCCACCACGCTCCGCGACTACTGCGTGCAGTACCGCGAGACCGATTTTCAATTCGCTTCGCGCCTGATGGAGGAAGAAGGGCTTTTTTACTACTTCGTGCATTCGGCCGGCGGCGCCCAGATGATCGTTGGCGACAGCCAACAGTCGAACCGCGAACTGCCGTCGGCGGCAACGCTGCACTTCGACGAACTGGAGGGCGAGCGCGAAACGAAGGAATCCATCTACGTCTGGGAGAAGAGCCAGTCGCTGCGGTCCGGCAAGGTGACGTTGTGGGACCACACCTTCGAACTTCCGCATCAGAATCACGCCAGTGAGGAACCCATTGTCGAGACGATGGCCGCGGGCCAGACCACGCACAAGCTGGCCCACCCCGAAAACTCGACGCTCGAAATATACGACTACCCGGGCGCTTACGCCCAGCGATTCGACGGCGTGAACCCTTCAGGCGGCGAACAGGCGGGCGAGCTGACCAAGATCGGCGGCGAAGGGACTCGCGCCGCGAGACTGCGCATGGCCGAGGAGGCGGCGCAAGGTCTCCACATCACCGCGCGGACGAACTTCATAGGCATCGTTCCCGGCCATCGCTTCGCTCTGGAGGGCCACTTCGAGGACGACGACGAATACGTCATCACACAGGCTTCGATCTTCATTCATCAGGAGGGCGGCTATGCGGCCGAGCGCACAGGGGAGCCTCCGCCGCCACCCATCCTCTACATGGATTGCATGCCGAAGGCGCTGCGCTTCGTCCCCCGGCGCGTGACTCCGAAGCCGGTGATCCATGGCACCCAATCGGCGGTCGTTGTCGGAGGGGACGGCGACGAAATCTGCACGGACAAGTATGGTCGAATCAAGGTCCAGATGCTGTGGGACCGCAACCGCTCGTTCCAAAGCAGCGCCTCCTGCTGGGTCCGCGCCGCCATGGCCTCGGCTGGCGGCAACTGGGGCTTCTTCACCGTTCCGCGCGTAGGCCACGAGGTTCTAATCGCGTTTGAGGAAGGCGATCCGGACCGGCCCATTGCCGTCGGGTCCGTCTACAACCCCGATCAGATGCCGCCCTATGCACTGCCGGACAACAAGACCATGTCGATCTGGAAGACGCGGTCGTCCCCGGGCGGCGGCGGTTTCAATGAGATTCGCCTGGAAGACAAGAAGGACAGCGAGCAGATCTTCATCCATGGCCAAAAAGACCTGGACCTTCGCATCCTGCATGACCGCAAGGAATGGATCGGCAACGACACGCACCTGGTAGTGACGAAGAATCAGGTGGAGCACATTCAGCAGGACGTGCACCGGACCGTGGACCGCGATGTGATCGAGAAGATCACGCGGGACCAGAACCTGAAGGTAGAGGGCAAGCAGGCGCTCGACATCACCGGCTCCGCATCGCGCAAAGTAGGCTCCAACGCCGGAGAAAAGATCGGCGGCAACTACTCGGTGGACGCGGCGCAGACGATTTATGTCAAGGGCGGCCAAAAGATCGTTCTCGAAGGTGCGAGCCAGATCACGTTGAAAGTCGGCGGCAACTTCGTCGACATTGGGCCGTCGGGCGTGACGATTCAAGGGACGCTCGTCAAGATCAACTGCTCCGGCTCGGCGGGCTCGGCCTCCGCGGTCGCGCAGAATTCCCTGGCCGGTCCGCTCGCCGCTCTCGTGGCGGCGACGGCGGATCCTGGGACGATGACGGTCTATAGCGGCGCCCCCGCCACCCAGCGTGCCACCAGTGCCGCCGCCGCTGCCTACAATCCCGCGGCCGCGGAGAACCAGGACAAGACGCACTGGATTGGCGTCAGGCTGAAAGACCGCACCGGCAAACCGATCCCCGGTCAGGAGTACCAGATTGTGCTTCCAGGCGGCGAGATCTATTCCGGAACACTCGACGATAAGGGGGAAGCGAAGGTCGAACACATCGATCCCGGCCAGTGTCAGGTCTCCTTCCCCGGGCTCGCCGACTGGAGGAAGAAGTAGCCATGCCGAACCACACCGTCGTCCAGGGCGATTGCATGGCCAGCATCGCCAAGCAGTATGGCTTCAGCGACTGGAACGAAATTTTCGATCACGCTAGCAACGCCGAGTTAAAACGCCTGCGGAAAAATCCCAATACTTTGTTGCCAGGCGATGTCGTGGTAATCCCGGCAACCGATGATCGCTCCGAGAGCGCCGCCGTCGACCAGTGGCACGACTTCGAGATCAACACCCAGCCGACGTTCCTGCGGCTAAAATTGCTCGACGGCGACCACAATATCTACTCCGGCAGGAAGTACCGCTTGGAAGTGGAAGGCGCCGTGAAGGAGGGTACGGTTGGCTCCGACGGTTTGATCGAACAGGAGATCGCCGCAGACGCCGCCGAGGCGCAGCTCACCGTATTCATGACGGAAGACACGACGCGAGGCGGGATCGTTTGGACCCTGCAACTCGGCCATCTAAACCCCCTGGAGGACCTGACCGGCGTGCAAGCCCGTCTCCAAAATCTGGGATACGATCCGGGGGAGATCGACGGAGTCCTCTCCGAGGAAACGCGCGCCGCGCTGCGCGGCTTTCAGCACAAGCATAGTCTGGAAGTCACCGGCGAGGCCGATTCGGCGACGCTCAACAAGCTCAAGCAACTGCACGATTCGCAGTAGCTACTCCTCGATGTCCGGAAGCCTCTGCAGTACGGGCTTGGCCGCGGCGATCACGGCGTGCGCGTAGTTGTCGATATGCGAGACCGGCACCACCACGCCCGTCTTTAAGCGGTAGGCGATCCACACGCCATAGTCGCATTGGCGAATCATCGCGGGTGAACGGTCGCTCGACAGGCGGGTCACCGCGTCCTCGCTGAGCAGCCAAGGCACCATTGCCTTCGCCAGGCGCTTATCTTCGACGAACAGCAGGCTATCCTGTACATCCATCACGTCGCCGGCTGTCGCTTCCAGCGTCTGTCGAAAAATGGCGCGAAGGGACGGCACATGCCCGAGCCGGGCCATGGAGTCGCGAGCCGCCAGCTTCGCGTCCTCGTCCGTCTCGTCTTTGTATCGCTGTTCCAACTGACTTACGGGTCCATTGCGAACCCCGGCCGCTCGGTACAGATGCGTGCGCACCGCGGGATCGGGGACGTTGGCCGCCGTGGTGAGCAGACTCGCGCCCTCCGGCGCGTGCGGATGGTGGAACAGGGCAGCCGCGGCCTGTACGGCGGCCGGCTCACCGCGCAGCCCGGAAACGGACTGGAGGAACCGTCCGGCAACGGGGTTCGGCATGGCGGCCGCTGTCGAAAGCGCAATGCTCCGGGATTGGGAATCGAACGATTGCCAGTTGCGCGCAACGTCCTCCAGGAAGCTGGGGGAAATCCCGGCGGCGCGTGCCGGCAGCGTCGTGTCGTGGAGTCGCAGCGCGTTCAGATAGTGTTCGTTCATGGCAGGGGCTTATAGGAATCGCGATTGACGGCCCGTCGAAGCGTGCGGATCTGCTGGGACTGCCTGAGATTGCGGGCTGTGGCGATCGCCTTGATGCCGAGCTGAGTTCCGGTCTGCGAGGCGCCGCTGAGATAGGCGTCGTATCCGATGTCGGTCTGTGCGTCGTTATTCGGAAGATCGTAAGTATTCAACATCAGGTTGCGCGAAGCGTAGATCTCATAGATGACGTCGTCGCGTTGCCGCGATGCGTAATGGATCAGCCGCAAGGAGTGGCCAATCTCGTGTGCGGCGATGTTGGCCATCTGCTGCGCATCGAAGAATTTCCGCAGCGTGATGCCGGCCTGACAGCCCGGGAACGCACCCTCTGGCGGGTTTTCTCTCGCGTTGTCCCGGTTGCACGCGATTCCTGCCGTGCCCAAGTCCTGGCCCGCGGCGCGCGACACGTCCCGGTACTGGTTGAAGATATACATGTTGAGCGACTCTGGTTCCGGGTTGCAGCGCAGAATCGTCTGGAGTTCGGTATTCCGAAATTCGCTCTCACCGGTCAGAGTCACCGTTCCGCGTTCGGTGAAGTTGTTCACCGTCTCCGTCAGAATGTTAGGCCGTAGCGTAAACCGCACGCCGGCCTGCGAGTAGATGGCGTTTATGCCTCCGACCAGCTCAGTGAACTGGTCATCCAGGAAGGCGCACTCGGCCGCGACCGGAGTAAGCGCGTGAGCCGGCCCGTTGATTGTCACCCTGTGCCCTTGCACGAAGATCTCGCGCGGCGCGTATACCACCAGACCCATTTCGGCGATAACGGGTCCCCCGGCCGAGCCGAAGTGGACTTTCAATTTGGTTCTCGGGTCCCCGGCGCCGTCGGAGTTGGCGACGAGGTAGATACAATCGCCCTGCCACAGGCCTTCTGTCCTCGGATTGAGCGGCTGGCCCGCGGCCGGGTGCATGACCCGCACCAGCGCAGCGTCGTCCACCGAGACGAATAATTGCGCGGCGGCCTCAATGCGATCCCGCATCAATTGAACTCGAAACTGCTGCGCGGCTGCGGCAGCCACGTTTCCGGCCATACCAAGTACCGGTCCGTGATCGTTGACAAAGCCGCGAAAGTCGAAATCGGGCGCCGATGGATCGGTGGGCCCCGTAACCGCGCGGGTAAAGCGGACCAGGGTGACCCTGCGTTTCGCGGCGCCGGGGAAGTTCTGTGGATTCAGGACCTCGATCGGATGGGGAGGCATGCGGCTAAATGCCCCCGTTGGCACGCCGCAGATGCCTGCGGGTCGCAGGACCACAGTTGCCGTCGACGCGCAGGTCCGCGTCCCATTGAAACGCGTTAACCGCCTGGAAACCGCGGGAGGCCGTTGAATCCAAATCGTAATTCAAGTCGAACAGGAACCCCGTCACGTACCCAAGGTTGTTCAATCGCTGCTGCTGGCCCATCTCTGTCGTAACGTCCTCCCAGGCGTTGACCATCGACACCGGGTACTCCGTACCAAAGGCGCGGATGGAGCAGTTGCCGGCTTGAATCAACTGGACCGGAATCGAGATTTCGCCGTTCGGATCCGTGTTGCCGCTGGACACGCGGGCGGTTCCCGAGTAGATCTCGTAGGGGACATCCGCTATGCCAAGGCCTGTACCGGTGCCCGGCGCGATTTGAAAGCGAATCCGAGCCTGCGGAATGGCAAGGCCGGTGGTGTGAGTAGCTCCATGAGAAACGCGGGCGGCTCGGCGGATCGACATACGGCAAGCGAAGTCTACCAAATTCCGGCACGTGACGGTTTCCAGCACCCCTTTACGCTACACAAGTTAGGAGTACAATACTGCTATGCCTGAAGGTCCTGCCGCTCGATTGTTAGATACGACCGAGCATGGCTTTCCCCTTTTGCCGGGGACAGGCAGCCCAAACGTCATCATCGGAATGCTTCCCGCCTGGCGAGGGCTGCCCGCGGCAGCCGCCGGCGCCTTCCAGGCCGCCATGGCGATCGCCGACACCATAGTCGCCGCGACGGAAAAAGCGCGCGAGGCGGCTTCCGGAACGCCCGCGGCGCCAGCC
>Ga0194119_10009200_pt1 | contig 13340 bp, 9 predicted proteins | sample TA2MahC100mmetaG_FD_148620 | JGI IMG/M metagenome (GOLD analysis project Ga0194119, IMG submission 148620) | Freshwater microbial communities from Lake Tanganyika, Tanzania - TA2015018 Mahale Deep Cast 100m | ecosystem: Environmental > Aquatic > Freshwater > Lake | place: Tanzania: Lake... | reverse complement strand
ACGCTCTGATTGACATCAACAGTATGACCGAGCTGGCCGGCTTCCAACTTTGTATCGTCGTGGATCTCGTTCACCAGCGTCGAGTGCGTTCGGCGCATGACGTGAAAACCCACCCATCCTAGGCCTGCAACTTCATGCTGCGGTCCGATTCTCCGCCGTCATAAGTGGTCTCATCCAAGCGGCGTTCTGTCCAAATAACCGGGGTGCGGTATAGTCACAGCCAGGACATCACCATGAAACTCTTCGTGACTCATCTCGCGTGGTTGCTATTGGCAGCTGCGCCGGCTTTCAGCCAGTCGTTCACGGCTTCCCTGTCCGGCCTTGCCGAGGACGCCACTGGTGCCGTCGTTCCCGGTGTCGCCATCACCGTCACGGACCTGGATAAGAATACGCGGTTTCGCACCGTCAGCAATGAGACCGGCTTCTATGTTTCGCCGGCGCTGCCTCCGGGCCGCTACCGGGTGGTCGCCGAAAAAGACGGCTTCCGCACGTTTGTCTTCGAGCCTCTCGCTCTTGCTACGCAGCAGAGAGCCCAGCTCAACGTCCGCCTGGAAGTAGGCGCCGTCGTTGATCGAGTGGAAGTCACCGGCACGGCCCAGATGCTGGAATCCACCTCTTCGACGCTCAGCTCCGTGGTTGGCGACAAAGCCATCCGCGATCTTCCGCTCAACTCCCGCAACATTATTCAACTGGCCTTCACGGTACCCGGTGTGTTTTCGGAGGCCCCGCTGGCCCAGGCCGGCAGCGCTTTCACGTTCATGTCCAATCGCTTTATCGTCAACGGCGGTCAGAACGAAACGAGCGATGTCCTTGTTGACGGCGTCTCGGCGAGCGTGCCTCACAACAACCCGTCCATGCTGGCGATCAGCGCCGTTCCCTCGGTCGAGGGGGTTCAGGAGTTTCGCGTCCAGACGAACTCTTTCTCAGCGGAATACGGGCGCAGCGGCGGCGGGGTAGTTACTCTGGCCACGCGCTCCGGGACCAACGAAATCCACGGTAGCCTTTTCGAGTTCCTGCGCAACAGCCGCTTCGACGCGAACAGTTGGCAAGCCAATAATGCCGGCATCAAACTCGCCAGCTTTAAGCGGAACCAGTTCGGCGGGAGTCTCGGCGGACCGATTCTCATTCCGAAAATCTACGATGGCCGCAACAAGACCTTCTTTTTCGTGGTTGCCGACTTTGACCGTACCCGCGCCGCCGCCGCACGCCAATTCACCGTCCCCACTGAGCTCGAACGCAGTGGCGATATGTCACAGACTTTTGCGGCTAACGGCCAGCGCAAGGTCGCTTATAACCCCTTCACGACGCGCCCAGACCCAGCCCGCGCCGGCGCCTTCCTTCGCGACCCGTTCCCTGGCGCGATTGTCCCCGCCGCCATGTTCAACCCGGTGGCCCTCAACACGCAGAAGTTCTACCCCTTACCAAACGGCGCTGGTCTTCCGTTCACTCGCGCCAACAACCTCGTGGTTCAGACCACTCTCGCGCAGCCCACCAACCGCGCCGAACTGAAGGTCGATCACAACTTCAATGATCGCCGGCGGATGTTCGGCCGGTACACGCTTCTCGATACGATTACCGCCTCGCCGAACTTTTTCAAGAATGAAGCCATGCCCCACGATGGTGACCTCGACCAGCGACTGCAGAATGCTGCGCTGGACTTTACCGAAACGCTCAGCCCGGCCATGGTCCTTAATCTTCGCTATGGCTTTGGTCGCACGGCCGGCACGCGCAACCCGGCTGGGACCGGATTTTCCCCCACCAAGCTCGGCCTGCCCGGGTCCATCGACCAAGTGGCAGACGCTGTTCTCTTTCCTATGTTCAACGTACAGGACGTGACTCAACTTGGACCTGGCGGCGGTGCCTACTGGCGGATGCGGAACTACTCACACAGCTTTATCGCCAACGTCGCCAAGGTCTCCGGCCGCCACAGTCTGAAAGTCGGCATGGATGCCCGCCTGAACTTTGTCAACTTCCTCCAACTCGGCACCGCGTCCGGCCAATTCAACTTCACGCGCGCGGAAACGCAGGGGCCCGATCCGCGCACGCCCAGCGCCATCGGCGGTATCGGCTACGCCGGCTTCCTGCTCGGCGTCGGGAATGGCGGCAATCTGAACAAAACGATCATGGGCGCTAATGCCAATCGATACGCGGCGTTCTACATCAACGACGACTTCAAGGTCTCCAGCAAGCTCACGCTCAACCTTGGCTTTCGCTGGGATTTTGAGACCGGCGTCACTGAACGCTACAATCGCGTTGGCGGCATCGACCCTGTCGTTCGCAATCCGGTCAGCGATGCCGTCAAGCTCGAACTTACTGGCGGCTACGTGTATCCGGGCAAGGGAATTGACGGCCGCGGCATCCGTTCGGTCTACCCCAAACAGATCAACCCCCGATTCGGCCTTGCGTACCAGCTCGATTCCAATACGGTGATTCGCGGCGGCTACGGTATCTTCTTCGGCGTACCCTCCTATACTGCCAATCCCCGGTTCGTTCCCGGCGGCTTCTCCGCCAATACGCCATGGATCGCCCAAGCCGCCGACGGCGTCACTCCTCTGAATCTCCTTGGGAATCCCTTTCCCACCGGCTATGTTCTTCCCGAGGGCAATATCAGGGGGCTCCAAACGCAGCTCGGTACGGCCCTCAGCGGCCCTTGGCCGGACGCACTTATTCCGTCCTACAACCAGCAATGGAACTTCACGATCCAGCGCCTCCTCCCGAAAGAGATGCTCGTGGAAGTCGCCTACGCTGGCAACAAAGGCACGCATCTCCCGATCAGCGCCAATCTCAATCAGTTACCTTCGTCGCTGCTCAGCCGCGGTAACGATCTCCTGACCCAGGTCCCCAACCCATTCCTTGGCGTCATCAACGTCGGTGTTTTGTCGCTGCCGACTGTGCAGCGCGGGCTGCTGCTCCGTCCCAATGCCCAGTTCACTTCGGTTACCGCTGTTGCCGCAGGCTGGGGCAATTCCAATTATCACTCTCTTCAGTCCCGCTTTGAAAAACGCTTCTCCGGCGGCTTCGGCTTCATGACCTCTTTCACGTGGTCAAAGACGATCACCGACGGCGTCGACGGAGCTTGGTCGCCCAACGGCGTGATTCGCGATAACAACTGCCGAACCTGCGATCGGGCCATCTCTTCGTTCGATCAACCTCTCCGGCTCGTCTTCAGCACAAACTACGAACTGCCCTTCGGCCGTGGCAAGGCCCTGGGTACCGGTCTGCCGAAGTGGGCCGACGCTATGTTCGGCCAGTGGCAGGTCAACGGCGTCCTGACCATTTCTTCCGGGCTGCCGCTGATCCTTTCCGTTCCGCAAAACACCAGCTTTTCTTTCGGCGGAAACCAGACTCCCGATGCGAGCGGCGTCAACCCGAACCTCGGCTCCAACAAGACGCTACGCCGTTGGTTTGACACCGCCCAGTTCTCGCAACCCCGGAACTTCACGCTTGGCACGATGGGCCGTGTGTCCTCCAACCTGCGAGCCGATTCCGCACAAAACATCGATTTCTCGCTTTTCAAGACCTTCGCTATTCGGGACCGGGCGCGTGTGGTCTTCCGCGCCGAAGCGTTCAATCTCGCCAACCACCCCTTGTTCGCGGCTCCCGGCGGTACGGTCAATACGCCTCTGTTTGGCGTGGTGACCGCTCAAGCGAATTCGCCGCGGCAGGTGCAATTGGGCCTGAAGGTTATTTTCTAGGGCGCAATGCTCCGCTCTCGCTGGCGGCGGCGCGATCAACAGAACATCCCCCGCAGCCTGGGTGAAGACTCACGCCACGACAGCGGCCAAATTCCATTGGAAACAACGTCAAGAGAAGAACACTGCTCCAAGCCGGAATCGCTAGCGCGGTCCTTCCGCAACTCCCGGCCCAACCCGCACCGCCTATTGACCGCGACATCCGCATCACTGGCGTCCGTCTAGTCAACACTAAACCGGTCCGGCCGCTCCCCGCCTACACGCCGGACCCCAAGTCGTACTGGGTCAGCCGGGAAGCCGCCAGGCCGATCATGATCTACCCCCAGTACACCGGTAAACGCGGCCCCGAATCGACCTGGATGCCGGATCCGGCCGGCCCCATGCGCCCGTTTACGGTTGAGATCGATACCAACAAGAAGATCAAAGGCTACGGCCGGGGCGACGCCGGCGGCGGTCCCGTTATCGAAGGCCATTTGGCCAAGCTGCTCATTGGCCAGAATCCGCTCGATATCGAACGCTTATGGGACGTGATGTGGCGGTCGACGTTGTTCTATGGCCGCGCCGGCGCCGCTGTCCGTGCCATAAGCGGGATTGACCTCGCCTTGTGGGACTTGGCCGGCAAGGTGTGGGGCGTGCCGGTATATCGCCTCCTTGGCGGCAGAACCTGGGACCGTGTCCCTGCCTATGCCACCGGCAACGACAGCGAACAGAGCTTGGCTTTTGGCTACACCAAGATCAAACTGGCCCTGCCCTACGGACCAGGCCAAGGCCGCGAAGGCCTGAAAAAACTTGGCTCTCGTCAAGCGAACGCGCGAGTTAGCCGGGCCTGACTGCGACATCATGATCGACTGTTGGATGGCTCTTTCCGAGGTCTACACCATCCAACTGGCTGAAGGGATTCCGCCGTATAAGATCCTCTGGATTGAAGAGGTCCTGCCGCCGGACGACTACGAAGGCTTCGGACGGCTCAACCAGCAAATCACCTCCACCCTTCTTGCCACGGGCGAGCACGAATATACCCGTTGGGGATTCCGCCGGCTGCTCAACGCCAAGGCTGTCGATATCTGGCAGCCGGAAATCATGACGTGCGGAGGGATGTCCGAACTTCGCCATATCGGGTCGATGGCACCGGCTAACGATATCCCGCTCTATCCTCACGCGCGCGGAATCGGCGCAGCGCTTCACTATCTCGCGTTTCACCCCGCCCTCACCTGGGCCGAAACCACGCTGCCGCCACCCGGCGGACCTTCCGATGTCTACAAATTGTTCGCCGAACAGCGCAATGTTACGCGCGGCCCGGAAGGGGTCTACTTCCAGCCTTCCGAGAAACCGGGTTTTGGCTGGGATTTCGAACTCGCCTAGGAGCCTCTGAAGCAGACTATTGGAAACGGGGTGTTTTCGATAGCCATTCATTGACACCGCAGACGCGTATGTTCTTTATTTCCAAACTACAGTCGATTTCCCTCTAGCGCCCCCCTGCCTGCGCAGCTCGCCCCAAATCCAGCGGGCCCCCCAGCGGCCACGCTCAAATCGCAGCCCTACTCCCCGCTGGCCTGCTCCAACGCCATCCTGGCCTCGCCCGCCCGCCGCACCGGTTTCGGCTGCGGCAGCCCCAGCGAAGCGCGCACCAGCGCCCGCACCTCCGCTGCCAGCCCCGGGTCGGCCGCCAAGTGCTCCATCGCCGCCTCGCGATTCCGGCCCAACACCCGCCCGTTGCAGGTCAGGCCCTGTGCCCCCACTCGCACAACGCCCATCTCCATCCCGCGGTCAATGAGTTCGGCCTCCGGCACCACGCCGGTCCCCGCCGCGAAATCGAACTCAAATCGCAAGTTCTCGGCCAACTGGTTCTTCACCACGCGCAACGACAGCCGCTTGCCCATGCGTACCTCGCGCAGGTCCGCGCGCACCGCGGCGTGCAGTTTCAAGGACCATCCGCCCGCCGATGTCTCCGTGTATCCGAACCCCCTATAGGCCCGGATCTGGTTTAGAAACAGGACCACCGCCGGACTCCCGATCAGCGCGCGCGACAGCCGGCGCAGACCGCTGGCGATCATCTCGCACTGCCCGAACGGATTCGCGTCGCCGATCGCCGCCTCACGCTCCTCCGGCGTCACCAGCGCCGCCAGCGAGTCCACCAGGATCAGATCCACGGCCTTCGACGACGCCAGCTTTTCGACGATCCGAAACGCCTGGTCCCCATCGGCCGCCTGCGTCACTAGCAACGACGCTGTATCGACGCCCACCCGCGCAGCGTACGCCGGATCGAAGGCGTACTCGGCGTCCACCAGCGCCGCCGTTTCGCCCTGATGCTGCGCCGCTGCCAGCGTCTGTAAACCGATTGTCGTTTTGCCCACGCCCGCCGGACCGAACAGCTCCACCATCCGCCCGCGTGGCAACCCGCCGGCGCCCATCGCGGCGTCTATCGTCACCGATCCCGACGGCACCACGCCCTCGATCTCGCGATTCCGGCGGCCAAAAGGCGCCAGCCGCTCCAACTCCCCTTGCAAACGGTTGTTAAACAGCGACTGCTGCCGCGGATCGGCCGAAGGATTGTAGCCTCGCGTCATGGAGCAACCAGTCTGCCCCACAATTCCGTGCGGGAAAAGTCGGATTGTTCCCGAAGCGAACCGGGCAAATTCCTAGACGGACACCCGCTTTAGTTCCACCGGCCGCATGTCTTTCATGAGTAGGTGCAGGCACAGCAGCCCCGTCAGATGGAACAGCCCGAACGACAGAAAGATCGGCTTGTACCCAACCAGAGGCACCAGATATCCGGGTAGCGCCGTCGCGAACAGCAGGCTTCCAACGCCTCCCGCGCAGCCTCCGATTCCCGTCACCGACGCCACGGCCGGCTTCGGAAACACGTCCGACGCCGTCGTGTACAGATTGGCGGACCACCCCTGATGGGCGGCCGTCGCCAGGCTCATCAACCCCACGGCGATAAAGACGTTCTCCACCAACACCGCCGTCACCGCCAGCGGCATCATCGCCGCGCAAACGCCCATCGCCGTCTTACGCGCTCGCGCCAACGGCATCTCGCGGCGAATCAGGTAGCCGGAGAGCCAGCCCCCGGCCACGCTGCCGAAATCGGCCATCAGATAGATAAACGGCAGCGCCCAGGCGGCCGCTTTCATATCGAATCCGCGGGCGTCGTACAGGTACACCGGTAGCCAATAGCTGTAGAACCGCCACAGCGGATCGCTCAGAAATTTCCCAAGAGCGTACCCCCAGGTCTCGCGGTAGCGCAGCGCCTCCAGCCAGCCGATCGACGGCTCCTCGGCCGCCGGCAGGTCGCTGGTAATGTAGGCCCGTTCCTCGTCGTTCGCCGACGGGTGCTCGCCCGGTGTGCGATACAGCACCAGCCAGGCGATCAGCCATACAAAACCCATACTGCCCGTAATCAGGAAGCATCCGCGCCAGCCATAGGTTCCCACCATCGCCGTAAAGAGCCAGGGCCCAACCATCGACCCCACATTTGCCCCCGCATTAAACACACCGGTGGCGAACGCGCGGTCCTTTTTCGGAAACCACTCGGCCACGCCTTTGATGGCCGCCGGAAAGTTGCCCGCTTCGCCGACCCCCAGCAACGCCCGGTAGATGCCGAAGCTCACCGGCGTTCGCGCCAGGGCGTGCAGCAACGCGGCGGCGGACCACCAGACAATGGCTGCGGCATACCCCAGCCGCGTGCCGAACTTGTCGATGAACTTGCCCATGATCAGGAACCCGATCGTGTAGGCCAGCTCGAAGGAAAACGTTAGATTGCCATACGTCCGGTCGTCGATGTGCATCTCTTTCCGGATCTCCGGAATCAGAAATCCGAAAGCGATGCGGTCCAGATAGTTGATCGTCGTCGCCAAAAACAGCAGCGTCAGAATCCACCAGCGGACGCGCGTCATCGAGCCGTGTGGCATCTGGCAATTATAAGCGCCGGCGCCGATACTGGACCGGCCCCCGCAAAAGGGGGGCGGTGCCACCCGCATCAGATTCAACGGGAATACCCCAGTTGCGGGCTATTCGGCAATCTAAGTTAGCGTTACGATTGGGGCGTGGCAGCCTATGCAAGCATCCGCGTCCGGCGGTCTTCTAGGAAACGTGGTACCTTGCGCAGGCTGGCCTTATCCAGGTGTTCCGGCGGCCGCCGCACGCTTTAGCCGATCTCGAATCCCGTCCCAGTCCCCTGTGCCGGGAACGCTTTCAACAACCACCTCCCCCAGATCCTGTTGGTCTAGTTTGTACAGAGTGTCATACAACATAGCCGCATAGCGGTCCGGGTCCTTCGGCATTCGAACGGAGACCCGCGCGGGGAGTTCCTCGCTCCACCATATATAAGCCGACTCGGGTCCCGGGTCCGAACCCACTCGCAGCGGTGTTCGCGGAGCGTAGTGCCGGACATGCTGGCCCGGAGAAGTGTGCGCCGCTCCCTCCGGTCCGTCCGCACCCATTGTGATCGGGCCGATCAAGGATTCGATCTGCGCCCGGCTAACCATTCCGGGCCGCAGCAGCACCGGCGCCGGTCCCGCCAGCGACAAAACCGTCGACTCAATACCCACCTGGCACGGCCCGCCGTCTAGCACCAGATCGACCGCATCGCCCAACTGGCCCCGGACCTGCTCCGCCGTCACCGGCGATAGCTGCGTAAATAGGTTGGCTGAGGGCCCCGCCAGCGGAAGCCGCGCCCTCCGGATCAAAGCCAGCGCCACCGGGTGGGAGGGCATTCGAACGCCGACCGTTTCCAGCCCCGCCGTTACGGCGTCCGGAACCCGTTTCTGTTTCGGCAGCACCAGCGTCAATGGGCCGGGCCAGAACCGGCGCGCCAGCGTCTCCGCAGCCTCCGGCCACTCTCTAGCCACCTTCCGCACCATCGCCGGCGAAGCCACATGCACAATCAGCGGACTCGTCGACGGACGTCCTTTGGCTGCATAGATCCGCCGTACCGCGTCCGCGTCCAGCGCGTTTGCACCCAGCCCGTAGACGGTTTCGGTCGGAAACGCTACCAACCGCCCCGCCTTCAGCAGCGCCGCCGCCCGCTCCAGCAACTCCGGATCAATCTTCAAGGTCTTTGTCGTCACCCGCCGTCTTGCCGGTCTTTTTGTAAACCAGGAACGCGTGCATCAACTCGTCCATATCGCCGTCCAACACACGATCGACGTCGCCGATCGATTTCTTCGTCCGGTGATCCTTGATCAACCGGTACGGCGCCAGCACATAGCTGCGAATCTGGCTGCCGAAGTTGATGTCCAGCTTCGCGTCTTCCAGCTTCTTCTCTTCCGCCCGGCGCTTGTTCATCTCGTACTCGAACAGCTTTGCTCGCAACTGTTTCATCGCGCTTGCCCGGTTCTTGTGCTGCGAACGCTCATTCTGGCACTGCACCACAATCCCCGTCGGCAGGTGGGTAAACCGCACCGCCGATTCGGTCCGGTTCACGTGCTGGCCGCCCGCTCCGCTTGCCCGGAATACGTCCACCTTCAAATCGTCCGGCTTGATCTCGATGTTCACATCGTCGTCGATCTGCGGAATCACGAACACCGACGCGAACGAAGTATGCCGCCGTGCGTTGGCGTCGAATGGGGAGATCCGCACCAGCCGGTGGACGCCCACCTCGCTCTGCAGCATGCCGTACGCGTTCTCGCCGTTGATTTCGACCGTGGCCGATTTAATTCCCGCGCCCTCCCCTTCCAGCCGGTCGGTCACATTGGCTTCGCAGCCCTTCCGCTCCGCCCATCGCAGAAACATGCGCAGCAGAATCTCCGCCCAATCCTGGCTCTCGGTCCCGCCGGCGCCGGGGTGAATCGTCAGAATCGCGGACTTCGAATCGTTCTCGCCGGAAAGCAGCATCCCGGTCTCCAACTCCGCCAGCCGCGCCTCCAGCTTCTTCAGTCCGGATTCCAACTCGCTCGCTACACTTTCGCCTTCGCGGCCGAGCTCAAACAGCGTATCGATCTCATCGACCAGCCCGCTGACCTCGGTGTCCTCGCCAACCGACTTTTCCAGCCGCTTCCGCTCCTGCATCAACTTCTGCGAGCGTTCCGGGTCGTTCCAAAAATCGGGAGCCGAAATCAACGCCTCAGATTTCGCCAGCTCGGCCTGCTTCCGCGGAGCGTCAAAGATAGCTCCGCACAGCGATGGCCTGCTGGCGGAGCGGTGTGTACTCCCGTTCCAATTCGTCTAACGTCATCGTCTTATTGTACCCGCCAACCCCGAAACTCGCCGGTTTCCGCGCAGGGCCGGCCACTACCTTGTCTCCATCGCGGCCGATCTCACGCTATACACTCTGTGGCAAGGCCAAACTCCTTGTAGAATCGGATGGGCGTGGACGTGGAAGACAACAGAAACCAAAAACCGTTACACATCGACGATGTCCTCGAGGTCGAGCGAAAACTGCTTCGACGGCGCCATCCCTGCGACGATGTGTCGATCGGCATCGCCTGTTCGGGCGGCGGCATCCGCAGCGGTACGTTCAATCTGGGCATTCTCACCGTACTCGAAAAGATGAATCTGCTCGACAAGACCGATTATCTCTCCACCGTCTCCGGCGGTGGATACATCGGCTCCTATGTCGTTGCGAACCGCATGAAAGGCCAGGACCTTCGCGACGAAAGTAACGAAAATCCCGCGCTCGCTCACCTGCGGCGCTTCTCGAATTACCTGACCCCATCAGTCGGTGTAATGTCCGCCGACACTTGGACCATGATGATGGTCTGGTTCCGCAACACGTCCATGTTGCAACTCTTCCTGCTCAGCGTCTTCGGTGCGCTGCTGCTTCTGGGCCGGGTCTGGACCTGGGGCGTGGAAGCGGCGGTCCGCGTCCCGTGGATCGCCGGTTATCTAAGCACCGTCTCCATCGGTGTCATGCACGTCATGGTGGCGGTGATCTGTGCCGTTCTTATCCATTCCTACGGGCCGCCTCAACCCCTGTCAGGCCGGCTGAGCTCCCCGGGGGCCGCGCGTCGCGTCCTGATCGGTGTCGTTTTCATGGCGCTGCTCGGCTGCACGCTTTTTATTGTCGGCGCCTTCGACAGCTTTCGCCAGCCGGACCTGCTCGCCACCGGCCTGGTCACTCACTTCGCCCTCACGCTCGGCTTCTGCGGGTTCTATCTCTCCCTCTTTTCTCTAGGCTATGGCCGCGGCTTCCGGAAGGAATCTGGCAGAGGGCGCAGAATCGTTTTCGGGGCGGCCTGGGTTCTCGCCTCCACGTTCTTCTGCTCGCAACTGGAGATATTCGGCGCAGTCGCCGCCAATCTCCTGCTACTTCTCGTCATACTCGGCGATGGCGGAATCTCCATCTTTCACCGCGAGCCGAAAGAGGCCGCGACCGACATCGGCCGCAGCGTAGCCGCTGGCCTCGGCTGCGCCGTCGCCAGCGTGGCAGGCATTCTCACCGCCAACGTCTGGCTCGGCGATTGGGCCTATCGCGCCCACCTCGTCTTAACTTCGCCGGCCGGGCCCTACGTCTTGGCCAGTAAGGAGATCTGGGAGTACGCGCTCTTCGCGGCCCCGGGGTTATTGGCGACGCTCGGCTGCTGCATCATTGTGATGCTTGGAATCGCTGGGCGCGCCATGCCGGACATCGTTCGCGAAGGCTGGAGCCGCCTCGGCGCATTGCTGTACATGAAGGGTGCGGCCTTTCTGATCCTCGGAATACTTGGGGTATTCGGTCCGCTCTGGCTGCTCCAGGCCTGGAATGCGGGCAACCAGTACATCCTCGCCTCGGGCGGCCTGCTCACCGCGCTGGCCGGCGCCTTCAGCGTCTTCGCGGCGAACAGCGGCGATACAAGCGGAAAGGAGAACGTGTCTCCCTGGAAGGAAAGGCTCGTCGGGCTCGCGCCGATTGTCTTCATTCTGACGCTGTTCTGTGTCGTCGCCATTCTGCTGCATGCCGGTTTCGTCTACGACACGCTCAGCGCCAGACCGGAACCCGGCGCGGTCTGTGTCTTTCCCGTGGAAGCGAACTTCGAAAGCGCCCGGGTTCCGGTGCTCGGCGAGCGCCCCGTGCGCGTCACCAGCGGCGCGCACTTCGTGCTCTGCGGCCCGAACGGCAAGTCGCACTGGCAGGGCCCCGGCTGGCCCGGTTTGGACGACATGATCCGTTTCCACTGGCAGTTCCTGCAAAGTTCCATTAGTTCGCAGTTCCAGTTGCTGTTCTCGGTCCTCATCGGGCTCACCCTGCTGGCGTTGGTGCTGGCGAGTCGTCTGGATGTCAACGAGTACTCCATCAACCGCTTCTACCGCAATCGCATCACGCGCTGCTTTCTCGGCGCTGCCCGCGAAAAGAACAGCGAGCGCCGGCCCGATCCCGTCACCGGCTTCGACGTGAAGGACGACGACGAGTTTGAAATGTCGAAAGTCGCCGGGTTCCTGAACTCGACCGGAGACCCGTACGCGGCGAAGACGCCGCTTCCCATTATCAACACCGCGTTAAACGTGGTCGGGGGCTCGAACGCAGCGCTGCAGGAACGCCGCGCAAGATCGTTTTTCTTTAGCCCGTTTCACGGCTACTCTGATGGAACCGGCGGCTTCGAACTCTCGGAGCTCTCCACCGGCCGGTTCCCTGGCCAGGTGCCGCTGGGCAGCCTCGTGGCCATCTCCGGCGCGGCCGCGAATCCGAACATGGGATTTCACACGTCGCCCGCCGTGGCCTTCTTGCTCACGTTTTTCAACGTGCGCCTCGGCTGGTGGCTCGGCATTCCCGGCCGCGTGAGCCCCATCAAGAAACAGTTCAATCTCAGCTACATCTTCTTCGAGCTCTTCGGCGCCGCCGATGAAGACGACGCCTATGTAAACCTCTCCGACGGCGGGCACTTCGAAAACCTCGGCCTCTACGAACTCGTGCGCCGCAAATGCAAGCTCATCATTGTAGGCGACGGCGAGCAGGACGATAAGTACATTTTTGAATCGCTCGGCATGGCCATTCGCCGCTGCCGGATCGATCACAACGTCGATATCGAAATCGACGTCGCCGGCATCCGGCCGAAGGAAGCGGGCGGCCCCAACGGCCGTCACTGGGCCGTCGGCCGCATCAAGTATGACGAGAACGAATTCGGCTACATTCTCTACTTGAAGTCATCTTTCACCGGCCGTGAACCTTACGACGTGCAGCAGTACCGCTTCTCGAATCCGGCCTTCCCCCAACAGTCCACGGCCGACCAATTCTTCAACGAGTCCCAGTTCGAAAGCTATCGTCAACTAGGCATCCATACCGCCCAAGAACTCCTCACGGGCGCCATGCAGGCGACGCCGAAATTCGGGCGTAAGGACTGGTATCGGTCGGCCGAGGAGCTGTTCCTGCGAAGCTCCTAGTTGACCTTCTCGGTATACGTCAGGCTCTTCAGCACCGCGCCCTTCGGCAGCACCGTCTTGAAGATGTAGTAGCGGTGCTCGTTGTGCGGCAGGTCGATAGTGCTCGAGCTCACCGACGCCGGGTCGTTTGTATCATCCGAGTTGCCGAGCTTCCTCTCCTGGCACGCGTCGCCAGGGTCAAGGTTGCTGCAACTGAACAGGCTGCCGCTGAACTTGAACCGGGCAAGGCCGGGCGTTGCCGGCGACGCGTCAAACTGTCAAGGGCAGACCAAAAGTTTCCCATCAGGGCGGAGCAAAAGGGGACCACTGTGGGCGAAGGTAAAGAGGACAAATCTCACGATATGGGGGCGG
>Ga0194119_10009197_pt1 | contig 13342 bp, 18 predicted proteins | sample TA2MahC100mmetaG_FD_148620 | JGI IMG/M metagenome (GOLD analysis project Ga0194119, IMG submission 148620) | Freshwater microbial communities from Lake Tanganyika, Tanzania - TA2015018 Mahale Deep Cast 100m | ecosystem: Environmental > Aquatic > Freshwater > Lake | place: Tanzania: Lake... | reverse complement strand
GTCAGAAAAGGGATGACCCCTGGCTGAAGAGGATTTCCTCGAAGATAGCAAATGCTGTCCGTAATCGGTTAAGCGGAGAACAGATACACGACAGCGCCTGCACCCTGAGGGTCTTCAAACGGGAGTGCATCAAGGATATCCCCGTCTTTAATGGAATGCACCGGTTTCTTTCGACCCTGGTGAAGATGCAGGGATATCGAATCATTGAGGTCCCTGTTTTACACCATCAAAGGAAGTTTGGAAAATCGAAGTATAATATCCGGAACCGGGCGCTACGGTCCTTCATCGATCTGTTAGGAGTGAGATGGATGAAGGGACGTCGCATCCAATATGATGTTGAAGAAAGGATTTGATATGGATAGCCTTCCGTTGCTTGGATTTGCTTCTGATTTTATTAGAGATCTCTCGATCAGATATCCCAAGTTTCAGTTGGATTTCTGGCTCATCTTAGGATTCTTTGGGCAGGCCATGTTTACCATGCGGTTCGTCGTCCAATGGATTGCTTCTGAGAAAAGAAAAGAGAGCGTCATTCCGGTTGCCTTCTGGTATTTTAGCTTGGGCGGAGGATTGATTGTCCTCTTTTATGCAATTCATCGGATGGATCCGGTTTTCATCCTGGCCTATCTGCCCGGGAATTTCATCTACTTCAGAAATCTCTGGTTCATATATAAGAAAAGAGCAGCCGGCCCAATTGCAAAATGAGATTTAGTGTTATAAACCTATAACTCCTTTACAAACCGTTCACCCTGAGCCTGTCGAAGGGTAAACGGTATCGAGAAGTTCCGTTAATAGTTCGGAAAGCCTGTTCTGAGCAATACGTCCTTCGAGAGCCTCAGAACGAACGGCAATACGAAAGGCTTACAACGAGCATACGGTATCAAGATTTCTGAATTACTAAACCAAGGGCAGACAAGGAGTGATTCATGAGTAAAAAGATACGAAGAATTCCATTGTTCATCGGAGCGGTTCTATTGATTCTCTTTGCGAAGCCTTACCCGGCCGGAATCATCATTGGACTTATTCTCATCTTCCTGGGAGAATCGATCCGCATCTGGGCGGCAGGGCATCTTCAGAAGAATGAGATGCTCACCATGAGCGGGCCTTATTCCTATGTGAAAAATCCACTCTACATTGGTTCCATCGTGATTACCGCGGGGTTCTGTATCCTTGCGGACAACATCTATCTTCTGACAGCAGCTCTCTTTATGTTCTGCTTCCACTACATTCCATATAAAAAGAGAGTGGAGGGGGACCGGTTGAAGAAGATTTTTGGAAAGCAGTATGAAGACTACGATGAGACTGTTCCGGAGTATCTTCCCCGATGGACTCCCTATCCTCACGAAAAAGTGTCCTGGCAATTCAAGTGCTTTATTGAAAATAGCGAAGAGGGAATTCTCCTGATGATTCTTGCAGGGATTATATTGATCTTGAGCAGACCCTTCTGGGGAAGTATTTTTTAGATTGCGGATTTCGGAATGCCGATTGCGGAATAGCAGAGAGCATGAAAAGGATCACAGACCGTAAAGATATCGAAAAGCATTCAACCCTCCTCGTCAAAGGACGGTTTGGGAAACCTGATTTGAGCCGTGTTGAGGTTGATGGCCAGGCCTTCATGGTGAAAGATGTCAGGAGAAGAAATTTCTTCTTACGGTGGACCTTGGGGCTCTGGTTGATTCAACAGGAATGGAAGATCTATTCCCGGCTCAAAGGAGTGAAAGGCGTTCCCCAGCCCTTGGAACGGATCGATCGCTTTGCGTTTGCCATGGAATTCATCCAGGGAATCCCCATTGAGAGAGGGGAAACTATTCCACCTTCTTTCTTTTCAGACCTCGACCAAGTCCTCAAAGGAATCCATTCAAGAGGTGTCGTCCACATGGATTTAAGACACAAAGGGAATATCCTTGTCTCTGGAAAAGGAGAGCCTTTTCTGATTGATTTCAACAGTGGTTTCTTTTTTAAAGAAGGGGGATTGCTTTACCGATTATTCTTTCGTCTGTTCAGATGGGTGGATTATGGTGGCTTATTAAAATTAAAAGAAAGAGTCTCTCCATCCTCGATGACCCCCGAAGAAACCGCCTTTCTTAAACGGTTCAACCGCCTCCGCAAACTCTGGATATTCAATTAATCCACCTTATTATAACGGAAGGAGCTTTGGGGTCAGGCTTGACTTATTGACATTAGCATAAAAAGAAATATAAAGAAGAAAATACAAAAATCATCTGAGAAGCAAAAATTATCGGGAATGGTGTTGAAGATTGCAGAGGGCTATATCGACCTGGGAGAAACTACTGAAGAGAGAGAAAATTATCTCCGCTCCGCTTGTTCTGCATGGAACATTGCCCGTTTGCCAACTCTAAAGAGAGAAAGTGCAATTGAGCGATACGTTGAAGAATATAAAAAGATAAATAAAACCGATGCCACGGATTGTAAAGCCCTTGAAGAAAACTTAAGACTATTAATCAAGCAAAAGGACAGACTGTATCCAGATGCCAATGTGCAAATAGTAGATTCAAGAATTGATAATATTGCATAGGGGACGTACTTAAGTTATTTAAGAAACCTTACTTCTGGATAGGATGGTTTCCTTCATAAAAAGTTGGCGTATTCAAATGCGGAATTCGGAGTGCGGGTTTTGGGGTCAGCTTAAAGTTTGAAAGAAGACAGGCCATTGGGTGAGGGGCTCATTTGAAGAATAAAACCCGAAGACCAAACCTCTATATCATTGCGGGTCCAAAAGGGGCAGGGAAGACGACCTTTGCCCGAAAATTTCTTCCGGATTATGCAAAATGCTTGGAGTTTGTGAACGTAGATTTGTTTGCAAGTGGTTTATCTCCATTCGATCCGGAGAGAGCTGCTCTCAAAGCTGGAAGGATTAGGCTGGAACAAATCCATTCTTTGGGGAACCGCGGTTTTGATTTTGGTTTCGAAACAACATTATCCGGAAAGTCATATTTGAGGCTTCTAAATGAATTGAAGCAAAGGAAAGGCTACAACATTCATCTCTTTTTTCTATGGATTAGCAGCGTCAAACTCGCTTTGGAACGGATTGAATTACGAGTGCAGCAGGGTGGGCATAACATCCCGGAGGCGGTAGTGCGTCGCCGTTTCGATAAAGGAATTTCTAATTTTTTCCGTTTTTTTTAACCTGTTGTAGACAGATAGATCATTTTTAATAATTCGGGAGATGTTCCTGAGGTGATCGCCTTTGAGGAATCAGGAAAGCTTGAAATTGTCGATCCCGCCCTTTTTGGTCTCTTCTCGAAATATAAGGAGCCGTAATGAAAAAAATGAAAAGGTCGCCTTCTCTTTGGGTGCATCAGGCTCACGAAGCCTTCCGAAGAGCTGTTGCCGAAGCCATCGCCGAACATCGGCGTAACGGAGTTCCGATTGCCATCTGGAGGAATGGAAAAGTGGTTCGTATTCCTGCTGAGCAGATCGAGGTTCGAGAACCTCAGATTGAGTATGAAGTCTCTTCGAAGAAAGGGAAATCGGGGACGGGTTCACATTAGCGCTTGACCATCACACTTCGGGAGAATTTGGATGCCTCCTGGTTAGGTGTATTCTTTCAGGGCTATTCATCACCCAATATTCCACCATTCCGGAATTTCTGGAAAAGTTCTTTCTGTTTGATGGCCATCTCTCTTGCATCTTTTTTGTTCCCCTCATGCTCGTAGCCTAAAAGATGAAGGATGCCGTGAATCAGGAGAAGGGTGAGCATCTCCATTTCGCTCATGCCTGACTGTTTCGACTGGCGCTTGGCCATTTCGATAGAGATGACGAGATCGCCGAGGAGGTGAGGGTGGAGTGACGCAAACGCCCCTTCTCTCATGGAGAAAGCAAGGACATTGGTGGGTTTGTCCCGGCCGAGGAAGCGATGGTTCAATTCCTGAATCTCTCTGTCGTCAACCAACAGGAGGCTGAGTTCGGCCTCAGGAAGTCCCAAGCTGGCCAAGATCTTTTGGACCACCCTTTTTATCTTTTTTTGGTCTAAAGGGATAGGTTTTTGTCGATTTCGAATCCAGATCTTCATGGTTCTTCTTCTTATTGGATTCCAGAGAGGGAAGAAGTGGATAGTCGATTCTCTGATGAAAGTAAGCGGTCAGAATCCGGCTGAAACTCTCTTCGATCTTCTGGAGGTCTTTTAAGGTCAATTCACATTCCTCCATCTGTCCATCGAGAAAGATGTTGTTGATGATTCGCTGAACCAACCCTTTAATCCTTGAAGGGGTGGGCTCGGAGAGGGCACGGGAGGCGGCCTCTACGGCATCAGCTAACATGACGATCCCCGCCTCTTTGGTCTGGGGCTTGGGGCCCGGATAACGGAAATCCTTCTCATCAATCGCATCTATATCCGGATTCTCTTTCTCTTTGGCCTTCTGATAAAAATAGGAGATCAGGCTCGTGCCGTGATGTTGCTGAATGATATGGACGATCCGTTCTCCAAGGCGGTTTTCGTGGGCCAGTTCCACCCCATCCTTCACATGGGAGGCGAGAATGAGGCTGGACATGGTGGGCGTGAGGTGATCATGTTTATTTTCCATGCCCCCTGCGTTCTCGATGAAGTAGAGGGGCTTTTTCAACTTCCCGATGTCATGGTAATAGGCGCTGACTCTGGCCAGCAGAGGATTGGCGGCAATCGATTTGGCTCCTGCCTCCACCAGGCTTCCGACAATGATGCTATGGTGGTAGGTTCCAGGCGCCTGAAGGACGAGGTCCTTGAGAAGGGGATGATCCAGATTGGCCAGCTCAAGGAGTTTGATATCGGTGGTATAACCGAAAAGGCTTTCAATGATAGGAGCCATTCCCAGAACCAGGACAGAGGCGAGGAGCCCGGCTAAAAAACCCATGAATACATCAGAAAACAGAGTCATCTTGAAGAAGGTTCCGGCGATCAGGTTATAAGATAGAATCATCAGGACATTTGCTCCCCCAATGGTGACTCCTGCCTTGATGAGGACCGACCTCTGTTCGCATCGAGCGACCTTATGGGCGCCAATCAAGCTTCCAACGAAGTTGAAGATGAAGAGAAAGAGCTGGTTTCCCATCATGGAGGCGGCGAAGTAACCGGCCAGAGTGGCAAAGACAATCGCCACTTCCGAATTGATGACGATCCGGGCCAACATGGCCCCGGCAGCGATGGGGAAGAGATAAGTATAAGAGGATGAGGGAATAGCGAGAAATTCTCCGCCCAGAATATCGGTGATGAGATGGAAGATTTTAAGAAATGCCACCACCCCTAGAAGCGTGCTGCAGAAAAAGAGAAGGTCCCTGGTGGAAAGCGCGATCTTCCGGATGTTTTTCGTGGAGAACTCATACAGGCTGGCGAGAACGACAAAAGTCAGCAGAGCCAGACCAATAAGGATGGAGAAGATATGGCTCCTCTCCTGGGCCTTTTTCAGGGCATCGATTTTAAGGAGATGCTCCTCCTTGACACGCTCCCCTGCCCTCAGGACGACCTCTCCTCTTTTGATTTGAAAGAAAACAGGGTTCACCCTTGCCTTTGCATCTGTCTTCCGCGCTTCGGTTTCGTCCTTGTTGAAGGTGAGGTTGAGTTTCAGAGACTGTTCCGAAATCTTCGAGACGAGCGAAGCGACCTCTCTCCCCAGGCTCGGGGAAAGGCGGTTCAGATCGGTCCGGAGCCGGGCTTTCACCTCCTTCAAATCAACAAAGTTAAATGGAGGGACATCCCTTTTCTCTTCACGAGTCTGGATGTTACGGATGGACATCCCTTTAAGCGCATCAGGGTCGAGGAGGTCTTTATCATTGATGATCCCCCTCCTTAATAGAGGGGTGATCAGTTTTAAGGAATTTTCTCCGATGGAGGGATTAAATTTTTCCCTCTCCAGGATATGCCATTCCCTCTGTGAAAGAGTGAATCGGAAAGAGGATTCCCACTCCTCCTTTTTTATGGATGGGGCTTGGGAAGTGAAGGCCGTTCGGAGCCGGTTTTCCGCATCCATCAGAATTCCCGGATCGTAGTCATAGACGGAAAGAACAGACCTTTCAGCTTCAGCCCTTTTTTCCTGAGTCGATCTCTGATCTTCCACAAGGATGTCCTGAGTTGCTTTGATCTCCTTTGTGGAGATGTCTCCAGCTCTGTATTTTTTGAGGGGCAACTGAAGTGAAGGGGAGAGAAGAAGGGTGAGGATGAGAGCGGTTCCAATGCCAATGAACCATTTTTGATAACCGGGGTCCTTGAACTTATTCACCCACGAGCCGGCTTTTTGGCCATTGGTTGTTTTCCGTGGGAACATTCGACGAAATAAATCTTTAAAAACTATTTTTTTTATCATCCCTTTTCAGAAGAGGACGGCTGCCTGGAACGCTGGCGCCTCTCTTCCGCCCTTTCATAAGCCTTGATGATGTCCTGAACAAGGGGGTGTCTGACCACATCCCTGTCCGAAAAGTAGACAAATTCGATTCCTTCTATTCCTTTGAGAATCCCCTGGATTTCGATCAGTCCCGAGACCTTATTTTCCGGAAGATCGACCTGGGTGATGTCTCCGGTGATCACGGCTTTTGAACTGAAGCCCAACCGGGTTAAAAACATCTTCATCTGCTCCGGCCCTGTATTCTGGGCTTCGTCGAGGATGACGAAGGAGTCGTTGAGCGTCCTTCCCCTCATAAAGGCCAGAGGCGCGACTTCGATCGCCCCTTTCTCAATGAGCCGGGAAGCCCGGTCAAAGTCCATCATGTCGTGGAGCGCGTCGTAGAGGGGGCGAAGATAAGGATTGACCTTCTCGTACATATTACCGGGAAGAAAGCCCAGTTTTTCGCCTGCTTCTACTGCAGGACGGGTCAAGACAATTCTTTCCACCTCCTGCTTCATGAGTGAGGCCACGGCCATGGCCATAGCCAGATAGGTCTTTCCCGTTCCTGCGGGACCGATGCCGATCACCAGATCGTATTTCCGGATGGCGTCGATATATCGCTTCTGGGCAAGGCTCTTTGGCGTAATCACCCTCTTGCGGGCGGAGATGTAGACGGTATCGAGAAAAATGTCTTCGAGGTTGACCGACCGGTCGTCAGAGATCATCCGGATGGCATAGTCGATATCATTGGGGAAGAGGGGGTAGCCTTTTTTCAGAAGGCCATAGAGGTCGTTCAGGACCCGCCTGGAGAGATCGACATCAAGGTCGTCACCCTGGATGGTGATGGCATTGCCTTTGGCGCTGATCTTGACACCGAGCGTCTTGGCAATGCGCCTTAAATTTTCGCTATGGACGCCGAAAAGGGTGTTGGCAAGATGGAGATCATCAAAAATGACCTTTCCGGCAGTTGCTTCCAGTGATTCTTTCAAATAAGAACCTTTACCCCGTTAGAAAAGATTCCCCGCTGCTCCCTCCGGGCCAGAGGCCCTCTGGGCCGGAGGCTGCAGCTGCACGACAATTTAGAATAATTTCAACAGGGTTGAATGCCCCGATAGAATTTCTAACGGGGTGAACCTCATTCTTTCAAATCATATCATCTTAAGTTTAAGATTGCAATATTGATGGAATCGTAAAAAGTCGTCACTCCGGTGAAAACCGGAGTCCAGGAATTCTTAACCGATTGAAAACACTGGATTCCGGCTTTCGCCGGAATGACAAAACCAGGACTAAAGGGACTTTTTACGAGATCATCAAGGAAGAAACGCTTGCCAATCTTTATCTTTTGAAGATTCATCTCCTGATAATCAAGTTATTCATCGCTAAAATCATTTCTGTCTGGTTGATGAAAACCTTGCGTTAACGCCCTCCTTTTTGCCTCAACCGCTTATTTCTTTGAAATGATTGACAAAGACGTCAAGTTCTGATATGATTTTTTTCAAACTTGAAAGGAGGGGCATATGAAGAGATATAAAAAAGCCTTTTCAATGCTTTTGATTTCCGCAATGATAATGGGAAGTATTTATCCGAATGCATTGGCCTCGGATAAATGGAAAAAGGATGATCCATTTACAGACGAATGGAATACGATTGATTTAATAGTTGCAAGACCCTTAGGGGTTGCTGCAGCGGTTGTGGGATTGGGGCTTTTTTCCGTCTCACTTCCTTTTACCCTTACGGTTGATATTTTCTCGCGAAAAGGAGATAAGCCTGCAAATGCAGTAAAAGATTCAGCAAAAATGCTTATGCTCAATCCTTTAAAATTTTCTTTTACCAGGGAATTCCCGGACGAAAATATGTAGGGAATGAGTTGTTCTCAGGCCGGCAATTATTACCAGATCTCCCGGGCCTTTACTTCATCCTTCAGTTTTCGGTGGCAAAAAGGACAGGGTTTGCCTTCCTTAACGAGCATCTCCTTCATCATCTCAACCAGTTCCTCATCCTCTAAGATCTGTTTGACGATATGGGGATGTGGCTTCCTGTCAAATTTGCGGTAAGGAAAGCTGCTTTTTCCGCTCATTGTTCTACTCCTTTAAAAAAATTATAAGTCCTATTTGTCCTTTTGACAAGAAGATTTAAACAGGTAAGAAAAACTTGGATTTATCTTATAAGAATTGAACTACCACCAGCTACAAGCTGGTGGATTCTCTACCCCGATTAGGTCGGGGCTAAAAACAAAACAACTAGCGCAGAAATTCTCACGAGGGAAAATCTGAAAAACCTGCACATAGTGCGCATACTAAAGTCTTCGCCTGAAGGCGAGGGTTTTTCTCCCCGAGTGAGACAATAATGTCCCGTGTTCTTCGGCGGGGCTACATTCTAAATCACTCCAGCAGGGTTCAATGCACCGATGGATTGTCTGATGGGATTTTACTTTGTAAGGGATAGCAGGAAGTCTTTCAGTCGTTGAACATTTTCGGGAGAGATATCAATCAGCTTCAAGCCCGTTCGATAATCCCCCCAGTTCATGTCCAGGTGGATATCCATCCAGATGACTTCTCCTGTCATCTCGATGATATTCATTTGAGCGCCGCAGTGGAAGAAGAGCTTCAGGGCAAGGTGTTGGCCGACGGTCATCTTTTCCGGAAGGTAAACCAGCAATCCTCCTTCGCTCGCATTGAGCGCCCGGCCGGCATGGCTGATGGGAGAGCTGATCGAATGGTATTCTATCGGCAGGTCGATTGAAAAGCGCGGGTACTTCCTTCTTTCAATATTGGCAATTCCGATGCGAGGTTTTCCATTCTTTTTCTCTGTCATCCCCCCCCCTGTCCCTATCGATAATTTCGCTGGACCTCCTCCAAATGAAATTGGCCGTCTAATAACTGTTTTAATTTCCAATACTCGTTATCGAGAATCTGCAGGAATCTTAACCCGTACTTATATCCCTCCCAATCCTCTTCCCAATGGAGGTCCTTCCAGATGATCTCTGCCAGAACTTCGAAGTTGGCCAATTCAAATCCCTTGGGGAATAAGACCGCTATATTTAATTTTGTCCCAATGGGGAGGTTTTTTATAGATTGAACAAGGAGTCCCAGTTCACTTGCATTGACCACTAATCCTCCGTGGCCATAAGTCGCATCCATCACGCGGTATTCAAGGGGCAAGTCCAGTATCATTCTCTGGGATTTTCTTCTGTCTTTCATTGATTTTAACTTCTCCATTCCGTTCCTCCAATGGTCTACCCTTATTGAAGAATCATCCCTTTTTCCGCCGGGTCAAAATCGATAAAACGTTTTTGGCAGAAGCTCTCGAAGGGGCAGTCCTGGCATTGAGGTTGGGTTGGCAAACAATGCCCTCCTTCGTCTGTTGCTCCTAATCGGCTCATCGGCTCCTCAATTTTTCCCGGATCCTCAGGAAAGGCGACTCTTGCAAAGGATTGAAGTCTCAGATCACCCATTGAATTTTTCCCCTGATAATAATCGAATAAGGGATTGATCACGCCTAATCGGGAAGCCACCCGGTAGAGACCTTCAGTGATATCAATGGGCATATCTGAAACATCAGGGATGATCCCTGGGATCCAGTGATGGATGGCACGAATGGCCCAACGGCTATTCCGTGCAGTCATGTGAGGGATGACGCGAATGAGTCGATCCAGATCGGATGTGACCCAATTCTTTCCCTCCATCATCCGACGGGACACTTCCTGAAGTTTAGGAATGGCCCTGATGTATAGGTCTCTCCAAACATCTGACGGAAAGAAGAGATCCCCTTTCAGGGGAGGGAATTCCTCGTAGGACTGGTCCGCTTGGATGGTCAGATGGTACACCTTCTGAGTATTTTCGAACGCTGTATCCGAGGAAGGAGTTTGATTGAAGCGGGCGTAAATCAATAGGGTTAAGAGAGACGGGTAGACGCCCCCCCATTGCTTTTCCTCCTGGTGATTTTCAAACCAGATTAAGAAGGGGTTCCGATTCATTTGATCATAGGCCTCAATCCCTTTTTTGAAGTCTTCCAGCCAGGGATAAAGAGATGTTTCCTCCTCCGTTTTTATCTCAACGGTTGCCGCTTTTTCTTCTGCGACAGGTTCTTCTATTTCAAATGAGGAGAGGCTTGATTCAATCTGGCGGAAATCCTCCATTCGATCTTCCGCAAGATCATCGAGATAAAGCTCTTCTTCAGAGCTTTCCTCGGTCATAAGAGGATGAATCACTTCCCGTGAGCGATCCTCTCCGACCACCGTTTGAAATCTCTCGTCTTCTTTTTCTTTCCCCTCCTCTAATGGCTGTCTGTCTTTTTCAAAGAAAACCAGAGCCAACTCCTCTCCGGAGCTTTTTATTTTTTCTTTTGACGTTAAAGGGATCTCCCCCGTTTCAGGCAGTGTGATTTCGATCAGAGCCCCTTCTCCTTCCGGCTTCTCAACCCCCTCTTCGGGAACAAGAGGGGGTTGACCCTCAAAGGTGTGAAGAACCTCTTCAGATATTTCAACCAAAGAAGGGGGTCGACTTCTTACCCCGATCTCAGAAATTTTCACCTCCACCCATTCTTTCTTCTGTCTCTTATCCATAGCCGGAAGCGGATTCCCTGCTGCGTTCTTAAAAGCGATGGAAACTTTCTGCAAAGGAAGGTCCCCTTCAAAAATAGCCTTTAACGGAGAAGATTCATTGGGAGGAAGTGGATTGATGGGAAGGGGGATCTCTTCGAAGGTGACCAACTCTTCATATTCGTCAAAAAGTTGAATCAGAGTCCAGACATCGCGGAGTTCTTCGGTGGAGATATTTTTAATCCTTCCAAAAACCTGCCATGCTCCCCCGGGAGACTTTCGGAGGCTGGTCGACTCCAATCCCAAACGATAGGTTCCTCCCGTGATGAGCTCGAGGGAAATAGGTGGCAAATCCCGTTTTCTTTCCACGGAGACAGAGGCCCCGGATGATTTAAAGGCAATCGCCAACATTTCAGCCTTTTTAAATGGGAGGTCTTTTTTTATGACAATGGGACAGCGATCAGCGATTTTTCTCATCAGGTCGAGAGGGATCCCATAATTTTTTGAGACCTCCTCGCAGAAACGGGCCTTCTCCTCTTCGGTATTTTTCCCGATTCGATGAAGGATGACTCGATACGTTTCGTCTTTCATATGAGATTGAACCATGATTCCTTTTGTATTAGTGTCCTGTTATATTAGGGTTCGATTTCTCGTAAAAAAGGATAGGCGTTTTCCCCACCTCTGCTATCCATAAACCTACTCTATTCTTATTAATTTTTTTAAAAAGTTCAAGAGGTTTTTTCAATTTTCTAAGAGAGGGGTTTGAAACAACGTGGAATGACAAGCAGGATGGGTCGGGACTGTTCATGATCCAGGGATCATCTTTTCATTTACCGATCTCCTTTAGCAGATTGATCAATCTGTTGAATTCCTTCTCTTCGATATGGAGAAATTGCAGACCATACCGATACTCTCCGTAGCTCTCTTTTGCCGCCAGGTCAGACCAAACGATTTTGGCAACAGCCTTGATCGTGTTAAATTCCAAACCCTGGACATAAAGGATTTCGATTTTTAAGACAGATCCCATCTCCATCCGTTGGGGTAGGTAGACCAATAACCCTCCTTCGCTCACATTGGCTACCATTCCGCCATAAGTCCCCTTGTCATCGATCCGTGCATAGTCCATGGGAAATTCGGCGGTATATCTTGGATGCCGCCTCTTTTCAACGGCAAGTATGCCCATCTTTCTTTCTGTTGTCGTTTGGTTGTTCATATCAACTTTAATAACTGCATTTTTAATGCCATTCTCTTGATATTAAAGGTTTGAATTTAATTTGGCTAATTTTTTACCATGTGAAGGGGCATATTTGGTCAAAACTGGTAAAATCATCAATTCGCAAAAATGATACCAATTTCGAATTATTTAAATGATTCTTCTTAAATAACTTTGAAAAAAAGGTTGTAGAAATGAATATAGTTTAAAAAACAAATGGTTATCAACTTTTTATTGGTTGGGTACATTTTTACGCTTCTATGAAATCTTTTCACTGCTTGATCCATTCCTGCTTCGCTTTATAGATATCTGCTTCTTCGGGTATCTTCTTTTCAAGCATGGTCTTGGCTTCTTCAAGTTGGTTTTTATACTGATCCATCTCTTGTTTGACCTGATCTCTTTCTCTCCTGAGATGGTTTCTCTCTGCCGAACTCTTTGAATCATTAAACTTTTCTGTCAATTCATTATATGTTATCCTTGCCCCTTCCATTTTTTCCTGAGCCATTCTCATTTTCTTTTTCCATTCCTCGACCCTGTTCTTCCAGTATTCCTCGCCCCTGCCCAGCTGGTCTTTATAGGCGTCTTCTTTTCTTTTCGGAGATGGATCTGTCCCTGTTTTTGTTTCGCTTTTTTCTTCGGACATTCCAATCTTATCAGTTTTAGGCCTATATTTATCAGGGATGTTGGTCACATCATCAGTAAAATGGACCACCCCTTTATCGTCCACCCATTTATAAACCTGAGCGTATCCAGGAGTTGAAATAAAAATAAAAAGAATGATAAGGAAGAAAATCTTCATAATTGAATTATATTAGCAAATCCTGTGCCAAAAAGCAATTAAATTTGATATTTTTCTATTATCTGTTAAAATAAATGGAAACAGTACATCAAATCATATCACCTCATTGTTTCACCCCCATTTGATGTACTGGCCGGGATCAGTTAAAGCCCTCCTCTAACTGATCCCTTTTCTATTTATCAAATGATTTTAAATGGCTAGCCTTATTTCCCACATTTTTTGTTTAAACCCTGTTGATAACTTAAAATTTTTGGTTTTAAAAGGACGTGCCGCTCAAATTCTTTTACAATTTGCCTAATTTTTAATCAATCAGCAAGTTAATATTTTCAACTTGTTATATGTGATGGTCTCGTAAAAAGTCAGAAAACAGAAAAAATGTCATGCTGAATTTATTTCAGCATCTAACAGTTTCAACAACTTATGAGACCCTGAAACAAGTTCAGGGTGACAGATCGGGACTTTTTACGAGACCATCATAT
>Ga0194119_10009178_pt1 | contig 13365 bp, 7 predicted proteins | sample TA2MahC100mmetaG_FD_148620 | JGI IMG/M metagenome (GOLD analysis project Ga0194119, IMG submission 148620) | Freshwater microbial communities from Lake Tanganyika, Tanzania - TA2015018 Mahale Deep Cast 100m | ecosystem: Environmental > Aquatic > Freshwater > Lake | place: Tanzania: Lake... | reverse complement strand
GTCTCTTCGATACGTTCAGTTAAAAAAGTGTTGATCGCAAAATTTAAGCCCACATAATTATTATTTTGGGTTAAATTTTCAATTTTCTTTAAAATTCGATTTTGGGTTGGACCATCTGACTCCTTCAGTTCTATTTCAAATTCACTATAGTGAGTTCCAAAAGTATCAGCACCCATGGGCGACCTACCTACCCATTGTGCAACAGACTTTACTCCTGGAATATTTCGAATTTTTAAACTAATTTCATCACCTACGCGAAGCATTTCTCTTTCTGAAGTTCCAGGAAGAGATGTCATATGCATAATAAAATGTCCCTCATGAAGGGGGGGAATAAATTGTGTTTTAAATAATGGAATAAGTGAAAATCCAATTAAGATAAAAGTAAAGGTGAATAATGTAATGGCAGTCGATTTTTTTTCAATTAAATATAAAAGTTTAATGTATTTATTTTTTATGAAGGTCATTATTGGAGATTCGGACGATTTGAAATTTAATTTACCAAGAAGTAGATAAGATAATGCTGGTGTTACAGTTAATGCGACTACCAGTGAAGCTAGGATTGAAAAAATATAAGCTATACCCAAAGGCCCAAAAAGCTTTCCTGCTACACCATTTAATGTGAGTAAGGGAAGAAAAACGGTAACTACGATCATTGTGGCATATACAACGGAACTTCTTACTTCCATAGATGCGTCGTAAACAACTTTGACAATAGACTCAGGATTTTTTAATTTATTGTTTTCTTTTAGTCGCCTAAAAATATTTTCAGAATCAATTATGGCATCATCAACAACTTCTCCCAAAGCAATGGCAAGGCCACTTAAAACCATAATATTTAGTCCCAGATTAAAATAGCTTAATACTATAATTGCTGTAAGCAGAGAAAGAGGAATAGCAGTTACCGAAATAAAGGCTGTTCTAAAATTAAAAAGAAATAAAAATAACACTACAATGACAAGTAATGAACCAATTAATATATCAAATCGTACGCCTTTAATTGAGACATCAATAAAATTTGCAGGTCTAAATAGTTCAGGGTTAATTTTGATTTCTTGTTGAAGAAGTGTTTGATTCAGGTCTTTTAACGCTGATTCAATAAGTTGTGTCAGTTTGTATGTATTCGAACCTAATTGACCTTGAACTGATAAATAAACTCCTTCGACACCATTTATTGATGCAGCGCTTATAGTGGGGAGTGATCCCTCTGTAATTTCAGCTAAATCTTTAAGATAGATAATTTGATTTTTATTATTAATGAGCGATGTCTTGCCAATATCTGCTAGAGATTTTGATTGACCTTCAGTATTAATAATAATTCTTTGATTGTTATTCTCAATAAAACCAGCGCCTCTAACACCGGACGATTTACTAGCAGCAGTAATAATTTGTTCAATTGAAATATTAGATTGAATTAATTTTTCAGGTTGAATTTCAATTTGATACTGTTTAATTTTTCCACCAAAGACATTTACATCGGCAACACCAGGAATTGATAAAAGATGCGGAATAATAAGGCGATCAACAACCGTTCTTATTTCTGCTAAGGATTTTGTTTTAGATGTAATACCAATACCTAAAACTGAAGATGCCGCAGAGGTTAAAGGTGTAATCTTTGGAGTAATACCTGGCGGCATTATACTTGTAATAGAGGCAAGTCTTTCTGAGATGACTTGCCTATTTCTAAAAATATCTGTGTGCTCATTAAAAATGATGGTAATGACAGATAAACCAGGTATGGATTGGGATCGTATTGTTTCAATACCAATTGTGCCCCCTAAGTTTTTCTCAATAGGAAGAGTGACGAGTGACTCAACGAGATCAGATGATAGACCAGGAGATTCGGTTTGAATAATGACTTGGTTTGGTGAGAACTCAGGAAAAACATTTAGGGGGCTTCTTGTGATCTGATAGAGTCCAAATATGATTGCAATCACTGCAAGTCCAATAATGACCCCAGTATATCTTATTGAAAATTTGACAATCGATGACATCATAATGATTTAATCATCATTTTCATTTTTGATCTGATACTTAAATTCTTCCGAGAGTAAAAGCTGAGCACCCTTAATTACAATCAAATCTTTTTCCTTGATGTGTTCCTCTTTAATAATCCAACCATTTGGACTTTCATTATCAGTTTCAATAACTTTTCGAACAAATTTATTTTCACCAGTTCTTAAATAAACCCAAGCTTGACCTGCATTCCAGATAACAGCCTCTTTTGGAATTGCTAAATATCTTTCTGAGTCTGAAGTTAAATTTTCCTGAACTAAATTTGCAATGACTTTGGAATCAATTCTCAATTTGTTGTTAAATACAATATAGAAGTACGTTTTCCCTTTTAAAGACTTATCAAGACTAGGGGCTTCTGCAAGGTAATTGGCTAAAAATTTTTCCTCAAGATTATCAATTAAGGCAAGACTAATATTTTTAGGCGGCTCATTGCTTGTATTTTCAGCTAAAGTGACTTTTACAATTCTTGCCTTATCTTCAAGGAGAAATTCAAATAATTCCTTATTTATACCTTTATCTATCATAGATAGGATTGTTTCACCCCATTGAGCTCTGATATTTTGTTTTATACCACTCACAAGTTCTTGAGTGGCATGAAGTTTTATTTTTGTATTTTCAAAGGTAACTCTCACTTCCTGTAATGCTTTATCTGAAACATTTTTATTATCATCATTAAGTAATTTAAATCTCTCATAATTCTTTTTATCTCTATCTAACTCATTTGTTAAAATGTTTATTTGATTTTTAATTTCATTAAATCTATTTCTTTGTTCAATCAAAATATCAATGTTTAGAACTGTTGCATAATTAGTGAGATTTTTTTTGTAAATAGAGCTTTGAACTGCTAGGGTTTTGATTCCGTTATTTTTTTGTATTTCGGAACTAAGAGTTATAAAATTAATTCCATTGTTTGACTCTAATAATGATTGCGAGATTTTCGAAGTATTATTAGCTATCTTAGTATCATTAAATTCATCGCGCCCAAAGTATATTAATAACCACAATAAAATTAGGATGAGTAATACTTGAACGATAAGAAGTGCACTTAATTTATTCTTCATATTTTTTTAGCATTACCAAGTGGGACTTGCAAAAGGGATTCAAAATCAAACGCTAGTTTTAATAAAGCAATTTTATTTGTGTAAAATCTTCGTTTATATTGCATGGTTACTAATTTTTGTTGCGTTAATTCTATACGGTCTATTTCACCTTGACGAAACTTACTTTCAATTGATTTTTCATATTCAGCCGCAGAGGAGAAATCTTCAACATCTTTTCTAACCATGTTTTTAGCAATTGAATAATTATCACGTAATTTTGATATTTCATTCACAATAGAAGTCTGCATTTTTTCTATTTGTAATCCTTCAATATCTCTTAGATTTTTAGCTTCTTCAACTAAATATTTATTTTTTTCAATTGTTGGGATTATTGACGTGATGCCAAGTAGCCATCGACCTAATCCATAATCAAACATATACCCTGGTGAAAACCTAATATCAGGGTATTGATTTGCGATATTTAACTTTAATTGTGATTCTGAAACTGCATATTTTGCGAGAGCAATTCGTAAGTCAATACGATTAAATAAACCAAGGCTAATAATATCTTGTTGCTTATTTTCTTCATCAAGTATTGTATTAAAACTTTGTATTTGTTCGTCAAGATTTATTGTCGCTATTCTTATTGTATTTATTTTTTCTGGAGAAAGACCAATGATTGACGCTAACTTCGATTTTGTTTCATTGAATTGATACTGCTCTTCATTTAATTTTTGAATATTTTTATTAAGTTCAATTTGATTAAAATTACTATCGACCGAAGAGGTTAATCCTTGTGATTTTCTTTTTCTTACCATATTTAAAATTTCACTTTGAAACTTAATTTCATTCCTTAAAATTTGGAGATTAAGGAGATGTTGCTGATAGCGAATAAAATTAAAAGTTAGATCTGATTTAATATCCCATGCAAGCTTTCTAAGCTCAAGTCTCTTGACTAATGACTGATTGATAGCTTTTTCTTGTCGAATCTTTGCTTTATCAGCTGTCTCAAATAAGGTAGTTATATTCAAACCAATCGCATTTTTTGATTCGTCGAATGTGCCTGTAGTTTGTCTGCCAGTTTCAACTCCTAAGGAAGACGGTGCTTTAATTGGGGAAACTACTTCTTGAATTTTTGCTATATCCCATTCTTTTTTGGCAATTTCGATTTTGGGGTTAAAAAAGAGCGCGCATAGGGTTAGTTCTTTTAAACCCCATTCTTTGATAGGTAAGTGATCATCATTTATGCCTTGACTATTCAAAAAAGACCTAAATGAGGGAGATTCTGGATCTTTCTCGATAATTTGATCTATCATTTTCTCATTGTTTAGAGGCTTAGTTTCGTAGGTTTTAAAGCTACAATTGCTGAGAAATAGGGCTACTAAACCTGCCAAAAGCAACGAATTAAAAAACTGTAATTTAGATGCTTTGATTTTCAATTTATGTCGTAAAAGTCGGATTTAAACAGTTTGAAAGAAGTTACGACATCTTAAATCAAAATATCACTGTATTTCATTGATTCATTGAATTATTTCTTTTCGATAAAGACTAACTTGTTATAAAATAGGGCTAAATTTTTGTTATATATAACTTTTTTAATCATTGCGAGAGTGGCGGAATTGGTAGACGCACTGGATTTAGGTTCCAGCGCCGCAGGGCGTGAGAGTTCGAGTCTCTCCTTTCGCACCATCGATCCAAATTTTAGGGAATTTTAAGTATGGCTACAGCATTGGAAACATTAAGTAACTTGGAAAGACGTATTACGGTTAAAGTGCCTATTGAACCTCTTCAAAAAGAGATGTCTAGTCGTTTTCAACGTTTAACGCGAACAGCAAAGGTTCCTGGGTTTAGACCAGGCAAAGCACCGCTAAAAATGATTGAACAACAATATGGCCCTCAAATAAAAGAGGAAGTATTTGCTGAGGCGATTGAAACTTCTTTTGGCCAAGCTATTCAGGAAAATAAGTTACGTGTTGCTGGCATGCCGAATATTCAACATAAACCACTGAATCAAGTTCACGATGATTTTGAGTATACAGCGACATTTGAAGTTTTCCCTGAAGTTACTTTGTCTGATTTTAAAGCTGCCTCTGTTGAAAAGCCTGTGGCTCAAATTACTGACCAAGATGTTAACAAAACAATTGATGTTTTACTCAAACAGCGAGCACAATTTATTGAAACGAAAGAGGCCGCCGCTAAGGGTGATCGGCTCACTCTAACCCTTACCTCTTTTATCAACGATAAACAGGTTGAAACCACAGGTGACAAACCTATTCAAATTATCTTAGGCGATAATTCTCGCATTGCTATTTTTGACGATCATCTAGTTGGTGGTAAAGAAGGTGAGTCTAAAACATTCGAAGTGAACTATCCGGAAACACATAGCCCTAAAGAATTAGCAGGAAAAAAAGTTCAATACAACGTGAAATTTATTGTAATTGCAAAACCTAAACTGCCAGAAGTGAATGCCCAATTTGCACAATCTCTCGGAGTAGCAGACGGTGATGTGAATAAAATGCGAGAGGAAATCAAACAAAGCTTAGAGCAAGAATTAGATAAGAGAATAAAAATAAAATTAAAAGAGCAAGTCTTCAGTCATTTGTTAGATAGCTGTCAAGCAGATTTGCCTAAAGCGCTTATAAATGTTGAAATTAATCGTATGGCTCAGTCAACTTATGCAAATTTAAAACAACGTGGAGCTGATTTAAAACAATTCAAATTAGAGCCGTCAATGTTTGAAGAGCAAGCTAAAAAAACCTGCAAACTTAGATTAATATTAGCTGAGATTGTTGATAAAAATAATTTAAGAGCAACACCTGACCAAATCAAGGCTATGGTGAACGAATTTGCTCTTAATTTTGATGATACCGATGAGGCAGTGAAGTGGTTTTACGCAGAGCCATCTAGACTTGAAGAGCCAACAGCACTTGCAACAGAAACTAATGTGGTTGATTGGTTTATGAATCAATGCAAAGTACAAAATAAAAAAACAACGTTTGATGAGCTTATGACTGGATCAGCTAAGACATAATTATGGCCTACACACCACCAAATAATTTAGGTTATGTGCCAATGGTTATTGAGCAAAGCGGTCGAGGCGAGCGCGCATATGATATATATTCTCGACTTTTAAGAGAGCGTGTGATCTTTCTGGTTGGGCCTGTCGATGATATGACAGCAAATGTAATTATTGCACAATTACTTTTTCTAGAAGCTGATAATCCTGACAAAGATATTTCCTTATATATTAATTCTCCAGGTGGTTCAGTTACTGCAGGAATGGCAATTTATGACACAATGCAATTCATCAAGCCTGATGTAAGTACCTTATGTATAGGGCAGGCAGCCAGTATGGGGGCATTATTGCTTGCTGCTGGAGAAAAAGGAAAACGTTTTTGTTTGCCTAATTCAAGAGTCATGATTCATCAGCCATTAGGCGGATTTCAAGGACAGGCGTCTGATATAGAAATTCATGCAAAAGAAATTTTATTTTTGAAAGAAAAACTAAATCAAATTCTAGCAGATCACACTGGTCAAACACTTAAAAAAATTGCAGCCGATACTGATAGAGATAACTTCCTGAGCGCTGAGCAATCAGTTGATTATGGTATGGTCGACCAAGTAATTTCAAAGAGATCACAAGTAGTTTAAAACTATATTATGGCAACGAAAAGCGATAACGAAAAATTACTTTATTGCTCCTTTTGTGGCAAAAGTCAACATGAAGTAAAAAAACTAATTGCAGGTCCTTCGGTATTTATATGCGATGAATGCGTTGATTTATGTAATGACATTATTAAAGAAGAAGTCAAAGGTGCATCAAAAGAGGTTAAAGATCATGATCAACTTCCTTCGCCGAAAGAAATTTGCGATCAACTCGATGAACATGTTATTGGTCAAACAAGCGCTAAGAAAAGTTTAGCTGTTGCTGTTTATAATCACTATAAAAGACTTAGGGATAGCAATTCTGAGTTAGATATTGAACATAAAGATGTTGAAATTTCAAAAAGTAATATTCTGCTAATAGGACCTACAGGCTCTGGAAAAACTCTACTAGCACAAACGCTTGCAAAATTACTTGATGTTCCTTTTGTGATGGCGGATGCTACAACACTTACTGAAGCGGGTTATGTTGGTGAAGATGTTGAAAACATTATGCAAAAATTACTGCAAAAATGTGATTACGATATTGAGAAAGCCCAAAGGGGCATTGTATATATTGATGAAGTTGACAAAATTTCTAGAAAATCTGAAAACCCCTCAATTACAAGAGATGTATCAGGTGAAGGCGTTCAGCAAGCACTTTTAAAACTAATTGAAGGTACTGTGGCTTCAGTTCCGCCTCAGGGTGGACGCAAACATCCAAATCAAGAATTTGTTCAGCTTGATACAACAAATATTTTATTTATTTGTGGTGGTGCTTTCGATGGCCTTGAGAAAATTATTAAACAAAGATCTGAAAAAGGCGGTATTGGTTTTGGGGCTCAATTAAATAGTAAGGCAGATGCTAAAGTCATAGGGGATGTTATTAAAGATGTTGAGCCAGAAGATTTGATTAAATTTGGTTTAATTCCTGAGTTTATAGGAAGGCTTCCTGTAGTTGCAACGCTTGAATCTTTGAGTGAGGATGCCCTAGTTCAAATTCTGACTGAACCAAAAAATGCCCTCACTAAACAGTATATTAAACTTTTTGCTATGGAAGATGTATCTTTAGAACTTAGACCTTCAGCTTTAAGACTGATTGCGAAAAAAGCGCTTGAGAGAAAGACAGGCGCTCGAGGGCTTCGTTCTATTATGGAACATGTCTTATTAGACACAATGTATGAATTACCCTCTATTCAAAATCTTGAAAAAGTTGTCATTGATGATGGCGTGATTGAACAATCAAATAAACCTATACTTTTATTTTCAGAAAAGAAACAAGTTTCAGGAAAAAAATAAGTTTCACTATTGGTCAGTAAGACCTTGAAATATTATAAACTGACACAATATCCATATTTAATTAACGCTTATGAAAGCAACTAATGGCTCAAGAAATTAAAATTATAAATTCACAACAAGATTTCATGCCGCTACTTCCGCTCAGGGATGTTGTTGTTTATCCTCATCTTGTGATTCCTCTTTTTGTCGGCCGAACAAAATCTGTAAAAGCACTTGAAATAGCATCTGACAAAGATAAGAAAATAATCTTAGTGGCACAAAAGTCTGCAAGTAAAGATGAGCCAGATGCTAAAGACCTTTACGAATATGGAACTGTAGCATCTATTCTTCAGATGCTGAAATTACCAGATGGCACTGTGAAAGTTTTAGTTGAAGGTTTAAGTCGCGTAAAAATTAGAGAAGTGATTGATCAGGAAGCTTGTTTTGCTGCACGCTTCGAAGAATTAAACATTCCTGAACCTAAAGATAAGGAATCGTTAGCATTAATGAGAACTGTATTTTCACAGTTTGATCAATACGTTAAATTAAATAAAAAAATTCCTCCAGAGATTTTAACATCTCTTGCTGCTATTACAGATCCTGGCAGGTTAGCAGATATGATTGCAGCGCATCTTGCTTTAAAGCTTGAAGAGAAACAAACAATTTTAGAAACATTAAAAATTAAAAATCGCTTAGATCATCTTTTAAAGATCATGGAATCTGAAATTGATATTCTTCAGGTAGAAAAAAGAATTCGCGGCCGTGTTAAGCGACAAATGGAAAAAAGTCAAAGAGAGTATTACCTGAACGAACAAGTTAAAGCTATCCAGAAAGAGCTGGGTGAACAGGATGAAGGTGCAGATTTAGATGAACTTGAAAAACGAATTCAAGAAGCAGGTATGTCAAAAGAAGCTCTTGATAAATCCACATCTGAATTTAAAAAATTAAAAATGATGTCGCCCATGTCTGCAGAAGCCTCAGTAGTGAGAAATTATATTGACACATTAATTGGTCTGCCATGGCAGAAAAAAACTAAAATCAGTCGTGAATTATCCCTTGCGGAGAAGATTTTAGATGAAGACCATTACGGCCTTGAAAAGGTCAAGGAACGTATTATTGAGTATTTGGCTGTTCAACAAAGAGTGGATAAATTAAAAGCACCTATTTTATGTTTGGTGGGGGCTCCAGGCGTTGGCAAAACTTCATTAGGCCAAAGTATTGCAAAGGCTGTGAACCGCAAGTTTATTCGTATGGCTCTGGGTGGGGTGCGAGATGAATCTGAAATTCGCGGACATCGAAGAACTTATATTGGTTCTATGCCAGGTAAAATTTTACAAAGTATGAGTAAAGTAGGAGTGACCAACCCGTTATTTTTGCTAGATGAAGTGGATAAAATGGGCCAAGACTATAGAGGTGATCCAGCTTCAGCACTTTTAGAGGTTTTAGACCCAGAACAAAATCATACTTTTACAGATCATTATGTAGAAGTTGAATATGATTTATCTAATGTGATGTTTGTCGCAACAGCTAACTCAATGAATATTCCTGAACCACTTTTGGATCGAATGGAGATCATTCGTCTATCGGGTTATACAGAGGCAGAAAAGCTTAACATTGCAATGCATTACTTATTACCTAAGCAACTAAAAATGCATGGTTTAAAAAAATCTGAAATTAGCATTACCTCTAAAGTTGTAAGAGAAATTATTCAATATTATTCGAGAGAAGCGGGCGTTAGAAAATTAGAACAAGAAATCTCTAAAATATGTCGAAAGGCAGTTAAGGAGTTATTGAGCAAAAAATCTCTCAAAAAAGTCATTGTGAATAGTAAGAATTTAGAGGCTTATTTAGGCGTTAAAGTCTACGACATTGGACTTGCTTCAAAGAAAAACCAAATAGGTCAAGTCACGGGACTTGCTTGGACTCAAGTTGGGGGTGAATTATTGACGATTGAAGCTGTGGTTTTGCCGGGTAAAGGAAAAACGATTATTACAGGGAAATTAGGTGATGTCATGCAGGAGTCTATTCATGCCGCGATGAGTGTTGTAAGAAGTCGAGCTAAGAAGTTAGGTATCCCTGAGAATTTCTATGAAAAAAACGATATTCATATCCACTTACCCGAAGGTGCTACACCGAAAGATGGCCCAAGTGCGGGTATAGGCATTACCTCCGCCATTGTTTCTGCCTTAACTAATATTTCAGTGAGAGCAGATGTTGCTATGACAGGTGAAATAACCCTAAGAGGTGAAGTTTTGCCGATTGGCGGACTGAAAGAAAAGCTTCTTGCAGCTCATAGAGGGGGTATTAAAACCGTCCTGATTCCAGAGCAAAATGTCAAAGATTTAACTGAAATTTCTGACGAAGTTAAAAATACCTTAGAAATTCATCCTGTTCGTTGGATTGATGAAGTTTTAGAGCTAACTTTGATTAAAATACCTAAAAGTGCAGCTGCAAAGGATCAAAAATCCGTGCCTGTACCGCATAAAAAAATTCCTAATATTACAAAAAACATCACACATTAGCTTAAACCTAGCGTTGGTTGGGACTATGTTGTAAAATAGCGGCCTTACTAATGAGTGTGCATGGGTGCTTAGCTCAGTTGGTAGAGCGTCGCCCTTACAAGGCGAATGTCGGCGGTTCGACCCCGTCAGCACCCACCAATTTTAGTAATAAGTTTTGGAGTGGTAGTTCAGTTGGTTAGAATACCGGCCTGTCACGCCGGGGGTCGCGGGTTCGAGTCCCGTCCACTCCGCCAACATTATTAAGGCGAATCCAAAGATTCGCCTTTTTATTCACTCAGTAAGAACTTTTTGGTCGAATTTTTTATCAAACAGCTAAAATGATATTAGGATAAATTCCATGTTAGAAAAATTTAGAAGTTACGCTCAAACTAAAGCTGCACAAATTATTTTAGCGCTCATCCTTATTCCTTTTGCATTGTTTGGCATCGACTCTTATTTAAATCAAGCTGGCAATAACCTAAGTATTGCAAAAGTTAATGGCTATAAAATTGCTTTGCCAGAATACAATCGCGCAATTGAAAAAGTCCGTAATCGTATAATGAGCGAGGGTAAAAAAGTTGATCCCGCCATGTTCGATTCATTTGAATTTAAAGAGTCAGTAATCGATGGCCTTATCACAAAACAACTACTTAATAATGATATTAAAAAATCTCAATTTAGAATTACTGACCAACAGTTAAGCCAATATATAATCGGTATGCCTGAATTTCAGAAAGATGGAAAATTTTCTCAAGAGGTTTACGATAAAGTATTGCAAAACAATCAGCTCACTCCTAAAAAATTTGAAGAAAGCATTAGAAATGATTTGCTGATCCAGCAAGTGCGTGATGGACTTCAGAAACTTATATTCATTCCACCCAATAACTTAGCAGAAACTCTAAGAGCAACATCACAACAAAGAGAAATAAGTATCGCTGAATTTAAAACTAAAGAATATATGACGAAGTCAAATATCGCTGAAAAAGATATACAAGCTTTTTACGATCAAAATAAATCTAAATTTTTAGCGCCAGAACAAGTAAAGGCTGAGTTTGTTGTATTTTCCCTAGCAAATATACTGCCAACTATTAACGTGACAGAAGATGAGATAAAGTCATTTTATAAAGCAAATGCTGATAAATATCAAAATCAACAACAAAGAGAGGCAAGCCATATTTTAATTGCGACATCTAAAAATGCTCCACCAGCAGAAAAAGCAAAAGCAAAAGCGAAAGCTGAAGATATTTTGAATCAGATTCGAAAAAATCCTAAACAATTTGAAGAGTTAGCATCAAAATACTCTCAAGATCCAGAATCTGCTAAAAAAGGCGGTGATTTGGGATCTTTTGGTCGAGGCATGATGGTTAAACCTTTTGATGATGCAGTTTTTTCAATGAAAGTTAATGAGATTAGTAATATTGTTGAATCCGATTTTGGATATCATATTATCAAACTTACCAAGATTATTGGTGAAGGTGGCGGCTTTGATGCTTTGAGACCACAAATTAAAGCTGAATTAATCTATCAAAAAGGACAAGAAAAATTCGCAGCACTTGCTGAAGAATTTAGTAATAAAGTTTATGAGCAATCTTCTAGTCTCGAGGTAGTATCAAAAAGATTTAACTTACCCATTCAAAAAACTGATTGGATTAGTCGTAATGATACAGATAAATTTTTCAAAAACGAAGCATTGATGAATGCTTTATATTCAAAAGAATCTATTAAAGACCATCGAAATACTGAAGCAATTGAAGTAACGCCAAATAACTTAATTTCTGCTCGCGTTGTAGATTACAAAGCACAATCTACAAAGCCATTTGCTGATGTTAAAAAAAATATTGAAGATTATTTAAAATTTGAATCTGCAAAGAAAATGGTTGCTAGCGAAGGAGAGGTAGCCTTAAAGTCTCTCACTGACGCTTCACGTAAGATCGATTGGCAGCCAGCAACATTAGTTGATCGAAAAAATACTAAAGGCTTAAGTGATGCTGTCGTTAATCATGCATATAAAATGCCTACCGATAAGCTTCCTAGTTATAGCGGGTTTATAGATGGCAATAATGGATACGTAATTGTTAAAGTTAACAAGGTATCATTTCCAAATGATAGCAATGAAGAAAATAAACAAGCATTTGCATCAGATTACTCAGAAGCATTATCTGCTGAGTATTTAAGTGCTTATTTGAAAGGTTTAAAAGCGAAGGCGAGTGTATCGGTCAATCAAAAGTTCTTTGAAACTTCACAAAAGAACTAGTCGATAGAGCCTGCAGCAGTAATATTCATACCGCCATCCACGTAGGTAATTTCACCTGTAATGCCTGATGCAAGATCACTACATAAAAAAGCTGCTGCATTTCCAACTTCCTCAATTGTAACGTTCCGCCTCAAGGCGGCATGTTTTTCATTAAATCCAATCATGCGATCAAAGTCAGCGATGCCTGATGCTGCAAGTGTTTTAATTGGCCCTGCAGATACTGCATTTACTCTTATACCCTTTGGTCCTAGACTCTGAGCCATATATCTCACGTTTGCTTCTAAACTCGCTTTGGCAAGCCCCATAACATTATAATTAGGCATGGTTCTTTCAGCGCCCAAGTAACTTAATGTAAGTAAACTCGCATGCTCACTAAGCATCGGCAACGCTGCTTTTGCCAATGCAGTAAAGCTATAAGAACTTATATCATGAGCTATTCTGAAATTTTCACGAGTTGTTGCTTCAACAAAATCACCTTTTAATGCTTCTTTTGTCACAAAAGCCAATGAATGAACAATAACATCTAATTGATTCCAATGTTTTTTTAAAAGAGGAAATAAATTATCAATTTGTTCATCACTTGAAACATCGCAGGGTAGCACAATATTTGAACTAAAATCTTGAGCAAGTTTTTTAA
>Ga0194119_10009177_pt1 | contig 13366 bp, 11 predicted proteins | sample TA2MahC100mmetaG_FD_148620 | JGI IMG/M metagenome (GOLD analysis project Ga0194119, IMG submission 148620) | Freshwater microbial communities from Lake Tanganyika, Tanzania - TA2015018 Mahale Deep Cast 100m | ecosystem: Environmental > Aquatic > Freshwater > Lake | place: Tanzania: Lake... | reverse complement strand
TCTCCTCTGTACTGTAGCGTTTTCCTTTCATGATCTGGGTCCTTTCGGTTGGACCCAGACCGAACCTTCAAGCGGCTCGAATTTCCGGGATCACGTCACTGACGTCGTTTCTTGGACATAGGGATCGTGTTTCGGACTCTGGGTTAACGATCCGACCTGTCCAACTTTCGGGGACCACTTCACCGGAGACCCGATTGGAATCGAACCGGAGCGCCATCCAGACCCTCCCCCCCCAGGGGCCCTGCATCGTGGTCTCGGGCACAAGAATTGACCGTTTCATCGGCGAATCGGCTTCTGGCTGGATGTGAGCCAGCGTCTCGGTTCCAGCGCCTGAGGAGGCGGACCGCGGGTGGCGTGCGCGACAAGTAGACGACAAGTCAAAGTTTCCAGCGTCGAGCGGTTCTTTTGTAAATACCTAAACCGCAATTGGCTGCCCGGGCTGGCATCGAACCACTCGTGCGTTTTCTGGAGGCATGTTCCGTGGTAATTTCTTCGGAGAGCGCCAAAACCGTCGACGCACAACTGCGCGCACAAGGACTCTCAAGCCTCACCAAAATCATATCCGCGTGGCCGAAATTGTCAGGGGAATTCCGCGCGGCGGTGCAGGTGATGACACAGAGTGCCACGGCGCGACGAGACTAAGGTTTCGTGGAAGGAGGATCACGGTAGCATCGCCGGTCTCACTGCCTGCCGGGCGTGGCCGAACGTGAACACACGGCCATCGGCTTCGCCGGCGCCGTCACTCCATCTCGTTCCGGAGAATTGTCATTACGGCGGAGAGAATGGGCGACGCGTCCGGCGGAGCGGAGATCTTGTCCTCGAGCCATTGGTACCGGACGCGTCCAATCCAACGCGCTCTCTCTTCGTCGCTAGAGACGGTCTGCGGCACGGGAAACGCGCGAGAGAGAGCGTGCGCGCACACTCGTTGACGGTGGCCAAACCGAAACCAGCCGAGCACGTCCAGCGACCATCGTTAAGGCCGGCGAACAGATTGCCTTCACTTTTCAATAACATTGGCCCGACGATTGCCCGTCTTCCAGCAGCGCGCTAGCGCCCCGCCCATGTCGCTTAACCAACCGTTGCGCCCCGTGCCGCTGGCCTTGCAGCTTTGGTCGGTAAAGGAGTCCGTCGCCAAGGACTTCGCCGCTACCACCGCCAAAGTCGCCGCGCTTGGATTCAAGGGCGTCGAGCTCGCGGGCTACGGTGGATTGGACGCACGCGGAGCCAAAGCCGCGTTGGATTCAGCCGACCTTCGCGTGGCGGGCATGCACATGAATCCCGCCAAACTTTGCGAAATAAATCAGATCATCGATGACGCGCTGACCGTGGGTTCGAAGCATGTGACATGCGCCTTCTGGCCCCGCACGCACTATGTATCCGCCGCGGCCTGCGAACGCATCGGCGTGCGCTTGGCAGAATTTGGCGCCAATCTCCGGGCGGTGGGACTGCAGTTCAGTTTCCATAATCACGACGCGGAACTGGCAATGCACGAGGGCCAGTCGGTGCTGAACTGGATTCTCGGCGCCGCCCCCCCTCGCCTGCTGGCGATGGAGCCTGACGTCTATTGGCTGCACCGTGCCGGCTACGACCCCGCCCGTTTTCTTTTAGAGCAAGGAGCACGATGCCCGCTCATTCATCTGCGGGATGAGGCCGAAATCGGAGCAGGTCCCGTCGATTACCCCAAGGTGTTTGCCGCGATCGACACCGTGGCTACGGCTGAATGGCTGATTATGGAGCAAGACCGCTTCAACTATGACCCGTTCGAGTCCCTGCGCCGCGGTGTGGCGCAGTTGAAGGAGTGGGGGCGCGCCTGAGCTGAACGGTGGACGCCGTCATCCTGTACCAACCGCTTAGGGTGGCCAGCGCCCCACCCTAGCGGCCGAGGCTCACCACAAACATCAACAATAGCACCACGCTCAGTGCGGCGACGATCGAACCGATCACGCCGACCCAGTCTTCGCGGTTCCAGCGACGAAATTCCCAATTCGAATTTGGAAAAATCTTCAGGTGATTGAAACGGTTTGGATCGGCCCAGGTGAACTCCATTGCCTGATCATCCTCCAGCGTTGAGTGTCCGAGCACCGGGGTGCGCATTTTACCATAGAACTGGTCCAGCAGTTCCTTGGTTTCGGGCCTCGTCAGGGTGGCGACCAGCATGAGAATCAGGAAGGGCGGGATGATGCGAAAAACGAAGGTCAGTGTCTCGTTCAGCGAATACGAATTATGCCCTAGATCCCAGCCGAGGCGATCCAACACGACTAGCTCGACTTTGAGATACCCTTGTCCGGCCGCCTTACCTTCAGAGAAACGTAGCCCATCGCTCCAGAAAACCGACTTCGTGGGCAACAGGACGGTTTTCTCATACTTTTCCCCAGCGCGAAGAAGGGCAGGCCGTTCGCCCGTCGCCTGACCGCTGGCCTTGGCCTTATCCCATGACGCAATGGCGCGTTCACGTTCGCTGACATCCATGGCGCGGGCCGTATAGGTGCGAGTGACGGTCACGGACTGCGTGGTCTTGCTCAGGTATGCCGAATCGCGGATTCCCGGCAGCAAAGGCAGGCCGAAAGGCAGAACGACTGTCGCGACAAACATGAACACCATCGAGGCCCAAGCACCCGCCCGGTTGGACCGACGCCAGAGCATACCCATCCAAAAAGCCGCCGCGAGAATACTATTGAACATCATCGTCATCTTGAAGAGCTCGAACAGCCCCTTGGAGTGCGCGGCGATGTAAACGGAAACCAACATGTACACGGCGCTAAAAATCCTGCCGACCCAAACATAGTGATCTTCGGAACACCGCGGACGAAACGGGCGGTATAGGTTGTTCGTGATGAGCGCCGCGGCTGTCAGCATGAAAGCCGAAACCGAGGACATCAATGCGGCGATCAGGCAGGCAATCATCAAGCCGACCAGCCCCAGGTTTACCGGGCCCAGCAAGTCACGGGTGGCCAGGCCCCACGCGTAATCAGGGTCGGAGATCGAGTTTCCGTAGAGCACGACGGTCATCAGCGCGACGACCCCCCACATGACATTCGAGTAGCGCTTGAGCAGCACGCCGGCCACAAAACCGTAGCGGGCGACGTAATCGCTTTTCGCCGAGCCGCAGGCCGTCATCTGGTTGGCCTGAACCGCGGTGGTGATGACAATCATGACGGAAAAGCCCGCAATCCAGAACCAGGAGAACTCAATCAGGCTTGGTGAACCCCAGATCTGCATGAACGAATCCGGCAACACCTGGTGCATCGTCGCAAACGCGCCGAGAATCCCGTTGCCCCCGAAGAGCAAGTTTATCTTCGCCATCGCGAAGGGTATCAGCATCAGCGACAGAATGATTATGAATATCCCCTGCACGAGATCGACCATGAAGGCGGCCGTCAGTCCGCCTTTGCTCGCATAGATGAAAGACGCCACCGCCACGGTGATGATGAGCCAGTTTTGGTTGAAATGGGAGTACTCCTTCTTCGGGTTCAACGTCTGCAGCTCCTGCAACCGCGCCTTTTGCTCCGCGGTCAGCAACGTAAAGTCCACTGCCTCCAGGGACTCCCTCTCCACCGCCTTGTCATACTCCATGCGTTCGATTACGGTCAGTTCCGCAACGGGCTTGGTCGCGATGGCCGAGACGGTCTTGGCCATGGCCATAAAGCCGATGGCCGCGATCAACACAAAGTAGATGGATTGGCAGGCCGCATAGAAGGCCGCCATCCGCTTGGAACCATACCGCTCCTCAAAAAAGTCCCCCAGCGTGAGAAGTCGTAAACGCCGGTACCAAATCGAGGTCATCCAAAACACTGGCAGGTTCATCAATCCGCCGGCCAACATCGCCCAGATCCCCGAGGCTCCGTTGGTGTTAACCATGGTGGTGGTGGTGGAAACATGCTCGACCGAAGTGGCCTGGCCGAAGGCGGCAAAAGTCTGAATCAACTTACCAAACCGCCTTCCGCCCATGAAGTAGTCTTCCCGGCTGCTCATCTTTCGGGCCGTGCGGACCGCGATGACAACGACCAAGGCAAAATACACGGCGATCATCGCCAGATCGAAAAACGACAGACCCCAGAAAGTGTATGAAAGCATGGAATGTAGGGTTATTTGGAAATGCTCCGGGCCCGCTAGTGGGACCAGAGGTTACGTGGTCTCGACCCGGCAGTCGGTTCAGGGGTCGGATCTATTCGTGCGATGGCCCCTCCCGTCTCTGCTCTGCACGGCGCGGATCTGGCGGGAATCCGTCATTAAAGCAGTTCCGCTATCTCGATTGGCCGACGTTGCTCAAATGACATGATCGCGGCCGTCACGATGCGAAAACTCCAGAGGTTGTCTTCGAGGCTGCAGGCGGGTGAGCGCCGCTCGTCAATCGCGGCGTCAAGCTCCCTCAGGACTCCGATCCGGTCGAAGCCAGGAAAATCAACCGGATCCTGCAAGCTGATGTTCGCATCCTTGCGGGGGTGGAGGGTTACCCCGCCCTGCTCACTGCCATCCCAGTCGATGGTGCCGTGTTCCGCGCGAACCCGCCAACTGCCGGCCCAAGTCGTCTTAAGTCCGCGGGTCGACCAAGAGCCATGATAATTGAAGCGGGTGCCGTTGGAGAACTCCACGAGCACATCAGCGTTGTTGGCCTGGCCGCTTTCATCCCAACGGTCGGCCCACGCCGAGGTGAAAACACGGGTCGGGTTCGCGCCGACAATGAACCGCGCCTGGTCCGCCTGATGAATAAACACCTCTTCAAGTAGGCAACTCACCCGGTTATTCTTGGCCACTTTCTTCAGGTAATCGGCATATTCTTGGATCATCTCCACGCGCAGGGCGGAAATGGTCCCCAAATCGCGGCAGGTGGCCCGTAACTGCCAGAGCGGTTCACGGTAGCGGAAGTTCTGCGACACCATCACCAAGCCGGAGGTCTCGCGCGCGACCTTGGCCAATTCCAGCGCCGCGGTGTAGCTATCCGAAAGCGGCTTCTCCACCAAAACTCGCTTACCCGCCCGCAGCGCCTGAATCGCCAACGGAACGTGAACTTGGTGCGGCGCAGAAATGATGACGGCGTCGTAATCGCCCTTAAGGGCTTCCGCATAGTCAGTGTAGCTCTGCATTGCCCGTCCATGCTTGAGATGAAACGCGTCCAGCGCTTCCCTCGAGCGACTCACCACCCCGCCCAATCTCCAGCCCCCTGATTTCTCATAGAAAGGAACCCAGGAGGAAGCCCATCCGGTCGTGCCAACTTGTAAGGCGATTTTCATGGGATTGGGGTGCAGGGCTGGGTTCAGGCGATCATGCGCCGGATTGCCGCGATGCCGATTTCCGCTTCCGGCTCGGATTTCACTTTTTCGAGGATCAAATAGGCTTGGGGACAGCCCTGCTTGATGACCTTTAACACCGGTGCCCAATCTAGGTGTCCCTCCAGAAAAGGGACTTCGTTCACATGGATGTGCGTGCCGGGCTGCGCGCCCAGGTTCTTGAGATGCACTGATTCGTAATGCCCCTGAAGCTGCTCACAAATCCGCAGCAGCCGGGCCGTCGGGTGCCACAATTCCGAGAACGCCAGAAAATTGCACAGATCAAGCGTGACCATCAATCGCTTCGAGCAGAGCCGGCTCTTCAACTGCAGGAACCGCTCCGGCGTGTTGATCGCGCATTGCACATGCGGCTCGATCGTGAGGTTAACCCCCGCCGCCTCGCACAAGGAAACCCATGGCTCCAACTTGACAGCGATCTCGTCCAAGACGGATTCAGTAAAATTGTCCGCATGGCTGCCCGCATAACCCGAGGGATGGCGATTGCCACCGTTGATCACGAGATCGAGGCAACCTGTGGCCGCCACCAAGGGAATCGCTGCCGCGAGTATCTCCTCCTGATTCGATCGCTCGACCGCATCTGGGTGCAACGGATTGAAGCTATATGCGGCAATCTGACAGGGTTCGAGTTGAACGGAACGAAGGGCTTTCAGTTTCTCCTGCCCTCCATCACTCGCCAGATCGCTGGCATTAAAGGATACTCCGTCCACTTTTAGTTTTTGGGCAATGCGGACGGAATCAGGGCCACAAACAAGTCCTAGTTTCATAGCGCAACGAAAAGTAAGAAGCCGCGAAGATGCGGTTGGTTGTTAGCAATCGGGGTTAGGGGGAACAGCGAAGGCGCCGGTGAGGGCGCGCTGCCGCGGAAGAATGTGGATGCGGACATTGATACCGCAATGCCACGAACCGTTTTATTGAAAAGCTAGGCGTGCGCTTAAGCTTTCCAAACTGCGTGCCGACTCAGGCCGGCGGATACTCCCGCATTGAACTACCGTCAGACCAGATCGCAGCATCCACATAGGTGGTGGTCGGTTTGGTCGGCAAGCCCCGCTCATTGTGCTCCACCATGCTGATCAGCTGGCGCCCCGCGACTTCGCCCACTTGAACCGCATCAATCTGCAGACCACTGAACGATTTCGTTCGCGAGTCTATGGAGTAGAGTGCCACGCCGATCTTGTTGCGATTCGCCAAGCCACATTTGTCCAAGGCAACCACGACCTGATAGTCGCCGGTGACAATCACATCCGGCTTGTGGCGGCGGATCCAGCGCAGGAACTTGTCCTCGGTCAGATTGCTATCGTCGAATAACAGTGGCGGGATTTCTGCAAACGACGGTTTGCGGGTCCGCTGTGCAAGAAACGCACCCAACCGCTGGTGATTCGTCCGATCATCGACTGATTCCCGCATCACCAGCGCGGGTCGCCGATATTTCAGGCGGTCCAGTTGCGCCATCATGGCCGTGATGCCAGCCGCATGGTCATCGATCACCCGATGGACATTCAACGCCGCATGCGAGTAATCGAGGCTCACGACGGCGAACTTCTCCCAGTCCAGATCCAAAGTGGGACCTAGCGGCATTGGCGCGATGAGGACGCCTTGCACGTTCTGGGTCCATAAGATCTGACTGAGTCGGCGCCCTGAAAGTTGCCGTTCGAAGATGTTCACCGCCTCAAACAAATACCCCCGGCTGCTTGCAATCTTCCGTGCGCCGCTGAAACAGCCGGTCGTATAGTTGGCGCTGACCCAGCTCGTCGGGTCTTTCGGATTGTCGTGGAGAAAGGCAATTTTGGCCCGCGCTTGTTGGGGTTTCTTTCTGCGCCGCTGCCGCATCAGGGCCGAGACGAGCGGGTCCGGGCGGTATTCCAGTTGCCGCGCCACCTGCCTGATCCGCTGCTTGGTGGCGTCCGAGATATTCGGAGAATCACGCAAGGCCAGAGACACCGTCATCTGGGAAACGCGAGCAAGACGGGCGATGTCACTTTGATTACTCATAGATTAGGTCAAAACAGCCCATTGCCTCGAGTTGGCGAGAACACAGACAATACGTGGGTAAGTTAATGTCGCGTGGAAGCCGACAGCGTTAATGGCCGTATGAACATGTGGTGCATTTGGCAAGCGCCCTCCCCTTGCAGGTTGTATTCGAGGCCGTAGGGGTCGGTATGAAATTGTATCCCTATGGACTACTACAACCTCTTCTTTCTTAGCTCCCACTCGAACACCTAGGCCACCGTTCACCACCGCTCCGTCCGAAACGGCGTCGCCGGCAGGCCAGCGCCGTTGAACAGGCTCGCCGCGGGATTGTTTTCCCACGCGCAGCGCGCCGCCACAGGCTGCGCCACCGCGGCCCCAGAAACGATTTCGGTGTCGCCAGCAATTCGCGCCTGCGCGGGCCGTCACACGTGATCCGCGCCAGCGATCTCGAAGCCGCGGAGCTCGCCGTCTTTCGCCACAAGGCCGCCGGTTGCGTGCGCGAAGCGCAGCACCATCTCCGCTCCGCGCACGGTGTGGCCGGCCGGTCGCGGGCCCGATGTCGCGGGGACTTTCTTGTGATAGACCTCGCCGAGCGCCCAGAGCGCGAGTCGGCGGCCGGCCTCCTGCTTGTTGCGCGAGTGGATGTCGGAGGCCTCGCCGATGTCGAGGTTGATGCCCATGCCGGTGCGCGGCAGCGCGAGCGTGTCGAGCATCGCCTCGCGCACGAGCGGCCAAGACCGGCACGGCGCAACTCGGTCGCAAGGACACGGCCTGGGTCGTCGCCTTCGCCCGGTCGAAAATCTCCGCATCGCCGTGGCGGCTGTGCTCGAGGGCAAGGAGGATGACAACTCGTTTGGCGGCGGCACCTACGCCGGTCCGGCCTTTCGGGCGATGCTTGCCGCCTAGAAGGAGAAGAGCGAACGCCCCGTCAGCAAGCCGGTGAAGATCAGCCTGCAGCAGAGCCGACCTTGAGGACCCCGACGCGCCTTAAGCGGATCGAGGGTGGATGACCGAAATGACGTCGATACACTCGTGAAAAGTGGTAGGGATTCGCGAAGCCGAGAGCCTCGCTGACCTCCTTCACGCGCTGCCCCTGGTAACGGAGCATTTCCTCGGCGCGACGGAGTTTTGACTGCAACAGGTACCGCGCCGGACCGACGCCAAACTTCTCCCGACAGAGCTTCGAAAGGTGACGGGGACTCATTTTGAGCTCAAGCGCCAGCTCCACGACCGTGGGATTTTGCCGAAGATGACGATGAAACACCGCCGCGATCGCTTCGCGCTGGGCTTCAGCCTGGGGCAGGCGGTAAAAGGCGTCACTCAGACTTGATTCCGGCAAACCACGAACCAGTCGCCAAAACAGCGCCTCCAGCAGGCTATCCTGGACGGCGGGCGAATGCCGCGCCCCCTCCTCCGCCTCGCGCCGAAGCTCCCGCATGAAAAACGCATCCCGCGAATAGTTGCCCGCGCAGATCTGGCCGCTTGGGCTGGCATCATCCCGGAACAACGACAACGCCGGTTCCCCGGGCAGCGTCCCGGTCAGGCGAAAATGCAGGACGTAGTGACGCTGACCATCGCGCAAGTGGTCCTGGTGCAGGTCGCCCGGCTTGATGACGAGCACCTGTCCGTCCACCAGCGTGAGTTGCTCCCGGTTGAGCTCACAGCGGTAGGGCCCACGGTCCACCAAGATCACTTCGTAGTTCGTGTGCTGATGCCGGGGGTACTCATAATCGCCTTCCATGTTCAACAGATGGAAATCCTGGAACACCGGGCGGATTCGGGTCCCAGGATCGACGGCTTGAGGACGACGGAACCGCTGCTTGTTAACGCGCATCAGGGGAGAGGAAAGTGAGCGCAAAAAGACACTTCCCTGCATAAAGGCGCAAGTGCGCAAATCGACATGCCTTTGCCGGCAGAGATATGGCCGCGCGCCTCCCGCTCTGCTATCTTGATCACACTTCCATGCCAGAACCAATCGTCGCAATCGTTGGTACAGGATTCATCGGCCCCGTCCATCTCGAGGCGCTGCGCCGGCTCAACATCACTGTCAAAGGCGTGCTCGGCTCGACGCTTGAAAAGTCACTCGCCGCCGCCAAGGCCCACGGCTTGGAGACCGGTTATGCCAGTTACGCCGACGTCTTGCGCGACCCCGCAATCACCGTCGTCCACCTCACTTCACCCAACCGACTCCACCATCGCCAAGTCCTCGACGCCTTGGCGGCCGGCAAGCACGTGATCTGTGAGAAGCCGCTCGGCATGACCTCGGCGGAGACGGCCGATCTGGTGGCCGCCGCCGCCGCGCATCCGAATCTCATCTGCGCGGTCAACTACAACATCCGTTTTTATCCCTGCATGCTGCACGCCCGGACGCTGATCCAGCGCTGGGAACTGGGTGAGGTCTTCCACCTCCATGGCAGCTACGAGCAGGACTGGCTGCTGCTGCCGACCGATTTCAACTGGCGGGTGCTCGCCGAAGAGGGCGGCGAACTCCGCGCCGTCGGCGATGTGGGCACGCACTGGCTCGACCTGGCCCAGTTTGTCACGGGCCTGGAGGTCGAGGAGGTCTGCGCAGACCTCCGTACCGTACACCCGATACGGCAACGCCCCGCCGAAGGCTCGGTCGAAACCTTTTCCGGGAAGAAAGGTGGCCCGCCCCCCGCGATGAAACCCGTGGCGATCACCACCGACGACTACGCCTCGATCTTGCTGCGCTTCAAGGGCGGTGCGCGCGGCTGTGTGACGGTTTCCCAAGTCACCGCCGGCCGGAAAAATTGCGTCCGCTTGGAAGTTGCCGGCTCGAAGCAGGCCCTCGCCTGGAACAGCGAACGCCCGGATGAACTCTGGCTGGGCCAGCGCGGCGCGCCCAATCAGCTCATGATGCGTGATCCGTCGATGATGAGCGCGGACGTCGCGCCCTACTCAAACTACCCCGCCGGCCACGCCGAGGGTTTCCCCGACGGCTTCAAGCAGCTCTACCGCGCCATCTACGCTGACATCCGCGCCGGCCGCCGCTCCGCCGAACCGCTTTACGCGACTTTTGCCGAGGGTCATCGCGAACTCTTGCTTTGCGAAGCCATCGCCCGCAGCCACCGCACCGGGGCTTGGGTGAAAGTCGGAGCCTAAAAACCAGTTAACCCCATCCCTGCCCCATGAAATTAGGATTCGTTTCCGCCATTCTGCCTGATCAGTCCCTCGACGAGGTGCTGGCCTTCGCCCGGGCCAACCATTTTCAAACGGTCGAGATCATGTGCTGGCCCGTCGGCAAGGCCGAGCGCCGTTACGCGGGCGTGACCCACATTGATGTCACGACCCTCGACGCTGCCGGCGCCGCCGCCATCCGGGCGAAATTCACCGCTGCCGGCATCGGCCTGTCGGGACTTGGCTACTACCCCAACCCGCTCACGCCGGATGCCGCCGAAGCGGCCGTGTACATCGAACACCTGAAAAAGGTGATCTCGGCCGCGGCCCTGCTGGGCGTGAATCAGGTCAACACCTTCATCGGACGCGATCCGGCTCGCTGCCTCGCCGACAACTGGAAGGTGTTCGACGAACGCTGGCCGGCCATTGTTCGCCATGCCGAGCAAACCGGAGTGCGGATCGGCATCGAGAACTGCCCGATGTTCTTCAGTCAGGACGAGTGGCCCGGCGGGAAAAACATCGCCACCTCTCCGCGCAATTGGCGGGAACTGTTCCGCCGCATCCCCAGCCCGGCCCTCGGCCTCAACTATGATCCATCCCATCTGGCCTGGCAGATGATGGATTCGATCAGCCCGTTGCGCGAATTCGCCAGTCGCATCTTCCATGTGCACGCGAAGGATGTGCAGATCGATCGGGCAAAGCTTAACGACGTCGGCATCATGGCCACGCCCTTGGAGTTTCACCAGCCCGTGTTGCCCGGCCGGGGTGTGGTCGACTGGCCCCTCTTTTTCCAAACCCTTTCGGCCATCGGGTACCAGGGTCCCGTTTGCATCGAGGTCGAGGACCGCGCCTACGAGGGCGCCCTTGAATCCAGACACCGGGCACTGCGCGAAAGCGGCGCATTCCTGCACCCTCTCCTGCCCAAATGAGTGCGGATAAGAAGAGCCTGTTTGCCGGAGTCGATCTCGGTGGCACCAACTTCACCGTCGGCTTCGGCGACGCCAGCGGCCAACTCGTGGCCGAGGAAAAGCAGCCGACGGCCAGTCATGAAGGCCCGGCGGCTGTGTTGGAACGCATCGCCGCCACAATCGACCGACTGGCGGCCCGGACCGGCCAACGGCCGGCCGCGGTTGGGCTCGGCGCGCCCGGCCTGGTGGATGTCCCCACCGGGGTCACGCGCTTCCTGCCAAATCTCCCGACCCAATGGCGCGACGTGCCGGTGGGATCGAATCTTTCCGCCCGCCTGAAATGCCCCGTGTATCTCCTGAATGATGCCCGGGCGGCGACCTTGGGCGAATTCATGTTCGGACACGGACGGGGCGTCCAGTCCATGATCTTGTTCACCCTGGGCACCGGAGTCGGCGGCGGCGTGGTCATTGATGGAAAACTCCGGCTCGGTCTGCTGAGTGCCGCCGGTGAGATGGGCCATATTTGTGCCCAGCCAGACGGTCCTTGGTGCAGCTGTGGCAGCCAAGGTTGCTTGGAAACTCTGGTGAGCGGACCCGCCCTCACGGCCGAAGGCGTCCGCCTCCTTCTCAGCGGCAATGCCCCCCACTTGCACGAGCTTTGCGGCGGTGATGTCGCTCGCGTCAGCTGCGAACTCATGGGGGCGGCGGCGCGCGCTGGCGACGCGGGCGTACAGGCCGCACTCGACCGCGCCGGCAGCTACCTGGGCCAGGTGGCGGCGGGCGTGGTGCTGACCCTGCATCCTGAGCTGATCGTCCTCGGCGGCGGCGTGGCGGCGTTGGACGACCTGCTGATCGTCCCGCTCCGTCGCAACCTCCTGCAACGGGTGAAAATGTTCCCACCCGACGATATCCCCATCTTGCGCTCCCAACTCGGAACTCGCGCCGGCCTCTTGGGCGGTCTCGCCATCGCGGTCCAAGGCGGCGTGCGCCGAGCATGATAACTACTCCGGCAATCAACCCTCTGATCCCGAATCCATGAATCCAGCATCTTCCACGACACCGACGCTCAAGGCGGTCGATCACTATATTGGCGGCAAGCGCCTCCCCAGCGCCGGCGGGACCGGCACGACCTTGAATTCCCCGGTGGATGGCAAGCCGCTCGGCATTCTCCATCCCGCCTCGACCGCCCAGCTCGATCAGGCGGTTGCTACCGCCCAAAAGGCTTTCCAAGAGTGGCGTGCCACCCCGGTGAAGGAACGGGTGCAGCCGCTCTTTCGCTTCAAGCAGCTTGTCGAAGACAACATCGCCGAACTCTCGCAATTCGTCACGACAGAGAACGGCAAGACCCCGGCCGAGTCCGAGGCCGGCATTCGCAAGGGCCTCGAGGTCGTCGAGTACGCCACATCCCTGCCGCAGCTCATCACCGGTGAACTGCTGGAAGTGAGCTGCGGAGTCGACTGCTACACGCGCAGCTACCCGCTCGGCGTCACTGTCGGGATCACTCCGTTCAATTTCCCGGCAATGGTCCCCTTTTGGATGTTCCCTTTGGCGATCGCGACGGGAAACAGCTTTATCCTGAAGCCGTCTGACCAGGTTCCGTTCACGCCCTTGCGGCTGGCCGAGTTGCTGAGCCAGGCCGGGCTGCCGGCCGGTGTCTTTAACGTGCTGCAGGGCGGACGCGAGACCGTCGAAGCGCTCCTCGATCACCGCGGTATCGCCGCTGCCGCCTTCGTCGGATCCACCCCAGTAGCACGCACGGTCTATGCCCGCGGCACCGCCGCCGGCAAGCGCATGCTGGCCCTCGGTGGAGCCAAAAACCATCTCGTCGTCATGCCGGATGCCGATCCGGAGGTCACGGCGCGCAACGTCGTCAGTTCCGCCATGGGCTGCGCCGGCCAACGCTGCATGGCCGCCAGCGTGCTGCTCGCCGTCGGCAACTGCGACCATGTCATCGAAGCCATCATCAATGTGGCTCGCGCCATCCGCTTGGGCCAAGACATGGGCGCCATCATCAACCCGAAGGCGCGCGACCGCATCGTCGGCTACATCGACCGCGCTGCCGCC
>Ga0194119_10009173_pt1 | contig 13367 bp, 10 predicted proteins | sample TA2MahC100mmetaG_FD_148620 | JGI IMG/M metagenome (GOLD analysis project Ga0194119, IMG submission 148620) | Freshwater microbial communities from Lake Tanganyika, Tanzania - TA2015018 Mahale Deep Cast 100m | ecosystem: Environmental > Aquatic > Freshwater > Lake | place: Tanzania: Lake... | reverse complement strand
GATCGCCCGCGCGCAGTAACCGCCCTCTTCCGCCTTACGAACTTCGAAAATCAACTCCGCCCAGCCAAAATATACTTCCCTCGCACCGCCCTCCTGCGCGATAGTAGATAATAGCCGCCGCGCCAAGTATGTCACCGGAACCCCCGCGATGCTGGAGCACATCTTTTTCACCGAGCTTATGGGGCTCAAGGTCTATGACCTTAAGGGCCGCAAACTCGGACGTGTGCGCGATGCGGCGCTGGTGCCGTTGGTCGACCGCTTCCGCGTCGACCGCTATCTAATCGGCGGCGGTTGGGCATGGCTGTCGGTTCGCCACGATCAGATCGACAGAATCTCGCTCGATGGCATCTGGCTGCGCGACGAACAGCTCACGCCGTATCATCGCGACGACTACATGCTGCGTCTCGAGCGCGACCTGCTCGATCAGCAGATCATCGACGTTCACGGCCGCAAAGTCGTCCGCGTCACCGATGTCACCTTTCAACTGCACCGCTCCAACGGCCATGACGAATTGCGCGTGCAAGAGGTGGATATCGGACTGCGGTCGATGTTCCGCCGTCTGGTGCAGGGCGTCGTGCCGCGCCCGCTGGTTCGCCGCTTGATGGTCCACATTCCCATCAACTCGATTCGTTGGGAGTATTGCAACATCGTCGAGGCCGACCCGCAGCGGCGGCTGCGTTTGAACATCTCGACGCAAGCGCTCGAGACCATGCACCCGGCCGATCTGGCGGATATCGTCGAAGAGCTTGGGCCATCGGACCGCCAGGCGCTGATCGGCTCGCTCGATTCCGAAGTCGCCGCGGAAGCGCTGTCGGAGATCGATCCGGACATTCAAGCGAGCATTCTGGAATCGCTGACGGAGATGAAAGCCGCCGAGATCATCGAAGAGATGGACCCCGACGAGGCCGCCGACATTCTGGCGGAGATGGAAGAGGAGCGCTCCGACGCAATTCTGGAAGAGATGTCGGACGAAGACGCGCACGACGTCGAGGAGTTGCTCGAACATCATGAAGACTCCGCCGGCGGCATGATGACCACCGACTTCATTTCCCTTCCAGCGGCGTCGACGATCGCCGATGCGTTTGCCGCGACGCGACTGAGCGAAGACGCGCTCGAATCCACCAATACGATTTTTCTAACCGATGGCGCGGAGCAGATCACCGGCGCTGTCCCTATCGCAAGGCTTTTCCTGCACGATGCCGCGACGCCCCTTGAAAAGATCCAGACGGAACGCCTCATCACGATTCCGCCGGCGGAAACGAAGGCGCGCGCCGCCGAACTCTTCGACAAATACAACCTCCTCGCGCTACCCGTGGTCGATACAGAAAACCGCATCCTCGGTGTGATTACCGCCGACGATATCATCGCGGTACTGAGGCAGGACTAGCACGTGTTCAAGCGCCTTCGATATCACATCGCCGTCTTCTTCTCGGTCATCGGGCCGGGCTTCATTACGGCGGTCGTTGACAACGACGCGGGCGGAATCTTCACCTACTCACAAGCCGGCGCGAAGTATGGCTATCTCCCGCTGTGGACACTGCTGCCGATCACATTGCTACTCATCGTTACGCAAGAGATGTGCTCGCGCATGGGTGCGGTTACGGGCAAGGGGCTTTCCGATCTCATCCGTGAAGAGTTCGGGCTGCGTACGACGTTCTTCGTCATGGTCGCTTTGTTGGGCGCGAATCTGACCAACGTCATGGCCAACTTCGCGGGCATTGCCAGTTCGCTCGAACTGTTTGGGATCTCGCGGTACATATCCGTGCCGATCGGCGCGTTGATCGTGTGGCTGCTCGTCGTCAAAGGCACCTATGCCAGCGTCGAGCGCATCTTTCTCTTCGCCACCGCGCTCTATGTCTGCTACATCGTTAGCGGCGTACTCGTGAAACCGGATTGGAAGGAAGCGGCGATCTATTCCGTCAAGCCCGTGCTGTTCTTCGACACCGATTACATCAAGCTGTTGATCGGCATGGTCGGCACCAGCGTGGCGCCGTGGATGCAGTTTTACTTGCAGGCCGCGATCGTGGAGAAGGGGATCTCGGCGAAGGAATACGTTGAGTCGCGCATCGAGGTCATCGTTGGGTGCGTGGTGATGACAATCATCGCGTTCTTCATCATCGTCGCCTGCGCGGGCGCGATCTGGAGCGTGCAGCCGCGCGAGATCAAGGACTCGACCGACGCCGCGCTCGGCCTCAAGCCCTTCGGACAATATGCCTATCTTTTGTTTTGCGCAGGACTGCTCAACGCGTCGCTATTCGCGGCTTGCATTCTGCCGCTATCGACCGCCTACACCGTATGCGAGGGTCTGGGCTTTGAGTCGGGCGTGAACAAGCGATGGCGCGAGGCCCCGGTGTTTTATTGGCTTTTCACGCTGTTGATCGTCATCGGCGGCGGCGTGATTCTCATTCCGGGTTTCCCGCTCGTGCGCATGATCCTCCTTTCGCAAGTCGTTAACGGCATGCTGCTGCCATTCGTGCTGATCTACATGACGATCATCGTCAATCGAAAATACCTCATGCGCGAGTGGACGAATTCGCGCGCCTACAACGCCGTTGCCTGGACTTCGGTGGCCGTGATGATCGGCTTGACCCTGGCGTTATCGATCATTTCGCTACGCGACATTTCCGGGTGAGAATGTCACTGCCAATGTGCGCTACACTCGCGCTTGTCCCTACTGTCTATGTCGCCAATCGCCCAACCCACGGAATTCAAATCCGACACTCTCAACCTCCCGGCCTCCGATGTCATCCAACACCTGGTGCATGAGCTGCGCCAGCCTCTAAGCGCGCTCGAATCGATCGCCTATTACCTGCGACTCACCGCGAGCGATTCGACGCCCGCGGGCCATCAAGTGGACCGCTTGCAGCAGATGGTCGACAACGCGAACTGGGTCGTCAACGACATTCTGCACGCGTTTCAGATTGCCGCGCCAATGGCGAGCGCGGTCGACGCCCAGGAGATCTTCGCCGATGTTTTGGAAGAGGCGTGGATCAGCGAGGGCCTCGACGTGCAACGCGATGAGGCAGAGTTGCCGATGATCTTCGTTGACCGCGAGCAGTTCCGGCATCTCATTCGCACGGTGCTGCATTTCATTCGACAGGCGGGCCCGGTTCGCCGGACGGCCGCGGTTTCGTTTCGCGAATCCGGCGACATGCTACAGATTGAGTTTCTCGCGCAAACACCGGGTCTTTCGATTGAGAATCTCTATCAGCCGCTTGCGTCCAAGACGTTGTTGTCCTGCCGCAACATCGCAATTAATAATGGCGGCCGTTTTGAAGCGTGCAAAGACGACGGCGGTTGGCTGAAGGTTCATGTCGAAGTCCCTCTTGCCGAGACCGAGTGAGCGCGCACCGTTTGTCTTTCCCATCGGCGCGGCATTTCACATCCAGAGTCTTGTGCTGCACGCGACGGCGCGCATCCACCACGCAGAAAACTTCGCCGGGCCGCTGTCGATTAAGACCGTCATGCAAGGCGAAGCGTTTTGGCGAACCAACGCCGGCGTGTTCGGGCTTAGGCCGGACGAGTTTCTGATCTGCAACGCCGGCGAGGTTTACTCCATCGCGATCGATTCGCTCACGCCTGTCACCACATGCTGCGTGTTCTTCGAGACCGGCTTCGTGGAGCGTATCGCGCTTGACGCGACAACACCGGTCGATGCGGCTCTCGACGATCCGGAGCGCGATGCACCGGCGCTCGAGTTTCTCTCCCGCCGGCATTCCGGACCTCTGACCTGGCGTGTGCAATCGTTGGCGGATCGGTGCAGCGCCGAGTCGCAGCCTTCTTCGTTTGAAGAGGACTTCCTCGAAATCGCGCACGACATGCTTCACCTATACAGGGAGATTCAGGAGCGAATCGCGCGAATCCCCGCTACCAGGCTGTCGACGCGCAAGGAGTTGTTCCGGCGCATCGAGCGGGCGCGGGAGCACATGCGCTACGCCGGCCGCAGCGTCTCCCTGACAGAGTCCGCGCGGGTGGCCGGCCTGTCGCCGTATCACTTTCATCGCGCGTTCTCGGCTGCCCATCAGACCACACCGCATGCTTACCTCACTCGCCTGCGGCTTGAGATCGCAAAGGAACGAATCGCCAACGGCGCCCTCATCGCGGACGCAGCCGACGGCGCCGGCTTTTCGAATCCGCCGTCGTTCACACGCCTATTCCGCATGCACTACGGCATGACTCCCACGCAATTTCGCAAGATCGGGTAAACGTCAAAACGTGAAATGGCCGTAGCATCGAGGCATGGCACAAACAATTTCCATGATCATGCTCGGCGTCGACGACGCCAACGGCGCGGTCGAGTTCTACCGCAACGTGCTCGGTTTCGAACTCACGACACGCTTCGAAGGCTTCGCATTCTTCAACGCGGGCGGCGTTACCCTCGCACTCAACGAAGGCCTTGCGCGGGCGATCCCGCACAAGACAGGCGCGGTGGAAGTGATCCTCCCGTGCGAAAACGTCCGCACCGCGCACGCGGCGCTTGCCGCGAAAGGCGTCAAGTTCCTGAAGGCGCCGGCTGAAGTCAGCCCCGGCCAGTGGGCCGCAAATTTGAAGGACCCAGATGGCCACATCCTCACGCTGTTCGGGCCGGCTTAGCCGCCACATGGAGAGCCACAATCCCCATCGTCATCCACTCAAACGAAACACCCGCAAAACCGGCGGCGCGGAACTCTTCGGCCAGCGCCGGCGCCCCAGGAAACTTGCGCACGCTGTCCGGCAAGTAGGTGTACGCCTCCGGGGCACCGCTCAAAGCCGCGCCGATGCGTGGCAACACCTGTGTTGAATAGAAACCGTATAGAGCGCGAAACGCCGCGTTCGGCGGCGTAGAGAGTTCGAGAATCGCCACACGCCCGCCGGGTTTCAACACGCGCAAGAACTCATCCATGCCGCGCCGGTAGTTCGTAAAATTGCGGAAGCCAAACGCGCAAGTAATCAAATCGACCGACGCATCGGCCACCGGCAATCGCATTGCATCGGACTCGAACAAACGCGCAACCCGCTTCTCTTTTGCCACTGTCAGCATCGGGTGGCAGAAATCGCTGCCGATGACTTTCGCCCGCGCGCCGCGCGCAAGCGCCAGCGTCAGATCGCCCGTTCCGCAGGCGAGATCAAGGACCACCGCATCCGGCCGCGCCAATGTATCAGCCACACGCCGCACCGTGCGCGCGCGCCAGTATTTATCGATCTGAAAGCTTAGTACGTGATTCAGCAGATCGTAGCGCGGCGCCGCCTTCGCAAACATCCCGCGCACATACTGGGATGCCTGCTCTTCGGTGGCCACGCCAGCCGGTGTCGTGCCCTTGCCAACCTCGAGCGCGCTCATTGCAACGCCGCCGCGGCCGCGGCAACAACGTCCGATCCGGCGATGCCGCTCACCACGCGCACGCGTCCGATCGATTCCGCCAGCACAAAATGTGTCTTGCCCTGAATCGTTTTCTTGTCTTTTAGTATGTGACCCGCCAACGTCTCGCCGCTCAATCCATCCAACGCTGGAATCGGGCCGTACAAATTCGTCACCCGGCGCATCTCATCGGCATCGGCTTTCGGCAGGATTGACAGGCGCTCGGCCAGATACGCCGCCGCGTTCATGCCGTACGCCACGGCTTCGCCGTGAAGGAAGCGCGTGTAGTTCGTCTCGGCTTCCAGCGCGTGGCCGAGCGTGTGGCCGTAGTTCAGAATGCGCCGGAGATCCGATTCCTTTTCATCCGCCGTGACCACTTCCGCTTTGATGCGCACTGAATCGTCGACGATGAAGTCGACCGCTTCCGGTTTTTGCGCCAGCACGTCGGCCGAGTGATCCGTGAGCAGGGCGAACAGCTTCGGACTGGAGATGATCCCGTACTTCACTACTTCGAACAGGCCGGCGCGGTACTCGCGTTCAGGGAGCGTCGCCAACACGCCGGGATCGATCAGCACGGCCAGCGGTTGATGAAACGCGCCCGCGAGATTTTTGCCGCTTGCGAGATTCACGCCCGTCTTGCCGCCAATCGCAGCGTCGACCTGCGCCAGGAGCGTTGTCGGCACTTGAATCACCGGGATTCCGCGCATGAACATCGCCGCGAGAAAACCGCCCGTATCGCCGACGATGCCGCCGCCGAAGGCGATCACGATCGACGAACGGTCGGCGCCTTTGGCCAACATCTCCTCGGCCATCTGTTCGACGACGGCCAGTCGCTTATTCGGCTCGCCGCCGGGGAACAAAATCAGTTCGTGCGGGAATGTGATGTGGGCCCCGTGCAGGCGCCACACATCGGCGGTCGTAACGACAAACACCTTCCCGACCTTGGCGGGAAGAAATTCTGCAATGCGCGAAAGGATACCGCGCTCGATCCGGCACTCGTAACGGGCCGTGCCGGTGGTGACAACGTGCGATGACATGCTCTTTTTCGTTTGTACCATGAGGGTATGGCCCTCGCGTCGGAACAGATCGTTTGTGACTACCTCGTAATTGGCGCCGGCGTGGCCGGACTGCGCGCCGCGATCACGCTTGCCGCGCATGGCCGGGTGCTCGTTCTCGCCAAGGACACGCTGCACGAGTCGGCCTCCGAGTACGCGCAGGGCGGCATTGCGGCGGCGTTGTCGGACGACGATGAAGTGTCGCTGCACGAGCAGGACACGCTCGCGGCCGGCGATGGCCTCTGCGATCCCGAGGCGGTCGCGACTCTTGTAAAAGAGGGCCCAAACGTCATCGAAGAACTGCTCGAATGGGGCGCCGCGTTCGATCGCGAAGATGGCGAACTCGTCTTTGGCCGCGAAGGCGCGCATTCGCGCAATCGAATTCTTCACGCGCACGGCGACTCAACCGGCCGCGAAATTTCGCGCACGCTGTACCGCAGGGCCGCGGCGCTCTCGAATGTGCGCTTCCTCAGTTTCGCCGCTGTTACCGACTTGCTGGTCGAGAACGGCGAAGTCCGCGGCGCCGTCGCCTTCGACGCGCGCTACGGCGAACGCCATCCGATCTTCGCGCGCGCCGTGCTGCTCGCAACGGGCGGGCTCGGACGGGTCTACAAAGAGACGACGAATCCGAACGTCGCCACGGGCGATGGCGTTGCGATGGCGTGGCGCGCGGGCGCTGTCATACGCGATATCGAGTTCGTGCAGTTCCATCCCACCGCGCTGCATTTCGACAATGCCCCGCGCTTCCTGCTGAGCGAAGCGCTGCGCGGCGACGGCGCGTTCCTTCGCAACGCCGCCGGTGAACGTTTCACCGACGAACTCGCTTCGCGGGACATCGTCAGCCGCGCTATCGTGCGCGAGATCGCGCACACCGGCTCGCCGCACATGTTTCTCGACATGACCCACTTCGAGCCCGGCGTGATGGAGCACCACTTCCCGCGCATCTATCAGACCTGTCTGCGCTATGGACTCGATCTCACCAAGACGCCCGCGCCGGTGCATCCCGCGGCGCACTACGCCATGGGTGGCGTGCATACGAATCTCGATGGTTTGACAACGGTACCGCGGCTTTACGCGGCGGGTGAGGTCGCTTGTACCGGCGTGCATGGCGCCAATCGCCTCGCTTCGAATTCGCTGCTCGAAGGGGTCGTCTTCGGTGCGCGCGCCGCGTTGTCGATGCTCGCGCTCGAAGCCGCCTCGCCGAGCGGAGGAATTCCGCAAACCGAAGTCTTCCCGGCGATGACCGAGTCGCACCTGAGATCGATCACATGGGATCACTGCGGCATCACGCGCAACGAGGAAGGTCTTGCAAAGGCGGCGGATATTCTCCGGTCCGTCCCGATGGAAAAGCGCCCCGCGCCGACGCGGCAAGATTACGAGTTGCGCAGCATGCGCCGCGTGGCGCTCTTGATCGCGATGGCCGCGCTCGATCGGCGTGAGAGTCGGGGCGGGCACTATCGAAGCGACTACCCGGAGAAGGCGAAAGAGGCCGTGCATTCGACATTGCAAGGAACGCCACTATAAAGCAGACCGCTGGTTCGACAACGAAGGGTTTGACCGAAGCTTGGCGAGGCTGCCGGTGCGAAAGGGACTCACCTACCGCGAGTGCCCCTTTCCCAATTTGACCTTGCAACTCTAGCGCGGTCAGCGTACTCTACAAGTTGTGACCACCCGCCGCATTTTTCTGAGTTCGCTTGTCCTTCTTGCGCAGGACGACAGAGCCCGCACCGATGCCGAAAAATGGCTCGGTCTTGTGGACAACGCCAAATATCGCGACTCGTGGAAAGAGGCCAGCAAACCGTTTCGCACGCAGGCCACGGCCGAAGAGTGGGAGCGGCAAGTCAAGGGCGTGCGCGAGATGCTCGGCGCGCTGGAGTCGCGCAAACACGCAAGCTCGCAAGCCACTAAGACGCTCCCAGGCGCGCCGGACGGCGACTACATTGTCATGACATTTAACGCCAAGTTCGCCAACAAAGCGAGCGCGATCGAAACCGTCGTGGTTAGCAAAGAGGGTAGTTCGTGGCGCGTCGCTGGCTACTTCGTGCGATGAGAAAAGCGCGCGGGCCGCATCCATTCGGCCCGCGCGCCCGCCAACTAGCGCATGAATCCGATTGTCGGATTCGCAAAGTTGCGCAGATTGGGAAACACGTTGTTGAGATCGGTTGCTGACAGACCGAACCACGACGCTAGCGTTGCTCCGTACTGATCCAGCGCGGTCGTCGGAATCCACAGACCCCTGCTGCCCGCGTCGTCCGGCCCGCGCAGTTCGTGCCGCGGAAACGTTCCGAACGCCCGTCCGCCGTTTAACGCGCCCGTTCCGCCGAGCACCATCGTGTGGCTACCCCAGGCGTGGTCGGAGCCGTTGGAGCTCGACGGATTTCCCGTGCGCCCGAACTCACTCTCTGTGAACGTTGTGACCGCGTCGGACACGCCCATCTCATCGGTCGCCGCGATGAAGGCGCTGAGCGCGCCGTCGAGCGTGTTCAGGAGGTTGTCGTGCGACGGCAGGAGGTCGCTGTGATTGTCGAACCCGCCCATGCCGCAGAAGAAAATCTGCCGATTCATGCCGAGCGCCGCGCGCACCCGAATCACCGACGCCACTTGCCGCAGCTGCTGTGCGAGTCCGGTGTTTGGAAACACCGTCGTCAACGGGGTGCCGCCAGCCAGAGCCGCGTTGATCGCCTGCGCCGCCGACACCGCGCGCGTCATCACGCCGCTCGCCGCGCCGATCATCTGCATGCCTGTGTCGAAGGTCAGGAGTTGCTGCAAGCCCGCCTCGCGCGCATTCATCGCCGAGCCGTCGCCGAATCGCTCCAGCCCGAGCGAGGATCCAGGCATCAGACTGATGGGCCGCGTCGTGTTGCCATTCAAGAGGGCCGAGCCGCCGTTCACCGAAACGCCGATCGGGAATGTTGCGGCGCTTTGCGTGGCCAGAATATCGGCCATGCGGCCGCCCCATCCCGAGCCGCCGTTGATGGTCGGATTCGCCGTCTGCCACTGGGATGTCTGATCCGAGTGCGAATACAGATTACGTGGCAGAGTGACCGAGTTTAGATTCGCTTTCGTCGTTGGCGATACAAGCGTTCCGACATTGAAGATCAGCGCCACGCGTTGCGCGTTGTAGAGCCGCTGGACGTTGAGCAGGCGGGGATGCAGTCCGTAACTCGTTCCTTGCGCGCCAACCGGCAGCAGGACGTTCTGCGCAAGTGAAATGTTCGGACGCATCGCCTGATACGCCGCGTACCGGCTGTCCGTAGGGACGATGGTGTTATTGCCGTCGTTGCCGCCGAACAAGAACACGCAGACCAGCGCCTTGTAGTCCTGCGCCGTTTGCGCCTTCGCGGCGATACTGCCGAGGCGCAGTAGTTGCGCCCCGGCTCCCATCGCGGCCAGCGTGCCGCACCGCTTTACGAATTCACGTCGATTTCTCATGTTGATTTCCTCCCTAATGTTCCACTTGGAATTGCGATGACGTGAAGGTTAGATACAACGCAGTCAGTACCTTCTCGCGTGCGTTCGGTGACCGTTGAATGGCGTCGACGATCGTCGCTCTCATCTCGGCCGACATCGTTCCGCCCAGGATCACTCTGTTGATTCGATTGACCAGTAGTCCCGCGTCTGTTGCCAAGTCGGTCCACGGCGTGAGATTCAGATTGACGTTCGAGCCGAAGTTGCCGTTCACCAATCGCCCCGCGAAATTGGCGCGAATTGTGGCCGTGGCCGTCGTGTAGATTTGGAATTCCGGAGCGGTCAGCGTTGTCCCCGCCACCCGGAAGTTCGGCGAGTAGTAGTTGAACACCGAGGGCGAATGGAAAACCCGCTGCGCCATTTCCGCGCTCATGTCGCTCATGAACGGCGTATCGGTCACGGTCGCGCCAATGCCCCGGATCTGGCGCGTGATGTAGAGCACGGGCTCGGACAGCTTACCGCCGTTCGCCGCCGTTTGCGCCGTTTCCGGATGGGTCAGAATCGCACGCACCACCGCGCGCAAATCGCCGCGGACGTTTTGTCCGTTATTGTTGAACACCGCCGCCACATCACGAATGTAGCCGGGGCTCGGGTTGGAGGTCACCAGCCGCTGAATCAACTGGCGGCAAATGAAGGGCCCAACGTTCGGATGCCGGAAGATGATGCCCAACGCGTTGTCGAGATCCTGCGTGGCCGTCAGCCCCGCTGGGACATCGGTGTTCAGGAATCGCTTGGCGCCGTTGTCGTGCAGCGATTCGACGGCTTCCATCGGCCCGTCGTAGCGCGCCGGGTTCTGCCGTGTCGGTTGGCCCGGGATGCCGTCTGTATAGGTCCAGCCCGTCATGACACGCGAGATTTCAAGAATGTCATCGTTCGTGTAGGTCGGAATCGGCTGGCCCTGGGCGTTCGTTCTCGGGGTACCGTCGGGATTCAACTCGGTCAAGCCGATCGTGAACAATTGCGCCAACTCGCGAGCGAAGTTCTCGTTGGGCAGAATGCCATTGGCTTCTTTCTTGTTCTGCACCATGTCGAGGTATTCGCCCATCGCAGGCGTTAATGTGATCGCCCGCATCAGATCCTGGAAGTTGCCGAACGCACCGTTGTCGAGCGTCCGGATGTAGCCGAGCATTGCGCGTGCGTTGGTCACTTCGACGCCACTGACAACCCAGATCTGGCTCAACGCCCACGCCACGCGTTGACGCAGCTGATCGGGTCCTTGCAGCGCTCGCACGAAGAAGTACTCCTCGGTCCATTCGAGCGATTGCGTCAGCAGCGTATCAGGCCAGAACGTTGGCGCCATGTTGAGCTGTTCGGTCAACCACCCGTCGATGCCCATCTGCTTCACGCGGTCGAAATCGGCTTGGGTCGGGCCCCACGTCGCTTGCCGCAGCAATCGCCAAATCGCCCGATCTTCGGCCGAGACCGCCTCCGGCGGCGACACGGGCGGTTGCGGCGTTGCTGAAGCCTCATTCGAGCGCGGGCCGATGCCGGCGCCATTCACGGCCGACACTTTGTAGAAGTACGCGACGTTGTTGATGCGGCCCATGTCGGTGAACGTCGTCGATGTCACTCCGGTAGCCACCGGAGTGGATGACTGGCCGCCCGAAGACGATCCGCGATACACGTTGTACGTCACCGCGTTCACCGCGGCCTGCCAGTTCAGTGTCACCGATTGATTGCCCGCGGTCGCCGTCAGGTTCGCCGGCGCGAGCGGGATGCCAACGGGCGTGCTCGTAGTCTCTACCGACATCGCGCCCGGCCCCGCCGAATTCACGGCGGCCACTTTGAAGAAGTACGCCGTGCCATTCGTCAGACCGGTATTGATGTAGGACAAGCTTGTGATGCCCGTCGCAATCGGCGTTGCCGCTTGGCCGCCGGTGGCCGTGCCGCGATACACGTTGTACGACGCCGCGCCCGTAACGGCGGCCCACTTCAGCGTGATTTTCGTGTCGCGCGCTTCCGACGTCAAGGTCGCCGGAGCCGGTAACGCGGTGTTTGGCGTTGCAAAGGCCTCGTTTGATCGCGCGCCGATGCCGCTCGGATTGACACCGGCGACTTTGTAGTAATACTTCGTGCCGTTGGTCAGACCCGTATCCTTGAACGTAATCGTTGCGACGTTGGTCGCGATTGGAGTCGTGGCTTGCCCCCCCGACGCGGTACCGCGATAGACGTTGTAGGTCACAGCGCCAGTCGCCGCCTGCCATGTCAGCGTCACTGCCTTGTCCTCCGCTGCCGCGGCTAGCGCAGTGGGTGCGGATGGCGGCGCGCCCGGCGTCGCCGAAGCTTCATTCGACGTCCCGCCAACGCCCGCCGAGTTCACGGCGGCCACTTTGAAGAAGTACGCTGTGCCATTGGTCAAGCCCGTGTTGAGAAACGTCGTGGTCGTGACGTTCGTTGCAATCGGCGAGGCCGCCTGACCACCCGCGGTTGTGCCGCGATAGACGTTATACGATGTCGCGCCGTTAACGGCGTTCCACTTCAATGCGATTTTCGCGTCGCCCGGCTCGGCGGCCAAACCCGTGGGCGCACCCGGCACAACGTTTGGCGTCGATGCGGCTTCATTCGATTTCGGGCCGATACCTCCCGGATTCGCCGCCGCCACTATGTAGTAGTACTTCGTGCCGTTCGTCAGGCCTGTATCGACAACGCTCGTGCCGTTGTTGATTGTCCGCACTGGCGCCGACGCTTGCCCACCCGATGTCGTGCCGCGATAGAGAAGGTAGCTCGTCGCGCCTTGAACGGCGCTCCAACTCAAGTTCACCTGCGCATTGCCCGGCGTGGCTGTCAGATTGCCCGGCGCCGATGGCGGCGCCACTTGCGGCTTGCCCTTCGCCTCGTTCGAACGCGCGCCAATACCCGCGCTGTTAACGCCCGAGACTTTGTAGAAGTATTCCACGCCGTTGGTCACCGCGGTATCGATGTAGCGCAAGGACGTCAAGCCCATTGCGATCGGCGCGGTAGATTGTCCGTTCGAGGAAAGGCCTCGATAGATGTTGTAGCTCGTAGCGCCCGAAGCCGCAGCCCATTCCAGAGTCACTCGAGCATTGGCCGGCGCCGCCGCCAGATTGCCCGGCGCGCCTGGCAGCGTCCCGCCCGGAGGCGGAGGAACGCCGTCGGCGATGCGGTACAACCTCGCGTTCGCCCAATTGGCGTGATCGTAGGAGATACCGTCACCGCCATCAAGCACGACAAGCTTCAGCAACTGCACGCCTACGACGTTCAAGTCCACGCGCCGCGAAGGATTGCCGCTCTGCATGATGGTGCTTTCGAACATTTTCACGTTGTCGCCGAAAACCTGGAAGATCACCGAGCCCTTGCCCGCCGCTACTTCGTCGTCGACACCGACATCGGCCACGAAGCGCGAAAAGTCTTTGTCGATGTCAAAGACAATCTCCGACTTTGCGTGAACGCCGAGGCCGTAGGTGTACTTGCGCCCGGCGATCGAGAGTTGCTTCCCATCGCGTGCCATCTGTTCGCCGTTCGACATGTCGCGTTCGATCGGACCC